>OBKS01002084.1_pt1 | contig 12134 bp, 22 predicted proteins | sample 1517381 | NCBI WGS metagenome assembly OBKS01 (sample SAMN04571686, study PRJEB22368) | human gut metagenome | biome: human gut; material: stool | host: Homo sapiens | place: Luxembourg | collected 2012-08-03
TGCGAGTCACACGTGGCTCAGCGAGGGGATTGCAGTCCCATGACTTCTCACCCTCGCACTTCATTATCTATTCATTATCTATCTTTTCATCTATCTCATTATACCTCCCCCTCCTTCGCTTCATTCGTCGTTACTCACGTCCTCACGTCTGCTTCTTTTCACATCAAATCTCTCCGTCATTTTCCCTCAAATCTCTGTCTCATCTCTTCATACTCACTCAGATCCCGGAGATACCCCCATATAAGGGGGAAATGGTTTAACCCTTCAAAGCTCCCTTTATCAAGTGAGCTATAACTTCCACCGTCCATCCGTTCCCCAGGCATCTGTATGCCTGTGTGTTGCTGATGACCGACATATCGTAGTCATCCGGTACCGTCTGCAATCTCTTGCATTCAGTGACCGTCAGCTTGCGGATTATGTAGAATCCATCTGCGAGTTTGATAGGATACCGCCTGCCTTTGATGGTTATCTTCCCATCCTTGACTTCGTATATCGGTGTTTTCGTTTTACTTTTGACGGTATCGACATTTGAAAATACCTTCGGCTCGACGTTTCCGCCACTCATCGCAGTGATGGTCGGTGATTTACCCTCGACACCGTAAACCCTGGTCAGAATATCGTGACACTTGGGCATATCCAACCTTGCAACCACCCCGTCATCCTTATCGTACACTTCGGCAAGCTCGTAATTCATGCCGCGTACTTCTACGGGTTCGGCAACCATGTTATGCTCTTGAACAGTTGTCAGACAGTTGGTCTTATCGGGATTCTTATTAACCTCGAATCTCTGAACACGCTTGACATCTTTATCGTAGTCACAACGGTGTCCGTCCTCGTTAATCCTACGACCGACCATACGCATGGCTACGGGTTCGGCAACCATGCTATCCGTCCTTACAGTGGTCAGACAGTTGGCTTTGTTCCCTCTGGCCTCGAACCTCTTGGTTCTGGTTCCGTCATCGTTATCACGGGTACGGCTGGCGATTGCGACCGGTTCAGCGACAGGCTCGATGATGTTGTCGCTCTTGCCAGTCATCAATGTGGACATTTTTCCATTCGTGTCATAACAACGATTATTCTTATCGAACGTCCCCTCCTTGGTCTCGAACACAGTCACATAATCATCGAACTCGGTTGTGGTGATTCCCAACAACGCTTTCAGGTCGAACCAGATATCTGCATCCGGTACGGAGAACGACTTATCGGATCTGAACCAATGCTCCACCATCGTGATGGGTTTACCCAGGGCTTCCGCAATCTCCTTGTTGGTCTTGTTCTTATTATTGCGAAGTAGCTTTTTCAGTTCATCGAGGTCACACGAGTATTTACGAACCGATACCTCTTGCGGAATGATGTGGCAGATGGGTTCGGCAACCATCCTACGGTTCTCCGCAAATGTTAATGTTGATGCTTTTCCATCAGTTCTAGCTATATAGCTACGTTCCCATTCTCCATCTGCGTTTCTTTTCTTCTCACCTACCACTTGTAAACTGACTGAAACGGGTTCGGCAACACACGTTTTCTTATCAACGTTGTTTCCAACCATATTTCTGATTCCGTCCTTGTAGCACGTTGCACGGATACATTGTGACTTCCCATCCTTGGTCATGTTCAATGGGACGGGTTCGGCTATCATCGTCCTCTGTCCTCTCTCGATGGTGTTCCAAGGTACTGCACCCTGATAACGTGCAGTCAAACAGAATGATTTATCGTTAGAGGTCAGATCCCATCCGCTTTCCAATATATCTTTCAGCAATATCCCTCTGTCTTCGGGTTGCTCGATGTCCGCCTTACGATATGTGCCATCCTCGTTCCTGATTCCGACCCAATACAATCTCTGCCTGTTCTGTGCGGATACCAAAGCGGAATTGATACAGATGGGTTCGAATCCGAATGCACCGCATATACTCTCGCGGATAGCCGGAGCCATGCTTTTGTTGTTCTCATAGATGAAATACTTAGGCTCGGCTTCCTTTATGGCACGGACATACTGTTGGAACAAATCCCATCCCATACCGTGGGCTTCAGTTTCCCTCTTTTCAGGCTGTTGCGCTATGCTCCAAAAAGTGCAGGGGCTCCCTCCGATGACGAAATCAAAACCCTTGTATTCGGTGAAATCCGCCTTGAACACATCTCCTTTATGCTCGATCATAGGGAAGTTGTGTTCGCTCACTTTGATAGCATTCTTGTCTATCTCATATGCTACGTATCTGCTCTCTCTCTCGATGTCATGTCTATGCCCGCAGACTTCATCGCAAGCATACCGCATGACATCCCGTCGAATAGACTCAATACCTTCATAAGTATCTCCTCTATTCTCACGATATATCGGGTATGTATATATTGTTTCTCTCTCCCATCTCCCCCCACTCTCCTCATATACTCACTCCGATCCCGGGGATACTCTATGCTGCATCCCTCCCCCCATCAATGACACAAATCCCCCCAATACTTATTCTGAAAAAAATCCCCTATATGTATTTTCCAAATATCCTCCGTATGTATTTTCTATATTGTACGAAAATGCGCTGAGATGCATTGAAATGATGTGTCTGAGGGGAAATCTTCTCGAATATTGCATGAAAATGCCCTGAGATGCATAGAAATAGTATATTTGACTGAAAATGCCCTGAAATGTGGGACAAATGCACGTGAGGATACACGCTGACCACTTCCCGTCCTCAACTATAATGTTGATTTTTCATTAACCGTTTATCATCCCATGTTTACCGAACAATTACCAACCATATACATGGTTGATATTTTGGACCCAAATATCATCAACCAATTATGGCTTGTTGTTGTTTACTAAACTTGTGTTACATATGGTTGATATTAATGATTTCTCGAACATATTCGGGAAAAACTATAAATACAACCTATGCATAGTGGTGAATTGCCCGAAACAGAGAAACACGGGCAAGGAAAAAAAAGTGATGAACATGAACACAAGAGTAGCGTTTAGAATGAAAGATCGCACAATCGACGTGCACGACTTGGACTACACCCTCGGGTACCATGCAGAAGCCCTCCTTAACGCACGTGACTTGGTAGGATTCGCCCACGTGTCCGAGAAGGATCAGACCCACACCCCGATAGAGGTCTCCTTGGACTTCTACGACGTCCCGATGACGACCCTTAACGACACCATAGATGCCAACCAACTCCACGGACTCGACGACATGACTGTTGTTGACTACAACGACGCCATGAGAGAAGTCGACTATCGCTTGATAGATGCCATCGACAACGAGCCCGAGTTTCAGAAGGCAATCGGGGAGTGTTCCCTCGGACAGTTGTTCCTCATCATGCAGGAAATAAAGTCGAACGTCGACCACAGGAACAAGAAGGAGTGAAACCATGAGGGGGGGATACCCCCCCCTCGAAACCATAAAGGATGTGTAGAAATGCCAAACTACTGTCACTCCTGTCAGCATTGCACGATGGATATCTACTATTGGGGAGACAGGAAAGCCAAGCCAAGCGTGGGGGGATCTCATCCCGTGTTCAGTTCTGTTTGTTGTTACAACGACAACGGGGCTACGGATATCGTAATCCTCCCGTGGAACTACGACCACACACCGTGCCCCCGCTATCTGGCGAAAGGGTGAAACCATGAGGGGGGAAATACCCCCCCTCGAAACCAAAATTTCGGGGGGAGTGAGCATCGCTGCATCCACTACCTACACCGTCCGCCGCAAGGATGAGATCGGCAAGGTGTGGTATCTCGTGTATCTGGGAATGGAGGAGGTCAAGGACCCCACCATGACCTACAGAAACTACTGAAACCCAGCCCGGGCCCGCCCGGGCGTCAGCGCATAAAAATATACCCCGGAAATATTTTCAAAATAAATTTTGAAATATTTCATACCCACCCATAGTTCCCCTAACAGCGTATCGACTCTATAGCAAAACTTGCTATAGAGTCGATACTCTCTAACATTGGGGTGTTCCCGCGGAATAAGATATACTTGCTATCACTCAATAACACATAGAATGTTATAAACGATAACTATAAATATAACTTATGTATATAGTATAATTACCCGAGTAAAGGAAAGACCCGGGATACGGAAAAACCAAAAATCCGAAAAAAGGAGCTATTGGAAATGACAACGTATGTAAAAAGACCCGCGTATGAGAGTACCGAACGCCTAGTCCAGGCCGGACGTCGTGGCATGGTGCCCGATCCGGACCAACCCATCATAAAGTCCGATGCCGATAAGGCCATCCTTCCGGCCGACGTTGAGACCGTCGGAGACCTGGGTGAGTACCTAGGTAGGCTCATTGCCGCATTCAAGGCCTACGATGAGATGCTGGCCCAGGCCAGGACCCTGGACGCCATCGAGGACCTGATAATCAGCGCGCAAAAAACCGCGGTTAAGGGTGGCGCGTACATCCCTACGGCCAACCCGGACCGCTACATCCAGGCGTTCTTTAAGACCTACACGACGCGTAAAGTCCAGAACGTAACCCGCGAACAGATATTTAGGTTGGTCTGGGCACTGATAAAGGATCCGTCCCTATGGGATTCGGTCCCCGTATCGCTCTTCAAGAAGGCCGGTGTAAACGTGGACTGTTCCGAGAGTTATAACCGTACGGTCCAGTTGAACGACTGTACACCCAGCGACAACAAGAAGGAATAAACCCCTTCTTAAACCCCTTAACCAAACTCTTTAAAAACAATCAAAATCAGCCCGGCGGAGTCCGGGCGTCAGCGCATAAAAATATACCCGGGAAATATTTCCAAAATAAATTTTGGAATATTTCTTTTCCCACCCATTTGTTCTTTTAGCTGCGTATCGACTCTATAGCAAAACTTGCTATAGAGTCGATACTCTCTAACATTGGGGTGTTCCTGCAAGATGAGATTTATCTTACAATCATGTAATAACATACGGCACGTTATATCCGATAACTATAAATACTACCTATGCATAGTGGTGATTGCCCGAAACAGAAAAACCCGGGCTACAGAAAGTACGAAAAATCAGGTAGGTAAAACCATGTGTGAGGATATACCCATAATCCATATTTCCGAATATAACCGGAAACTGAAAGCAACGGCCAAATACAACGGATGCCAATGTATAGCGTTCGATCTGCCCGCCGGACCCAAAACCAAAAAGGCCAACGGCACGTGCCCGTACGCGGGACTATGCACCGGGGACTGTTACGCGTGCTCCGGTAAATATGTATTCCATCACGAAATACACGAAAATAACCGCCTGGCATCGCTGGGGTCCGATTTCGTCTATCGCATGACGGGCGTATTGACGGACTACGTACACCGCGTAAAACCCGGTGTAAAAACCTATCTAAGGTTGCATACATCCGGGGACTTCTACGGCCGTGGATACGTCAAAAAGTGGATAGATATCGCGTACGAATGTCCGACTGTTAACATCTACGCCTACACTAAATCCATACCCTTCTTTAAGGGTGTGGATTTACCGCCTAACTTTAAGGTGGCCTATTCATATGGCGGAAAAAAAGACGATATGATAGACGCGGATAACGATACCGTCGCATTAGTCTATCCGTCGGCCGATTCCGCCATAAAGGCCGGGTGTGATGTGACTTGCAACTACGACGACTTAGCAATGTTCGAACACCGCAAACTGGGATTGGTGTACCACGGGTCCAGGCCATTCGAAAAAACAACCTGGGCCACGGCCCCGTGGTTAAAGGACTGAAAAACCATTTATCCCCCCCCGGGGGGATTGAATACTATAAAGGACGGATAGATATGCTGTATAATCCGGATTGGAACGAGACAACCCGCCGGGCGTGCGATAAATTCCAGGACGAAATTCTCGATTGGATCGAGGAATGCGGTTATCTGGATTGGCTGGACTGCTATACCTGCGATAAGATAGCGCATGACATATTAAGCGACATGATCAACAATAGGGATAGGCCCGAAGATAGAGAGGATCTAATCCTAATGGCACTGGCCGATATGGAAAGCGTCATTATAACCATCATGGACTGGCACTGGCCCGAAAGGATGATGATGCTTCATCCCATGGTCCGCCCGTGAGCCATCCCCCCCCCCTCCCCTAAATTCTTATCCCAAAAAAATCAGTGATTCCCGGTTCGGCCCGCTATCCGCCCATGTCACTGTCCAAGAACACCTATATCGTTCTTGGACAGTGACGGGAGTACACCAAGAATCCTGCGATATCCGGATAGAATCATCGCAGCCGTCATTAGAAGGTATTAAATACTCAATGAGCATATAGGGTATTGTCAGGTACGAGATGCCTGAAAGGTGAAAAGCATGAGAGCAACAATCACGCTGGAAGAGGCCGAGCGCATCATGTCGGCCGTCAAGAACAAGGAAAGCCTCGTCATCGCCAAGGAAAACTGGCCCGGAGACAGTACCGGAATAGTCTACACCGCCAAATCCGCTTCCTTTGCCGTCTCCGTCGCGGGGATGTACATCCTGCTCGAAGAGGTAAGGCTGGCCGACATCGGACCCGACGGCCGTTCGGAGAGGGTAAGACTGTACGTCCTCGGAAGGGGCGGACCGGTAGTCATCCCGATCGAGGGCTGAAACTTCTCAGAGGAAAAAAGGTGAAAAGCATGAATCCGATAATCGTGAGCGAGAAGAACAGAGAGAGGATAGTCAAGGCCATCAATGAGGCGGAGGGAAGGTCGACCGCAAGGTGCCTGACCTATGCGTCGGTGCTCGTGGCCATCGAGCGCATCGAGGCGAAGCTGAGCCTCCCGAAGGCCCGCATGGAGGGCGTGAGCTTCCACGTGGACACCTGGGCCCAGGACTTCCCGAACGCCTACGAATACACCCCCATGAGCACGCAATTCAATCTGACCCTCTCCAAGGGCAAGTGGAGGATCTCCGACATCGGGAGGGCATCCGTCCAGAGAGCAGGGAGGAAGTGTCAATGTATCGAGATGCCCGAGGCCCTTAAGGACGCGCTTCTCGGGAGGTTCGAGGCATTCTAAACACCTTTCCCCCTCCGGGGGGAATCGTTAACACCGGGTGAAACGATGAAGATGATGGAGTTAAGCATCAGGGACATAGACGGTACCGTGAAGACAGTCCGCATAGATGCCGACTGCGACAGGCCATTGGAGGAGCTGGTAAGGGATGCCGATCCCGGGCTGTTCTCAAGGACGTCTGCGGACGATATCGTAGGATTCAGGGAGGTGTAAGGTGTACAGGGTCGTATGTATCTATCCGGAGCCGTCAGGGGGCGTGTATGCGTCCGCCATGGACTTCTCCGCAGCGGAGGACGCAGCGTCGGCCGTCGTCGACGAGTTGGATAGAGGGGCCGCATCCTGCACCGTGACCTACGAGGCGGAGGATGCGGAGTGACCGGACTGTAATCCTCCCCTCTAAACCTCTTCCGTCAGCGCACGAATAAATCCCCTTAGATTTTTTTCTCGAAATTTTCCCCGTCGTTTCGTTTCTTCTTTCCCCGGAATCGTACCGTGTCCCCGGGGGTCCGTGTCCGACTTTCTCCGCTGCTCGAACACGTCAGCCGACAGTATTATATACTGGTACTCATATGTAGTAGTGTCGAGTGTGTGAGACACACCCGGAAGGTGAAAACTATGGATATGACAGCAGTCAGAGAGATATTCACAGCGATCGGAAGAGAGTACGGATACGAGGACGTCGAGGTGGACTTCGTCCCTTACAGGGACATGAAGGTAAGGTGGCAGAGGACTACCGAGTGGATATCCTTCTCCGTCTCCGACTACCTCAGAGATGCACCCACCCTCGTCCTCGAAGACTTCGCAAGGCTCCTCTTCAAGAAGATAACCGGGGAGAAGGCGGACTGGTCGGACAGGTTCAGAGTGTATATCTGCGACGGGGGATTCGTCGAGAAGAACCGCCCCCTCCTCCTCAAGAGGTTCAAGGGTGTGAAGCCCGCAGGGGAGCACAGATGCCGCAGTCTGGAGGACAGCATCGACAGGCTCATAGCGGAGGGACTGATATCCGACGTGGACGATATCGAATTCCGGTATGCGTCCGGTATGCACAGGGCATCCCATGTATCCGTAGTCATGCGCACGGTGATAATCTCCGACCGTCTGGATTCGGAGGACGTCCCCGAATACGTCCTCGATGCCCAGGTTTACAAGGGGATATGCCAGGTAATGGCGGGATTCGGCCACTCCGAGGAAGTCCATCAGGAGTGCGAGAGGAGGATAAAGAGGTACTCCCTCATGGAGGAGGGGGAGAAGTGGTGCATGGAGCACATACTTGTCGAGGAGAAACTATAAGTATAGGTTATGTATACCTAATACTAAGAAGAAACACCTTCCCCTCCGGGGGAATAAAAAGGAGACATGAAAATGGCATGGACAAACAAGAGACTGTTCGAGCAGATCGTTGAAACACTCAAGGAATCAGGCCCCCTCCCCGACATCCTTGACTATCACCTGGCATCATACGATGAGAGGAAGATAACCACTTACGAGGTCGATTGTGTCGGAAGGCTCCACCGTGGCGGAAGCGAGGGCATATACGTCGATGTGTACCTCGAAGGAGAAGAAACTATCAAACTCGGAACATTCAAGACTCTGGGTAATGACCGTGAAGCGTGGACTATCATGGGTCGCTTAATGGCAGACTTCCAGTGGGAATGCGAGAGATTCATCAATAAACACATCAACGAGTTTGAGGGGGTGGAGTGAATGAGTGAGACGAAGGTCGTCGGACTCAAGAAGGCCGTCAACGATATGAAGTGGGCCCCGAAGGGGTTCCACTGCGAGATATGGGCCAAGAGAATAGACGCGAACACAGTCGAGGTGTGGACCAGCGAGTATCTGACGGCAAACTCATGGACAACCGGAATCGAGGGATGGACGCAGATTGACCGCTATGTCCGCGAATACAAGGACATGGGATACAGCTGGACCAAGTCTATCAGGATGGCCACTACAGAGGAGGTGGACTGAATGTACGCAACACAAGACAGAGAGACCGGAACCAGGATCGATATCTTCGGCACCCTGGAGGAAGCGGAAAAGGCTCTCGAAGAGTACGAGAGCGATGATATGAAGGATGGCGTCTATACACCGGACTTCTACGAGATTGTGGAGGTGGAGTGATGTTCCACCTGGAGAAGCTGAAGGAGGCCGCCGCAGGGTCCGGGTACATCCACACGCTGTACTGCGAAGAGCACTGCGAAATCCTTATCGGGAGGAGGAACAGATACGGCACGAGGAAGGTGTTCGTGAAGTATTGGGATATAGAAATCTCCGAGAGCCGTGCAAGGGTCACAGTGGACGACAGAGGCATGACAATCCTCGCCGACCGGGGAGAATACTTCATCCAGTCGGATATGTTCGACTGCAAAGCAGCCGACCTCGGGATGTTCTGCATGGGTGAGTAAAATATAAATAGAGGAAAGGTATACAGAGGTGTGATGAAAATGAATGGCATCAGAGAATCGATTGAAAAGGCATTGAAGGACGGAAAGGCGTTCGCAGTCGGATACGGATGGGGTTCTGCGGAATTCTCCGCTCCGCTGGATGCCTCCGGAAAGAGGCTGATCTATGCGGATACGGAGTGGGGGATAACCATCACCCTCTGCATGACCGCAGAGCTTCAGACGGTAGAAGGGAAGGAATGTCTGGCCTGCACCCACGACGGGGTATGCAAGCTCGGACTGAAAATAGAGGACATCGAGGAATTCGAGGAAATCGAGGAGGAGTGAAAATGAGCCACTACACGAGCCAGGAGGACGGCACGGAGGTGTACGGAGCCGGGGACTATGCGGTGACCGTCAGCGTCACCATGAGAACGGTTATCACCGTCTGCAAGAGCCCCGACGACATGGAGGGGATAGACGATGCGGTCGAGGAATGGGCCGCGGAGAACGGGATTCCCGACGACGTCGACATGGAGTGGGAAATCTCCGACGTGACGGAGGTCTGAGGATGATAACCGTCGATACGGGATTCAAGGGGAAGCCCAGATACGTCGAGTGTCTGAGGGGGGTCCTCGGACAGATGTCCGACGGGATATGGGAGAACACCCCCTCCATGGGCAAGTATTGGAGGTATGCGGACATATCCGACGACGGAATCATCCATGCGGAGGACTTCGAGGGAAGCGGATGGAAGGATATGTCGGAGAGCGACATAAAGAGGTTCTTCGGAGAGAAGGTGAAGAGGATAGCGATGATCTGCATGGAGGACGAGGACGTGCAGGGTGTATGGTCCGAGGGCTGTAAGAAGACGTGCAGGTATCTCGGATGCACCTACGGAGACGCATATGAGGTATCACACATCCTCTCCGGAGCGAAGTACACCCCGCCCGAATACAACGTGTACCCCGACTCCAGGAATCTTATCTGCCCTATCTGCGGGAGATCCTATCACGTCGATAACTACGACCCGGGTTCCCCCTCTGCCGATATGTGTCTCGAATGCTACAGGGAGGCATTGAAGGAGGCGAAATGATGTACGCATACATGACCAAGGAGGAGGCGGACGAGATACGCGGCATCAATCTTGAGAGCTATCAGAAATTCGACGAGGTATACGCGAAGTACGAGCCGGAATACGAACATTGGGATACGGAGAGTATGCAAGCCAATCCCGAGGGTCTCGAAGACTATGTAAGAAGGCAGAACGAGGCGTACGATAAGGCGTGGGAGGAATCCAGGGCCGAGAGGGAGGTATACTACAGGCTGGCCGAGAAGAAGCTGAAAGGATACGCCCGGAAGAGAGAAGGAACCTCCAGGTACAGCGTGCATTTCATCGAGGACAGACCTCCGTTCATCCTGAAGAAGGAGTGATCGAGATGGAGAACAAGTCGGTCAGGGATGCGGCACGCAAGGTATAGGACGGGATGCTGGAGAGCAAGCACGCCACCAACAAATTCCTCATCCGGAGGGAGGGGGACACGATCGTCGTGTACCACTACGGGTTCAGGGTAGGAGGCGCACGCATGAAGGACGGGGAGTGCATCGGCATCGTGGGGAAGGTAACCACCATGTCGGACGTCGTGGGGGTGAACACGTTCTACGACGAGCTGGGGATACGCATGAAGGTATCGAGGAGCAGTAAGACGCAGTCCGGACTGAAGGTGGTCAGGTGGCGAGGGCGTCAGCTCATAAAGAAATCCCCCCGAATCATACTGAAAAAACCAAGAGGCAGATTGAAAAACGCCTTATCAAGGAATGCGACGGCTTGTTCCTCTACGTCCTTTGCAGAGGCAGGGACGAACGGACGGTGGTGAGGTGCGTGAGGGAGTTGGAGGAAGAGGGAAAGGTCGTATGCGTATGCCTGATGAAGGGTAGGAGGGCACGCAGATACGTGGTATGGAAAGACTACGTACGGAGGAAGGGGTATCTGGAGAAGACGAAAGATAAAATAGGGGGAAGATGATTGCAGAGCACCGACATATCCGTACTGATTTGTCCCCGCTGCGGTCATGTGCTCTCAGCCACCAACTCATATGCGGTGTGCTCGTGCATGGGGTGCGGGAGACTGATAAAGACGGATGATGTGAAGACGATGATGTCGATAGAGTACGGATCCAATTGGAAGGGAATAAACACCATAGAGTTCCGCACATACAGACACACGGATAAGGAATGGGACAGAAACTATATAGAACCAGAAAAGGAGGATTGGGATTGAACAACGATAACGTGGATGAAGCTATAAGTTGGGTAGGAGAATACAGGGCACGCCATCAGATGTGCGTATACGAGATACTGGGTACTACGTACTCGTGGACGGAGCTGGGGAGCGACCAGAGACTGACCGAGTGGCTGTACGGACACTGGCAGAGAGGGTTCGGAGGGGATGACTTCCTCGAATATGTGAAGAAGACTCTGAAGGACGGAGAGAGGGACATACTGCAATACATCAAGAGCAACTACGATGTAGGGGAGTCGGACGATGTGGTGTACACATACATCGCGGATAAAGTGATGAAGTCGATAGCCTACGGAGGGACATGGATGCAGATGCTGAGATACATCGAGAAAGAAGTACAGTATTATCGCAAGAACGTGTACAGAAAGAAGAGTATGCATTATGAAGGTGATGATTGATGATAAAAGCAGTCTGTGACAAGTGCGGGAAGGAGATCGTTCTGAAGTTCAGCGACAAGGGAATGGAGAGTTTACCTGGGTGGGACA
>OBKS01002087.1_pt1 | contig 12108 bp, 11 predicted proteins | sample 1517381 | NCBI WGS metagenome assembly OBKS01 (sample SAMN04571686, study PRJEB22368) | human gut metagenome | biome: human gut; material: stool | host: Homo sapiens | place: Luxembourg | collected 2012-08-03
GATGAAGTTCCTGAGGGAACTTTGTCTTGTCCTGACCGAAATCTGGCGGTTTTTCATCATTATCGTCACTATGAGGGCCTACGTCTGCTACCCTCTGTCTATGACTCGAAATTAATTCAGCAGACCCTAGTTATTGTTTGCAAAATTAAGAAATTATCCGCAAAAATAGATGAATAATCTCGATATTTTTGCGTATCTTTGCCTAAACATCAATAAATAATGGATAAGACATCAATAAATAACAGATAAAACATCATATATCATAGAAGATAAAGACATGAAAATAGCAGTTTTTTGTTCAGCGAATAAGAATATCGACCCGGATTTCTTCACGATAACAGAAGAGATGGGCAAGTGGATGGCAGAGAACGGCCACGACCTGGTTTTCGGCGGCTGTAACTCCGGACTGATGGATTGCATAGGCAAGGCGGTGAAGGCGCATGGCGGCAGAACCATCGGCGTGGTTCCTACGCTTGTAGAAAGAGGCGGCAGAACCTTTCCTGATCTCGACATTGAGATTCCGTGTGATAATCTCAGCGACCGCAAGGACCTGATGCTTGCCCAGAGCGACCTCTTCGTAGCCCTTCCTGGCGGCATCGGCACCCTGGATGAAATCTTCACCATCGCCGCCGCCCACACCATCGGCTACCATCACAAGATGGTGATTCTCTACAACATGAAGGGCTTCTGGAACTCCATCATCGCCCTGCTGGACGATTTGGCAGAGAAAAGCATGATTCGCGGCAATTGGCGAGATGTGATAGAAGTGGCGGATAACCTGGAAGAGCTGGCTAAGCTCTGCGAGGCATAGAACCCTCTATGGAAATCATCTATAGAAATGAAGTAAAGCGACCTTCTACCGAGAACACAATTCGGCAGAAGGTCGCTTTTTACGTTCTTACAAACCAAAACTCTTCCTGGCTTGCCTCAATGTATTCTCTCCTACCGTATAAGCATAGCAGGCAGAAGGAATGAAATGAAGCGTACCAAAATCCATCTCCTTTACTCCTCCCTTACTGATGGAAGTTACCAATGCCTGAGGCAGATGATTCTTCTCCATAAAAAGCTGTAAGGACGAAAGTTCAGAAGGTCTGTCAAAGAACCTGTCCGACCATTTGATTTCCACCGCCCAATAAGGCTTCTGCAAAGCATCATTGATGCCCACCAAATCCACCTCGCCCTGCGAACGCCCCATCTTCCAATTGGCATAGGCAATGTGTCCCTTTCTCGGAATCCACTGCGAATAAATGGCAGTCTCTATCATATCTCCGATATTGCCATCCAAGATCTTGATTGGCTCAAACAGCGCACATCTCAGCGAAGGATTCGTCAGATAAATCTTGAAAGTAGTTTGGCGTTGGAATCGCTTCGCCGTATCATCCGTTCTTGTCACAACCTTTATCAGGAAAGCAGCCTCCAGATACTGGACGTACCTGCGAATGGTTTCCTTCTTGACTCCCGATTCCTTCGACATACTTTCATACGAAAACTCCATACCGCTATGATAAGCTATCATCGTAAACAACGAGTTCAGTTCCTGCACATCCGAAATGCCATAAAGACTCGGCAAATCTCTCAACAATACCTTATCTACAATATCGTGGCGAACAAACTGCCCCGGGTCTTCCTGCATTCGGGAAGAAAAAGCCACCTCAGGATAACCGCCATAATTGATATAGTCAAGGAAGAGACTGTTCAGCTTATCAATATCTATCGTACTATAGATATCGCTCTCTATCCCATCCCATTCCACCTTGGATTGGCGCATCAGATGCTCATATTTCTTAAGATGGATATACTCGAAGAAAAGCAACGGCGGCAGATTGAAATCGGTAAACCTGCCCGCTCCGCTTTCGTTGCTGCTCTTTTTCAATGCCGCAGCAGCAGAACCGGAAGCCACAAACTTCACGTTGTGATAAGTATCTACCAGGGATTTCAGATTGATTTCCCAGTCTTTGAGATACTGTATCTCATCGAAGAAAACATAAAATTCTTCCTGGCTGTCTTCCTTATCCAATATCTGTTTTGCCAAAGAAAACAACTGTTCCAAGAGGATATTATTATAGATAGGAGTTTCCACCGAAACATAGATGATATTCTGAGGCGATACGCCCTCGTCTATCAACCGCTGGATGGAATGATAGAGCATCACCGTCTTACCCACTCGGCGAGGTCCCATCAAGATGAGGGCACGCTGAATGCTGACATCCCTTACCAGTGGATAGAAGATGTCGAGATAGAGACGAGGACTCATCTCCTGATAGTAAGAAGGTATCCTACCTTCCGTCCACCAAGGGTTGTCTATCTTCAACCTACCCAATATCTGTTTCTCTAAAAGTGCCGTATATTCCATAATTCTAAGTATTTTAGGGCGCAAATATACGGACAAATTTCTTAATCTGCAAGTTTTGGTAAAAATAAGCCTATATTTTTATGCTTAATTTGCATTTCAAGGAGTTTTTTCAGACAAAAGCGTGCTATTTAAGGAGAAAGAAGCTCAGATTTACTCATTCTTTATATTAATTTACACTTATAACTTTTTGAATATCAATAACAAAAACGAGGTTTGCAAATTAAGCATGTTTCAATATGCTTAATTTGCACTAATATAAAACTCTAGAGAAAGAGCAGTATAGATTTTCTCTTTGTATTTCTGCCATGATTTTCCTCGTTAATATGATTTTTCGGCAAACTTGCACATTTCTCATATCAAAAAGTGGCAAACTTGCACATTTTTGATATTAAGGAAGAAATAGAAGCCTATAAACGAAATTCTCAGAAACAAAAAAGAAAGAGCGGAAAACAACTGTTAACTGTTAACTCTGTTAACCCCAGTTGTTCTTCCGCCCCTTAAACTTTATTCCTTATCACCTTCCCGCTCAAAAAGAAAATTACTTCAGCATCCATTCCCAAGCAGGAATTATATGCACCGTCTTCCCATCCACGGTGAGTTCCTCTTTCTCATTCAGCGTAATGATGTAGCCTTCTGATAAATTATAGATTTCCATCGCCTCTTGCAGCCCCTCGATTTCACGCTTGCGAGTCTTCTCATCATCCATCTTCACCGTAACCTGGTAAGCCTGGGTTATCCTTACACCTTCTCTCACCACAAAGTCACACTCTTTCTTGTCGGCATGATAGAACAGGTCGTAACCCCTTCGCAACAGTTCGATGAAAACGGCATTCTCCAGTTTCACGCCATTGTTATCCGTGACATTGAAACCCATCCTGCTGATGATGGCATTATCTATAAAATACACCTTCTTTGGACTCAACATCTGGGTCTTTACCGATGGAGCATACTTCAGCAACTGGAATATCATGTAGGTTTGCTGAATATATTCCAGATAGTTCTTGATGGTTTCGGGATGACGGATGCCCACTATCTTTCCCAGCGAGTTATAGGTAACACGCTGGGTGGCATTGCTGGCAAGATAAAATGCAAGTTCTTTAATTTCCTTGTCGTTCGTTAGACCATTGCGAACCATCACATCCCGGAAGATAATGCTCTCGTAAAGTGAGGACAGGTAACTGACGGAACCCGTCTGAAGATATTTCGGGAGACCTCCCCTCTCCAAGAAATCACGGAAATGCCCCAACAGTTTGGAACGACTCGCCATCAGATAGAAATCTTTCTGCGAAGGCTCAATATGCTCCAGCTGCAGGTATTCGGCAAAAGAGAAAGGATAAACCTCCACAGAGATATAACGCCCTGTGAGATGAGTGCCCATCTCCTTGCTCAGCATCCGGGCATTGGAGCCTGTCACCACCACCTTATTGCCTTCATTGTAAAGGCGCCTCACAAAGGTTTCCCAACCCGCAATGTTTTGAATCTCATCAAAGTAATAGGTGTGTTGCTCACCGAAAAGCTCAAAGAAGCATTCCTGCAAGGTTGCAAAATCTTCAAGCTTAAAGTTTACAAGACGCTCATCGTCAAAATTGAAGAAGAAATCTTTCTCCTCCAACTTATCACGCAGTTGCTGCAGCAACACCGACTTTCCACATCGTCTTACACCAGTTATGATAAGGATTTCCGAGGTGGTAAGCCATTCCTCTTCTATGCGTCGCGGGATGGCATCCTGCATAAGATGCCTGCAGTTTTCCTGCTGCTCAAATATTATTTGTTTCAACAGTTCTTTCATTGCTCCACTATTTTATGAATTGCTCCACTATTTTATGATTCGTGGGCAAAAATAAGAAAAATATCTGAAAGCAGCAAGAGAAAACCCGGAAATCTTTCATTCCGAACGAACAATTTCTCGAAAATCTTTCATTCTGAATGAATACTTTCATTTTAAACCTTTCATTCAGAATGAATAGAGTGGAAAAACAACTGTTAACTGTTAACTCTGTTAACCCCAGTTGTTCTTCCGCTCCTTTTATATTTAGTGATTTCTCGGTTAGTTATTCCAAAATCACTAATTTAAATTTTGCTTGCACTAAGGAAATACAATAGTCATAAAGCCCATGTTATTCTACTTTGAATAAATCATCCAGTACCACCTCGTTCTGAATGTTTTGCCAACCAGCATTATGCTCCACTCCATACGAAGTTATCATCGAAAGATGGAGAGTCTTCTTCGTACCTGTCGCTTGCTTAAACAATTCCCTGCGCTTGATTAACCAAGCCGCATAATCTGGAGTAATAGAATAAGGCCGACTTACAAACTTCATTTCACAAAGATTGATGGTCTTGTCACCTCTATCCAACACCAAGTCTATCTGAGCACCAGGCAGTTTATTTCCATCAGCATCCTCGCCTCCTCGATACGACCAAGTGCAAACATTCGATAAGATGCCATTGATACCCAACCGTTTCTTGATTTGTGGAATATGATGCAAGCAAACTTGCTCGAAGGCATAGCCCTCCCAAGCAGAAATATCCATCTGCCGATGACTCCAATAATGCTCATCCTCGCCATGATAGTTTTTTACGAACTTTAGATAGAAGAGCGAATAGAGGTCGGTTAGTTGATACATAAAATCCCTATCCGTCTTACCAAAAGCAGAGTACTTACGAATGAAATCGCAGTTGCACAAGTCAGCAAGAACGGTCGAGACATATCCCGAATCCTCCACCTTCAGTTCTTCTATTAATTCTGGCCGAGTCATACCTTTCAATTTCTTAGCCAAGATTTCCACCACTTTTCTGTAAAGTGTCGATTCCTTGAAAAGAGATTTAAAGAGAAATCCGTACTCACTTCTCAATGGTGCATCTGCCGAGAAGAAAAGTTCATCAATATTCTGAGCCACACTCTGTGAACGACTCAACATATTAAGATAAAATGGAGTTCCACCCATTGTCATATATAGTTCAGCAATCTGAAAACGTTCCATTTGGAAACCTCTGGAGACAAGAAACTCCTCCGTCTCGCCCAGATTAAAAGGACGCAGATAGATGGAGCGAGTTACCCGATTGTGCAATCCTCCCTTATTTCCCAACAGGGTATTCGTCATCCATGTTGTCGCCGAGCCACAAACTATCAACTTCAAGTTATCCAGTTTCGAAGCCCATTCATTCCAAAAAAGTTCGAAAGCTTTGAGAAAACGAGAATACCGAGTATCCAACCATGGCATCTCATCTATAAACAGCACGATTCGCTTCTTATGCTTCAAGGTTTCGATATACTTTCGAAGCATAAACAAAGCTTCCATCCAATCCTTTGGCACCTTTTGCTCTGTCTTAGAATATACTTCCAACTGATGTGCGAAGTTAGTCAGTTGTTCCTTACGGGTACCTTCATAGATACCTGTCATGTAGAAGTCATATTTATCTTCAAACATTTTATCTATCAGATATGTCTTACCAATACGTCTTCTACCGTACACAGCCACAAACTCCGCCTTGGGAGATTCATATATTTCTTGCAGTAAAACGATTTCTCGTTGTCTGCCAATGATTTTGCCGATGTCACTCATATTTCTTGCTTATTAACTTGTCGGTGCAAATTTACGACTTTTCCATGAAACCCACAAGATAAAAAGCAAAAACTTTACTACGCTAACGCCATTTTTTACATGGTTAGCGTAGTAAACTTTTTATTTCAAACATAAGAAGGACACAAAAAAGGGCACGATTTCTCGTGCCCATGAAAGCTTTCGTTAGTAAGCCTTCAAACTGAACAACAGCATTAAGGCTACCAACACTAGCACCTTAATCCACGTTGACTTTCTCATAGCCATCGCTTTTAGGGTTTAGTTTAATATTGGTCTTCACCAGCTTACGGAATCTAATTGACAGAGTGCCTAGTAAGCCACAGCACTCACATATAGCATCCAAGAGAGGATGCTTGCCATCCATTACTGAACAGCTACTTTCTTTACACTTCCATCGCTATACTTCACGATGTTCAAACCCTTGGTTGGTGCTGATAAACGCTGACCATTCACGGAATAGCGAGAAACTTCTTTGGCATCGTTCGTGTCCGTGACTTTGTCGATACCTGTTACATCATACTCCACAATATTACCGAAATCACCCCAAACATCAGTTAGCCAATAATCTTGATATGCTCCTTGCGGAACATATAATGTACATTTACTTACATCCACCCCATCAAATGCAGTACCTGCCGAAATTGGAGTTTCCCAACTAACATAAACAGAGGTCAAGTCCTTACAGCGTTGAAAAACATATTTTCCCAACTCTGTAATAGTGGAAGGTATCACGACACTTGTGACTTTCTTTTTATTCAGATAATACTCAATTCCACATTCCACATCAATATAAGGATGATTCTTCGACAAATATGTATCTATATCATCTTCAATTTGATAATGCACATTTTTCAAACCACTGCAATGCCAAAAGGCACCGACATCTATCTGAGCAACGCTATAAGGTATGGTCAAACTGGTCAAACCACTACAATATTCAAAAGCATTGAAGCCTATCGAAGTGACACCAAAAGGTATGGCCAGGCTTGTCAACCCACTGCAACCACTAAAAGCCCACCCACCTATCCAAGTAACACCAGAAGGTATGGTAAAGCCGGTCAACCCACTGCAACCATAAAAAGCCCCCCCGTCTATCGAAGTAACACAGGAAGGTATAGTCAAGCTAATCAAACTACTGCAATTATAAAAGGCAGCTTCCCCCAAACAATCATTAGAAGTATAATACGTAACAGAAAAATCAGACCAAGCCACTCTTCCTGTGTAATAGTAACCTCCACCTTCTACAATCTTAGCTTCGGACAAATCTAACACAGAAAGTTTACCATTGGTTTCATACCCATTAACAGAGCTACCTGCCATATCACGTATCAATCGCCAATCACTTCCATTAATTTCACCAATAATCTTCAAATTGGTTATCTTATATTTTTTGCTACTACCAATCTTATCTGGCAAAGTGCCAGCTTTATCCAACTTGATTGTGATTTGCTGAGTAATCAAGTCATCATCTGCCGCATGGGCAACACCACCACAAAGCAACACGCATACGACTATTAAAAACTTTCTAAATAAAGTATTCATAACGTTTAATTATTTGTTAAACATTTCCTTCTTACAGAAGAGACCTATAATCATATATCACTAAAGATTAATTCTGTTGTCAGTATCTTAGACATCAAGATTTCTTTATCTTTATCTGGATAATTAACCATGTTTTTTATTTGGGCAAGAAGGAGTTCTCGTTGTTTTGACGGTACTATAATGTACTTTATATCTGCAACCGTAAAATTCAAGAGTTTTCCTTTCATTCCATCATTTAACACAGACAAATCTTTATCTCCAACTGTCAGGACACACATATTTTCTGGAGCTATAGTGGGAGGCACATATCTCCATTCTCTTTCATCATAATAAGGATAATTATTTTGGCGAATCTGTCTTCCGCTCTTATCTTTTTTATAATTAACTCCCTTATACACTTTTAGCATCGCTAATAGCTTTCGTTCCCCTTCTTTTGGTACATTTTTCGCCATTGAGACTATATTCTTACCCATAAAAGAGTCTTTAATCAAATACATAACTGGCGAAATACCATTTGACATACCCCATTCTTTAGACATACCCAAACCATAACAACCATAGTTTTTCGTATGTTTCTGAATATCAGAAAGAGGAATATCACAAAAACAGCATTGACATACAGCAAACTTTTTCCTCCAACCATACTCAACGCAATAACGAGGCCAAAAGCCACCAGAATTCAAAATATTCACAAGATTGTCCAAGCAACCTGTAAAATGGAACAATGTGTTTGCACTTACTGCCATAAAAGTCCTTTCCAAACTGCCCCATCACCCAAGGCAAGCAACTAAATAAAACGGAAGACGTGGGATCTCCTCGTCACTCGTCCCACGAACAGAGGCCTTCGCATTGCCCTACACAGTTGAACGAGCAACGTCGAAGCCCACGCCGATATGGATACACTTTTCCCTATACAGATATAAGACTTATCACTTGACGCAATAAGCCATCCCGAGGACACCTACCGTTGCAATGTTCGTGACTGTGTAAGAAAGTTGCGAAGTTTCTGTTCGTCAAGAACAAAGCGTCAAGTAAACGCCTTATATGTCATGATACCGTCCCTCCCAAGTCCTCGTCTCAGCAAATCCTCCCCATGAAAGACAAGGAAAAGCCTCAACTCGGCGTGAGCAGAATGGTATCTGCGTGCAAAGGTAATGAAAATATTGAAAAGTTGTATTGTTTTCGCTTACTTTTTTATCACAACAGGAAAACATTTTACTTGTGAAGGGGCACAAAACATAAAAAAGTCCTTGATACATCACGCGCCAAGGACTTCGAGCTCTATTTATTTATGAAAACGCAGCCCTCCGCTAAAAGACAGCTGCCTGTAAATCTGCTTTATTTTGTTCCCAAGAGGAAATCGAAGAGACTCATCATCATGATGCCCTCCTCATTATAATTAGAATAGTATCTGTCGCCTACGATAATCACCTTACGGAAACCATCTTTCACATTGAGCAACGAAGCTTGCTCTTGGTCAATCTTTTCTTTATCAGGTAAAGCGTAAGCCGACTGGATATAGAGGCGTTCGTCATGACGGTTCACCACGAAATCAATCTCAAGATTCCTACGCTGCAGCTTGCCATTCTCATCTCGCTTGAAGCTCTCCACCGATCCCACATCCACAGTATACCCCTGCTTCCGCAACTCGTTATAAACCATATTTTCCATAATATGAGTGTATTCTATCTGTCGGAAATCTACCACGGCATTTCTTATACCAATGTCCTCGAAGTAATACTTGGTGCCAGTACCAATATATTTGCGCCCCTTCACATCATAGCGCAAAGCCTCGCTGATGATAAAGGAATCCTGCAGGTATTCCAAATACTTGCTGATAGTATTGCCACTTATCTCTACTCCACCAGCCGACTTAAACGTATTGGAGATTTTCAAGACATTGGTACAAGAACCTATCGTAGATGCAAGGAGACGTACCAGTTCTTTCATTCCCTCTGGATTCTTCAAGCGATTACGTTCCAATACATCTTTCAAATAAACCGTCTCATAAATCTCTCGAAGATAGTTCTGCTTGGCTTCAGGGCTTTCCATCTGCACCACAGCAGGCAATCCTCCATAAAGATAATAGGTTTCCAAAGCTTGTTGCATCTCACCTCCCACAACCTCGTAGTATTCAGAAAAGCTCAATGGATGAATGCGGATTTCCCAACCTCGTCCTCTGAACTCTGTGATTACGTCCTTTGACAAGAACCGGGCATTGGAACCTGTTACGTACACCTCAGCATTTTCTACATGAAGATAGGAATTGAGCACATCCTCAAACTCCTTTACCATCTGAACCTCATCAAGAAGAATGTAATACTTCTCCTTGTCAACCATCTGAGTATCTATATACTCTAAAAGTGCATCAGGATCACGGAGTCTCTTGTTTCTGCGGTCTTCAAGATTTACCTGTATGATATGATTCTCCGCAACCCCTCTTTCAAGCAAATGCTTACAAAAGATGTTGAAAAGAAGAAAAGATTTACCACATCGGCGGATGCCAGTGATAATCTTTATCATCCCATTGCCTTCGGCAGAGATGAGCTTATCTAGATATTCCTTGCGTTCAAAATATACCATTTCGCTGAAAATTTTTGTGTCAAGACACGTATTTTTGCAGCAAAAGTACACTTTTTACTCGATAACGCCAAACTTTTCCATCGATTTAACTCTTCAGAAACATAAAAAGGGCACGATTGCTCGTGCCCTATAGCAGAAATCTTTAAGAAGGCAAGTACTGCCATAGTTGCCTAATCGATGAGATGCAGAAAACCACATCAAATATCTAAAATTTTTTTATTTGCCGTAGCAAATAGCAAAGAATGCTTTTAATGCTTAATTAATATGTGTACTCTGACACATACCATTAAAACTAATGCTAGAATTACTTCTTCCATCATAATTTTAATTTTTAAGTTATTAAAAATATTCATCTGCGTATCTTAGATTCATCTATAGTCCGACATATTTTATCAGACTAATCTCGTAAAACATATTACCTTATGGGAGGTGGTCAATGCTTATGTCTTACCTCTTCATATTCTCGACATAAACAATTGTAGATTTGCTCCCACAAAACTATATCCGTTAAAGGTATACCCCCTACTGTTACCCATTTTCTTTCCGGTTGTAGGAAATTCCCGTAATAGACAGAAAATCTATAGGACTGCCCTTTATAAGGAAATGTTTCCAATTTCACATCATCTCCACAATGTTTGATAGCACAGATGCCAACAATGTTTGAACGCTCTAAACTCCCAAAAGCTGCCCTGTTCTTTGGATTGAAAAAATATTCCCTCCGAGGAACACCATAAAAATTTTCTTCCTCAGTCAACAGAAATAACAGTTTCAGAACAGCTCTAGCATAGACTTCACAAAACCCATCCATAGCACTACTTATATATGAAGGCTTTAGCTCATCAATTGCCACAAACTGCTTAATCATAAAATTACTATCCATCTCCATGTTTTATCTGACAATTTAGCCGATTCTATTGAACAGCAACTTTCTTTACACTACCATCGCTATACTTCACGATGTTCAAGCCCTTGGTAGGAGCAGACAATCGCTGACCATTCAGGGAATAGCGAGAGAGTTCCTTGGTGTCATTTGAGGTGATTACATTATTGACGCCTGTTGGGTCAAACTCTACGATGTTTTCAAAATAACCAAATTCAGAAATCCAATAATCGTCATAAGTTCCTTTTGGAACGTAAACTGTACATTTTTTTGCATCACAGCCATCAAAAACGTCACGTCCCATATCTGGTAGTTTTTCTGTACATACATAAATAGAAGTTAAACCACTACAGTCTTTGAAGGTCAAATTGCCAATCCTAGCAATACCAGAGGGGAGGGTTATACTTGTTAAACCACTACAGCCAGAGAAGGTCAAATTGCCAATCCAAGCAATATCAGAGGGGAGGGTTATACTTGTTAAACCACTACAGCCAGAGAAGGCGGAACTCTCAATCCAATCAACATCAGAGGGAAGGGTTATACTTGTTAAACCACTACAGCCAGAGAAGGCGGAAACGCCTATCTTGGTAAGACCAGAAGGGAGGGTTAAATTTGTTAAACCACTACAACCAGAGAAGGCGTCTTGGTCAATCTCGGTAACACCTGAAGGGAGGGTTAAATTTGTTAAACCACTACAACCAGAGAAAGTGCCTTCTGAAATTTCGTGAAGACCAGAAGGGAGGATTATACTTGTCAAACCACTACATCCCGCAAATGCACGTCTCTCAATGTAAAGAATATTAGAAGGAAGTTTTAAACTTGTCAAGCCACTACATCCCTCGAAAGCCAAATCACCAATTGTCTGATTACTAGTATATATTTTGCTTGGATAATTGAAATAAGCACAAGTTATATAATAATCACCACCAGACACTATCGATGCATCAGACAAATCTAATTCAGTCATTTTCCCTTCTGTTTCTTCATGATGAACACTGCGTCCAGCCATATCACGAATCATGCGCCAATCCGTTCCATTTATCTCACCTACAATCTTCAGATTCGTAATTTTATATTTCTTAGCACTTCCTATTTTATTTTGCAAAGCGCAAATTCAACAAGCAAGTGCAAAATTACGAAATGTTTTTGTAAAAGCACTCCTTTGG
>OBKS01002089.1_pt1 | contig 12102 bp, 10 predicted proteins | sample 1517381 | NCBI WGS metagenome assembly OBKS01 (sample SAMN04571686, study PRJEB22368) | human gut metagenome | biome: human gut; material: stool | host: Homo sapiens | place: Luxembourg | collected 2012-08-03
CAGCAGCACCGCGCCGTCCTCATAGCCCGCCAGCTTACCGGCGAACTCCTTGCGGCCGTCCCGGTTCTGGTAGGTCTTGACCAGCACGGGGCTGCCCATGAAGCGGGCAAAGTCCGAGGGCCGCTTCAGCTGCCGCTCCAGACCGGCGGAGCCCACCTCGAACACGTAGCTGCTCTCGATGGGGTCGGCCTCGTCCAGCAGGTCGCTGACCCTCCGGCTGATGGCCTCGCAGTCCAGAATGTCCACGCCGCCGTCCTTGTCCAGATACAGCCGCAGGTACCACTGTCCCGCCTCCCGGACGTACTCTACATCCCAGATGCGGCAGCCCTGCGCCTGCACCGCCGGCTCCGCCAGCGCCCATACGACCTCGGTGATCTTTTTCACAGCAAGCCCTCCAACAGAACATCCCGGTCATCATGGAACGATGACCATTAAAAAAAGCGGACGATCTCGTCCACTCCAGTCAATACCTTAACCTTACGTACACACATAGCATACCATATAAGCACACGAAACGCAAGGGTTTTTCCGCAAAAAGCACCCGCAAAATAGGTCGAAAAGCTGAAAAGAACGCCCTTAGGACGCTCTTTTCAGCTTCATAACGCCTCTCGACAGCAAAAACGCCGCCAAATTTACCAGCACCACCGTGGCGCCCACCGGCGTGCCCCACAGGTACGACCCGGTCAGCCCCACGCAGAAGCACACCACACTCAGCCCCGCGGCGCAGATGACCACGCCCCGGAAGCTCCGCAGCAGCGTCATGGCCGTCAGCGCCGGGAAGATGACCAGACTGGAGATCAGCATCGCGCCCATCATCCGCATGCCCAGCACGATGGTCAGGGCCGTCAGCACCGACAGGATGGTGTTGTACAGCCCCACCTTCACCCCGGTGGCCCGGGCGAAGCTCTCGTCGAAGGTGATGGCGAACAGCCGATGGTAAAACAGCACATACAGCACCAGTACCGCCGCGCACAGCCCCACGCTCAGCGCCACATCCGCCCGGTCCATGGCCAGGATGGAGCCGAACATAAAGCTGTCCACATCCGTGGTCATGCCGGTGGTCAGACTGGTGACCACCACGCCCACGGCCAGCGCCGACGCGCTGACCACCGCGATGGCTGCGTCCGCACCCATGCGGCTTCTCTCCGTCATCCGCAGCAGCCCCAGTGCCGCCCAGCCGCAGGCCAGCGCGATGCTCAGTGCGCCGAAGGACACATGGCTCAGCCCATCGCCGATCATGGAGTACCGCTTCAGCACCAGCGGCACGCCCAGCAGCGCCGCGCACAGCGCCACCAGGATACCCACCACGAACGCCCGCAGAATAAACGGGTACGTGAACATTTCCAGCAGTAAGCTCATGCCTCGTCACCTCCGAACCGCTTGCCCCAGGGGGACGTTAGATAGTCCGCCGCCGTGCCGAAGAAGTACGTTCCATGGCCGGCGTGCAGAATATGGTCGGCGTAGCGCAGGGCACTGCGTATATCGTGTGTCACCGCCACGATGGCGATGCCCTCCTGCTTGTTCAGGTATTCCAGCGTGCGGTACAGCTCCTGGGCCGCCGCCGGGTCCAGCCCCGTCACCGGCTCGTCCAGGATCAGCAGCTCACCGGCGGCGCACAGGGCACGCGCCAGCAGCACCCGCTGCTGCTGCCCGCCGGACAGCTCCCGGTAGCACCGGTCCTTCAGCTCCAGCACGCCCAGCTTGCCCATGTGCATCAGCGCGGTGGACTTCTCCTTCGGCGTGTAGAAAAACCGCATTCCCTTCCCGCTGAGAAAGCCGCTGCGTACCACCTCCGTCACCGTGGCGGGAAAGTCCTTCTGCGCCTTTGTCTGCTGGGGCAGATAGCCGATGGCGCCGGAGCGCAGGGAGGGCGAACGTACGATCTCGCCCGCCATGGGGTGCAGCAGCCCCAGCAGGCTCTTGACCAGTGTGGACTTGCCGCTGCCGTTCTCGCCCACGATGCACACATAGTCGCCGCTGCGTACCTGAAAGTTCAGGTGCTCCCACACCGGCTTGCCCTCATAGCCCAGCGCCGCATCCCGGCAGTCCAGCAATATGCGCTTCTCCTGTTCCATCAGGACAGTCCCTCCTTCAGTGCCGCCGCGTTGGCGGTCATCAGACTGATATAGGTGGCTCCGCCGTCGAATTCCGTCCGGCTCACCGTCTGGCAGGAGTGGAATGTCCGCACCTGCGCCCCGGTGGTCTCGGCGATGGCCTGCGCAACCTTCCGGCTGCTCAGCTCGATGGTGTATACCACCGGTATCTCCTGCTCCTCCACCACGTCGATCAGATATTTCAGCGTGGCGAGGGACGGCTCCGTGTCTCCCGCGCAGCCGTGGAACGCCGCCCGGTAATCCAGATCATATTCCCTGCAGAAATACAGCAGCGGGAACCGGTCGCCGAACACCACCAGACGCCGCGCCGCGCCGTCCACGATGTCCCGGAACGTATTGTCCAGTGCCTGCAATTCGTCCAGATAGTCCGCCAGCCGAGCCCGATAGCCGTCGGCATTGTCCGGATCGGCCTCACACAGCGTATCGCAGATGGCCCGGCACAGGGCCATGGCGTTCACCGGCGATGTCCAGATGTGCTCGTCGTACTCTATTTCCTCTTCGTGGCCATCGTGCAGATGCCCGTCATGGTCGTCGTGATCATGGTCGTGGTCATCGTGGTCGTGGTCGTGACCGCCCTGCATCCCCTCGGCGTACTCCTCCCGGTATGTCTCCACGCAGTCCATCATAGCCAGCCGGTAGGGGATAGCCTCGCCTGCCGCGTCCAGAATGTCCTCCACCCACAGCTCGCTTTCCCCGCCGTTGTAGATGAACACCTCCGCCTCGCTGACGGCGATCACGTCCAGCGGCGTGGGCTCAAAGCTGTGTGTCTCCCGCCCGGCGGGCACCAGCAGCTGCACGTCCACCGCGTCCCCGCCGATCTGCCGCACAAAGTCGTAGTAGGGGAACAGCGTGCACACCACGTTCGGTTTCCCGCTTTGCGGACGGTCCTGCCGCCCGCAGCCCGCCAGCGTCAGCGCCAATACCGCCGCCAGCACCGCTGCGCCTGCTCGTCTCACGTGTCCCGCCTCCTTTGCGTGTCTTGTCTCATAAAATCATAGTATACCACACAATTCGCAAAAAGGGAAGTGCCCGCCTTTTGCGTCCGGACACCGTCTCCCTGCGTATAATTAACGCACTCTTAACACGACGATGAAAAAGTTTCCTAATATGAAAGTGAAGAAATTTGCGCCGAAAAACATGGAAAAACACCTGTACTTTGCATATATTTAAACGCAGAGCGGTTGAAAAACACCGCGAAAACCACGTTACAAACGTTAAGATAATGTTAAAACAGAAAAAGACGTTAAAATTGCTGATCGAACCATTCGACGCTTTTCTGCATACTTTTCCATAGTCCGCAGCGTTTTTCTGCGGATGTGTTTTCAGTTGTTCCCGAGACCGCCATCCGGTCAACCTCTCTCCTGACAGATCGAAAAGACCGCCGTCCGGCGGTCTTTTTTGTCCCCTTCCCCCGCCTGTTAATAAACCTACAATCGGTTTCCCCAAAAGAAAATCATTCGCCGTCCGTTGCAAAAATCCCGGAACCCCGCCAAAAACTGAATGGTTCAATGTAAAAAAGAAGCAAAAACCATATAAAATATGTGGAAAAATCCGTTCATAGAATGTTAAAAATGTACAATATGGCGCTCAATTTTTATAAAAACTGCTAATTGCGGGCGGAAAGAGTTTCCTGTATACTTTTTTCAGGTAGCCTTGAAGGGATTTTATCCCGTGAGGAAATACCTGCGGGGCATGGCGGTGCCCCGTGCCGTTTCCTGTCAATAGACGGGTGCGGTAAAGTTTATCAGCTTCTGCGGCGACGTAGGGGCAAAAATCTGTTAAGGAGAGAAAACAATGGAAGAAAGAAAAGGCTTTGGATCCAATTTCGGATTCCTGATGGCCGCGGTCGGCTCTGCAGTCGGCCTGGGCAACATCTGGGGCTTCCCCAATAAGATGGGTGCCTCCGGCGGCTTCACGTTCCTCATCATCTATCTGATCCTGGCGGTCCTGTGCGGCTTCATCGTTATGGTGGGCGAGCTGGCCATCGGCCGCAAGACCGGCCACGGCGCCGTGGGCGCGTACAAGGCTCTGTCCAAGAAGTTCAAGTGGATGGGCTGGCTGGGCATCCTGTCCGCCTTCTTCATCCTGTTCTTCTACTGCGCACTGGGCGGCTACTGCATCAAGTACACCGTTCTGAACATCGGCGATCTGTTCGGTGCCGGCTTCGGCTCCAATGGCCTGTCCGGCGGCGAAATTTTCGGCAACTTCCTGGGCAGTCCCGCTGAGGGTGTTATCTACGGCCTTATTTTCGTGGCGCTGACCATGCTCATCGTTATGGGTGGCATCGGCGGCGGCATCGAGAAGGTCTGCTCCGTGGGTATGCCCGCCCTGTTCGTGGCCCTGCTGATCTGCATCATCCGCGCCTGCACCCTGGAGGGTACCGACGTGGCCGTGCAGATCCTGCAGGCGGACGGTTCTCTCGTGGAGGGCGTTGTTAACGGCAGTGCTCTGGACGGTCTGAAGTACATGTTCTCCCCCGGCTGGGCGGCCAATGTCGGCTATTATGTGCCCGCCAAGGCGGTTGTTGATGGCGCGGAGGTTTCCTCCATCATGGTCAATGGCGTGGCACAGGCCATCGTCGCCTACAAGTCCGGCGCTCCCAGCATCTTTAACGTTGTTTCCACCGCTGGTGGCCAGATGTTCTTCTCCCTGTCCCTGGGCATGGGCGCCATGATCACCTACGGCTCCTACCTGCATAAGAAGGAGAACCTGCAGAAGAACGCCCTGCTGATCATCATCATGGATACCATGGTGGCCCTGATGGCCGGTCTGTGCGTCATGCCTGCCCGCTTCGCCCTGGATCCCGCCGGCAACATCGGCGGCCCCAAGCTGCTGTTTATCACCATGCAGAACGTGTTCCACTCCATGGGCACACTGGGCCCCATCTTCGGCATCCTGTTCTATCTGCTGGTGGTGTTTGCCGCCATCTCCTCCTCCATCTCCCTGCTGGAGGTCATCGTGGCCCACTTCGTGGATAAGGCCCGTATCGAGGGCAAGGGCGACAAGCGTAAGCCCTACACCCTCATCGCCGCCGCCTGTGTGTGCCTGGGCTGCATCCTGGTCTGCGCCGACTGCCTGGGTTCCAGCGGTATCGCACCGGCCAATATACTGAATATAGCGGAACCCAAGAACTGGGCGGCTGACTGGCTGGACTTCTGGGATGCACTGTCCGAGGGCGTTATGATGCCGCTGGGCGCCCTGCTGATGTGCCTGATGATCGGTTGGGAGATCGGCCCCGAGTTCGTCAAGGAAGAGGCGGAGCAGTCCGGTCATGCCATGGGCAGCTACGGCTTCTTCAAGGTCTGCGTCAAGTTCATCACCCCGCTGTGCATGGTCCTCATCCTGTACGGCCAGATCAAGGAGTTCTTCTTCTAAGTAAATGCAGAACGCCGGAGCATTGCTCCGGCGTTCTTTCTGCCGCAAAAGGCCGGGCACTGAAAGCGCCCGGCCTTTTGCTTACTTAAGCGTAATGCTGTTTTGCAGTACGGCAACGCTGTATAGCAGCAGTACATCCGCCCCCTCCGGGAATTCCGTCACCCGTGCCAGCGCGTCTGTGGCCATATACCGGATATCGACCACATAGACGGTGCGGTAGCTGCCCGCCAGCAGGGGGATCAGGCTGCTGCCGAAGGAGTCACGCACCACCACCAGCGTCCGGTCGTTGTCCGCCGCCGGGTTTTCGATCCGCAGCAGCGCCTTCGGCCCACCCAGAAACAGATCATAGGGCGATTTCTCCGCCGCGGTAAAGTCGTATACGCCGCCGGTGCTGTCCGTCTCATAGTCGTACACCGTGCAGCCATCCAGCAGGGGAGAGGTGATATAGGACAGGACGTCCGCCGTCAGCGGCTCCGCCGTCTTGCCCCAGTAGCTGCCGTGAAATTCGCCCGCCAGCGCGCACAGCGTCTCCTCCGTCGTGTCCGGCACAGGCGCGCCCATGGCCTCCAGTATGGCCTGCGCCACGGCGGAAAGACGCTCCTGCTGCCAGTGGGGATCGGTACGGTAATAGTCCTCCAGCGCCAGCAGCGGCGCGATGTCGATGATCTCTACCGGCAGCCGCTGCGCCAGATAGTCCGCCGTCTCCTGGGCCCCGGCGGGCGTGTAGCCCTCCGGCGTCTCCATAAAAGCGGCCTTATCTGGGATCACGCTCATATATACGTGTTCCGACCCGGGGAAATATGCCTCCAACAGGTGAGAAAACCGTTTTACGGCGAAGTCCAGTGATTTCTCGCTCCACGGTGCGTCGGTGGCGGCGGCATAGCCACGGTACACATATACCTCCGGCAGCGTATCCTCCTGCGCCCGCCGGGTGGGAATGGCGGCAGCAGCTATGACCATAGCCGCTGCCGCCAGCAGAAATACGCCTCGCTCTATCCAGCGCTTCACAGGATGGCCTCGTCGTAGACGGGCTGCACGCCGAAGATGCCGTTCAGGTGGGACATGAAGGTGTCCACCAGATCCTCGGCGCCGAACACGGACACCACATACTCGCCCACCACGGCCACGGCAACCTTATCGGGGAAGCCGCACATCCACTGCCGCTGCTGGATGTTGTCCCGCAGGGCGGTGGCCAGCGCATCGGCATCATCGGTGCAGTGGTACGCCGCGGCGGTAAAGGTGTTCTGGTTCATCATATGGACCAGCGACGCGGCCTGATCCACCTTGGCTGTCTCCGGCAGGCCGAGGGCGCTGTCCACAGCGGCGCGGTCGGTCAGGTCATAGACGCCGGGGGCGTCCTCCTTGCTGTTCGCCTCGGAGTAGTCGCCGCCGGCGGCGGGGAACTTCTCATCATCGGTGTAGGTGCTCCACACCTTCTCCAGCAGGTCAAGGGCGCTGGCAGGCGCGGCGGGCTGATCGCCCTTGCTGTCGTTCTTCGTGCCGCAGGCGGCGAGACTCAGGGTCAGCACGGCGGCGAGCACAAGGGAAATGATTTTTTTCATCGTGTAGTTTCCTCCTGAAATAGGTTTCTGTCCATTGAGACGGAGCGCGGTGCGATTTGGTTCCATGAAAATTCTGCCGCTTTTACAGCCAGCTCTGGTCAAAGCCGTAGGGCAGCAGCTCCTTCAGCGCGAAGCGCTTACTCTCGCCCTTTCCGTTCAGGCAGATCACCGTCAGGTCGGGCGCGAACTCCATCATCACCTGCCGGCAGGTGCCGCAGGGCACGCAGTGATCCTCGCTGCGCCCGGCGATCACAATGGTGTCGAAGTCCCTGTGTCCCTCGCTGACCGCCTTGACCATGGCCGTCCGTTCGGCGCATATCGTGGCGCCGTAGGCGGCGTTCTCCACGTTGCAGCCGGTGAATACTGTGCCGTCCTTGCACAGCAGCGCCGCGCCCACCGGGAAGTGGGAATAGGGTACATAGGAACGCTCCAGCATGGCCACCGCCATATCACAAAGCTGTTTTTCCGTCATGGTACATCCTCCTTATGGTTTCCGTTTTTTGGTAGTCCTATACGTCAGCTCAACTCCGCCTTGCCGGTGTAGAGCTGATAATACTTGCCCTTCTGCGCCAGCAGCTCCTGATGGTCGCCGCGCTCAATGATGCGTCCGTGCTCCAGCACCAGAATGGCTTGGCTGTTCCGCACGGTGGACAGCCGGTGCGCGATAACGAACACCGTCCGTCCCTCCATCAGCGAGTCCATGCCCTGTTCGATCAGGTTTTCCGTCCGCGTGTCGATGGAGCTGGTGGCCTCGTCCAGGATCAGCACCGGCGGATCGGACACCGCCGCCCGGGCGATGGCCAGCAGCTGCCGCTCGCCCTGGCTCAGGCTGCCGCCGTCCCCGGTGATCACCGTGTCATACCCCTGGGGCAGGTGCCGGATAAAGCTGTCGGCGTTGGCCAGCTTCGCCGCGGCCCGGACCTCCTCGTCCGTGGCGTCCAGCCGTCCGTAGCGGATGTTGTCCGCGATGGTGCCGGTGAACAGATGGGTGTCCTGCAATACCATGCCCAGCGAACGGCGCAGAGAGTCCTTCTGGATGTCCCTCACGTCGATGCCGTCATAGGTGATGGTGCCCTCCTGTACGTCGTAGAACCGGTTGATGAGGTTGGTGATGGTGGTTTTGCCCGCGCCGGTGGAGCCCACAAAGGCGATCTTCTGCCCCGGCTTGGCAAACAGGGACACGTCGTTCAGCACGGTTTTCTCCCCGTCGTAGGAGAAGGTCACATGGTCGAAGCGCACGTCGCCCTTCAGCTCCACCAGCGTGCCATCGGGCTTTTTCCACGCCCAGCAGCCGGTGCGGCGGTTCGTCTCGGTCAGCGTATCGCCATGCTTTTCCACCCGGACGATGACGGTCTTGCCCTCGTCCACCTCCGGCTCGGCCTCCATCACGGCGAAGATGCGCTCCGCGCCGGCCACCGCCGCCAGCAGCACGTTCACCTGCTGGCTGATCTGCGAGATGGGCTGGCTCACCTGCTTCACATACAGCAGGTACGCGCCCAGCGAGCCCACGTCGAACATCCCGCCGATGGCCAGCAGTCCGCCCACGCAGCAGGTGACGGCGTAGTCGATACGGGACAGGTTGGCCATGGCCGGCATCATGGCGCCGGAGTAGGTCTGGGCCGCCGTGGCGGCGTCCCGATAGCTGTCGTTCAGCCCGGAGAACTGCGCGATGGCCTTGCTCTCGTGGTTGAACACCTTGATGACCTTCTGGCCCTCCACCATCTCCTCGATATAGCCGTTCATGGCGCCCAGCGCCTGCTGCTGTGCCTGAAAGCTCACGCGGCTTCTGCCGCCCACGCCCTTGACCACCAGCAGCATCAGCACCAGAAAGGCAAAGGTGATCAGCGTCAGCACCCAGTTCATATACAGCATCATAACAACAATGCCGATAAACGTCAAGGCGCAGGACACCACACTGGCGAAGCTGGAGTTGATCATCTCCGACACGGTGTCCATGTCGTTGGTAAAGCGGCTCATCAGGTCGCCGGACTGGTGGGTGTCGAAGTACCGCAGGGGCAGGTCCTGCAATTTGTCGAACAGGTCCTGCCGCATCTGAGCCACCGTCCGCTGGGAGATATGCACCATGATGCGGGCGTAGGCATAGGAGCACAGGCCCGACAGCAGGAACAGTCCCAGCAGCAGCGCCAGCATTTTCAGCAGGCCGGCGAAGTCGCCTACCAGAATATAGTCGTTGATAATGGGCTTGAGCAGATAGCTGCTCATCACCGAGCCCACGGAGCTGACCACCAGGCAGATGAACACCACCACCAGCGCCGCCTTATAGCGCCCGATATAGCGCAGCAGCTTGCTCACCGTGCCTCTGAAGTCCTTGGGCCGCTGGAAGCCGTGTCCCTGGGGCCCGTGGCCGCGCGGTCCGCCGCGTTTTTGTTCAGCCATCGATGCTCACCCCTTCCTGCTGGGAGCGATAGACCTCCCGATAAATGTCGCTCTGCGCCATCAGCTCCTCATGGGTGCCTATGGCGGAGATGTGCCCATCGTCCATCACCAGTATCAGGTCGGCGTCCATGACAGACGTGATCCGCTGGGCGATGATGAGCTTTGTGCAGCCGGGCAGCGCCGTTTTCAGCGCGCCCCGTATCTTCGCGTCCGTGGCGGTGTCCACCGCGCTGGTGGAGTCGTCCAGGATCAGTATCTTCGGCTTCCGCAGCACCGCTCGGGCGATGCACAGCCGCTGCTTCTGCCCGCCGGAGACGTTGGTGCCGCCCTGTTCGATATAGGTGTCGTATCCGTCCGGCATTTTCTCGATGAACTCGTCGGCGCAGGCCAGACGGCAGGCGTCCTCGATCTCCTGATCGCTGGCGTTCTCGTCGCCCCAGCGCAGGTTCTCCCGGATGGTGCCGGAGAACAGCGTGTTCTTCTGCAATACCATGGCGCAGCCATCCCGCAGCGCCTCCATGGTGTAGTTCTTCACATTGTGCCCGCCCACATACACCGCGCCGCCGTTCACGTCGTACAGCCGGGGGATCATGCTCACCAGCGTGGTCTTGGCGCTGCCGGTGCTGCCCAGTATGCCCACCGTGGCCCCGCTGGGTACGGTAAAGCTCACGTCCTCCAGATTCCAGGCCTCCGCCGTGTCGTGGTACTTGAAATACACATGGTCGAAGCGGATGGAGCCGTCCTCCACCTTCAGCGCCGGGTCGGCCTGCTCGTCGGTGATGCGGGGTTTCTCCTCCAGCACCTCGGCGATGCGCTTGCCGCAGGCGATGGCCCGGGTCAGCATCATCAGTACCACGGATACCATCATCAGCGACATCAGTATCTCACTCAAATAGGTAAAGAACGCGATCAGATCGCCGGAGAGCAGCGTGCCCTCCCACACGTAGTGGCCGCCGATCCACATGACCGCCGTGATGGTGCCGCCCATGAGAACCATCATCACCGGCATGAACAGCACCACAAAGCCGAAGGCGCGCTCGGCCATGCTTCGCAGCTTCTCACTGCGCTGGGTGAACTTCTCCTTTTCCTGCGCCTCACGCACAAAGGATTTCACCACGCGTATGGCGTTCAGGTCCTCCTGCACCACCAGGTTCAGCTGGTCCGTGGCCCCCTGCAAAGAGGTGAAGAACGGACCTACCCGCTTGATGACGATGACCACCGCGATGACCAGCAGGGGAATGACCACCAGGAAGACCTGGCTCAGCCTTGTGCTGATGATCAGGGCCATCACCAGTGCCGTCACCAGCATGGTAGGGGCGCGGACCAGCATACGCATTCCCATGAATGTGGTCATCTGTACCGAGGCCACGTCGTTGGTCAGCCGCGTCACCAGACTGGCGGTGGAGAAGCGCTCGATGTTGGCGAAGGAGAAGCGCTGTACCTGCTCGTACTCCGCCTTCCGCAGCGCCGCGCCGAAGCCCATGGACGCCTTGGCGGCCAGTGCCGCAGCGCCCACGCCGCAGCCCAGCGCCAGCAGCGCCATAATGACCATTTTCAGCCCCGCCATCAGGATATAGCCTCTGTCTCCGTTGGCGATGCCGATATCCACGATGTCGCTCATCACCTGGGGCAGCGTCAACTCCAGCACCGCCTCTCCGGCGGAGCAGGCGATGGCAAACAGCATCAGCAGGCGGTAGCCCTTGGTATAGGGCGCCAATTTTTTTATCATGCTTCCTCCTCCTCGTCGGTCAGGTTCCGTCCCGCCCGCAGCAGGAACGCGGTGAACTGCGCCTTTTCCTCCTGCGTGAAGCCGCGCTCCAGCCGTTCGTTCACCTGGTGCAGCACGGTCTGGAAATCGTCATGGAACCGCTGGCCCTCCTCTGTCAGTGCCAGAATGCGGCACCGTCCGTCCGTGGCGCTGACGGTGCGGTATACCAGCCCCTTCTCCTCCAGCCGGTCCACGATGCCGTTCACCGTGCTGGGCTTGATCATCAGATGGCGCTCCAGTGTTTTCTGGTTCACGCTGTCCTCCGCGTCGTGCAGGAACATCAGCGTCCGGCACTGCATGGGCGATACGTCGTAGCGCTTCAGCATCCGCCCCATCAGCTTATGCACCTGGTGATCGCAGTAGCCGAACAGCGCGCCGAAGTGCGCCGGGTGCTCGTCAAAGCAGAATTTCATGGCGGTCCTCCTTCTTTGCTTTTAAATTTTTAGCATACAAACTATTAGCGTGCTAAATGGTAGCACCAATATTTTTTGTTGTCAATAGGGAAGAGGGGGCGGCTCTGTAAACGATCTGTGAACGGCGGGCGCGCTTTGTGTTTGTGAATGATTTGTTAATTCTTTATCAAGCCTGTTGACTTCCGCCCCGGATGCGTGTATGATACACTCATCCGAAAGGATACCCACCCATTGTATTTCTCTCTCCTTTTACCGAAAAAAAGGCGGCGCTGAAGCGCCGTCTTTTTTCGTCTCTGCCCTTGTCAACAGAGGGCATAATAAAAGCAAAAGCGAAACAGGCGGCAAAAAACAGTTGCCATCGCGGAAGAATTGTAGTAGAATGTATCTCACGAACTTGTCCTCCGCCGTGAGCTGCGGGGCCGGTCTCGCGCAATGGATACCCACGAATCATGTCAGGCGGGGAACCGAGCAGC
>OBKS01002096.1_pt1 | contig 12083 bp, 10 predicted proteins | sample 1517381 | NCBI WGS metagenome assembly OBKS01 (sample SAMN04571686, study PRJEB22368) | human gut metagenome | biome: human gut; material: stool | host: Homo sapiens | place: Luxembourg | collected 2012-08-03
AAGATATCCATACCTGCAAGCTCTTCTGCAAGGGCATCGGCTTCTTCTGCCGGTACTGCAAGCAGAAGTCCGCCGGATGTCTGCGGATCAAATACCAGATCCTCCATCCAGAGTTCCTTAATCTCACTTCGTACTTCATCGCCTGCGAAATCACGATTTCTGTATGCACCTTCAGGAATCAGCCCCATCTGTGCATATTCTTCAACACCCTCAATGATCGGAAGTTTCTCAGACTGGATCACCAGGGTTTTCCGGCTGCCTTTTGCCATTTCCAGACTGTGACCTGCAAGACTGAATCCTGTTACGTCGGTACAGCTGTGGATCGTGTATTTAGATGCAATCTCTGCTGCATATTTGTTCAGCTTCGCCATGATCTTCTGGACTCTCTCAATTTCTTCCTGAGACGCCATTTCTGCCTTAATGGCAGTGTTAAGAATTCCACAGCCCAGCGGTTTGGTAAGAATAAGGATGTCTCCTGCTTCTGCGCCGTAATTTTTCCACATTTTGTCCGGATGCACATAACCAGTTACACAGAGTCCGTATTTCGGTTCTTTATCATTGATAGTATGCCCGCCTGCAAGGACTGCTCCGGCTTCCATGACCTTATCTGCACCGCCGCGCAGAATCTGCTCCAGTACTTCCGGACCAAGGCAGTTTGGAAATGCTACCACATTTAATGCCAGTTTCGGAACACCGCCCATTGCATAGACATCACTCAGTGCATTGGCTGCTGCGATCTGCCCGTACATATACGGATCATCCACTACTGGCGGAAAAAAGTCTACTGTATGGATCATTGCCAGTTCATCATTAATCTTGTATACTGCTGCATCATCTGATGTCTCCGGACCTACCAGAAGCATCGGATCTGTAAATTTCGGAAGTTTGCCTACTACCTGCGCCAGAACTTTCGGGCCAATCTTAGCACCGCATCCGGCTGCACTGGCAAGCTGTGTAAGACGCACTTCACTTTTTTTCATTTCATTTCCCATAAGTCAGTTCACCCCAATTGATCTCCATATTCAGAATCTCCTCGTAACTGTTCAATACTTTCGTTACTGTAAACGGAGTGAACAGTAACGTACTTTCACAGCCGACAGACTGCCGAATAGTTACATATCTTCTATAACAAGAGATTCAGTGCTATCATTGTATCATGTTTTCACATATCCGTCAAAATGTGAACCGTTTACCATATATCAGGTATTCCTATAAATCTTTCCATTTTACGCAAGAATCCTATAAATCTTTTCATATTCCAGATCCTGTTCCTTCATATAGGAAGCTGTTTCTTCTTCGTTCTGTTCCCCACATTTCCACGCAAGGCCGCAGGAAGCTGATATTTCTCTTGGCACAGGGATCAGTCTGCCTGTAAATTTGTTTTTCTTACATTCCCTTTCCATGGCAATTGCCTGAGTGGTAGTTTCAAAAGTCACCACTGTTGTCAGAACTTTTTCTTTCATAATCCGTCGTGTCCTCATAAAAAGAGGCACCGTTACCGGCACCTCTTTTATTATTTTCTATAAATTATTTCGCCTGGATATATCCTTTTGCTTTTAAGGTTTCAGCACAGAGAACTGCTCCGCCTGCTGCACCTCTGACTGTATTGTGGGAAAGTCCTACGAATTTCCAGTCATATACGGTGTCTTCACGAAGACGTCCTACAGATACGCCCATGCCATGTTCGAAGTTTACATCCTCTGTAACCTGTGGACGGTTGTCCTCTTCTAAGTACTGGATGAACTGCTTCGGAGCACTTGGAAGTTCTAATTCCTGTGGAAGTCCCTTGAACTCTACTAATGCTTTGATAAGCTGCTCTTTAGTAGGGTTCTTACGGAATTTAACGAATACAGCTGCTGTATGTCCGTTCAGTACCGGTACACGGATACACTGGCATGTGATAACCGGTTCTGTAGCAGGTTTGATTACACCGTCTTCTACTTTACCCCAGATTCTTAATGGCTCTTTCTCGCTCTTCTCTTCCTCGCCGCCGATGTATGGGATGATGTTTCCAACCATTTCCGGCCAGTCCTTAAATGTCTTACCTGCTCCGGAGATTGCCTGATATGTAGTAGCAACTACTTCATATGGCTCGAACTCTTTCCATGCAGTTAATACAGGAGCATAACTCTGGATAGAGCAGTTTGGTTTAACAGCGATAAATCCGCGTGTTGTTCCAAGACGTTTCTTCTGGGATTCGATTACATCGAAGTGTTCCGGATTGATTTCCGGCACTACCATCGGTACATCCGGTGTCCATCTGTGAGCACTGTTGTTGGAAACAACCGGTGTCTCTGTCTTAGCATATTCTTCTTCGATCTTCTTGATCTCTTCTTTTGACATATCTACAGCAGAGAATACGAAATCAACTGTTGCAGCAACCTTCTCTACTTCGTTTACGTTCATAACAACAAGATTCTTGACACCCTCCGGCATTGGAGTATCCATTTTCCATCTTCCGCCAACTGCCTCTTCGTATGTCTTTCCTGCACTTCTCGGACTTGCAGCTACAGTTACAACTTCAAACCATGGATGATTCTCAAGCAGAGAGATAAATCTCTGACCTACCATACCTGTAGCACCTAAAATACCGACTCTAAGCTTTTCACTCATAATATCTTTCTCCTCTTTATCTTCTGCCCGCGTCTCTACCCTTTCGCGGACATTTTTATCCAGGTGTCCTTATATTGCGTACATCTGTCTTTCTTGTACATACTATAACAAACCAAAATAAATTGCAAGCATTTTTTTAATTTTCTTCCAGATATTTTTTGTTCTCAGCGATCACTTTCTCCATCACGTCAGGTCCCGGTGCACCGATGGTCATACGTTTTTCCACACAGGTTTTCATACTGATTGCTTCGTAAATATCGTTCTCGAATACCGGGCTGATGGCTTTATATTCTTCAAGAGGAAGTTCATCCAGAGAAATCCCTTTATCAATACAGGTAAGCACCAGACGGCCTACAATGCCGTGTGCATCGCGGAAAGGTACTCCATGATTTACCAGATAATCGGCTGCATCTGTAGCGTTTGTAAAGCCATTCTTTGCACTTGCTTCCATATTCTGTTTGTTGAACTGCATAGTGGAGATCATGCCCGTGAAAAGGGCAAGACATCCTTTTACAGTGTCAATGGCATCAAATGTAAGTTCTTTGTCTTCCTGCATATCTTTGTTGTATGCAAGAGGGATTCCCTTCATGGTTGTAAGGATAGATATTAATGCTCCGTATACACGACCTGTTTTTCCTCTTACAAGTTCTGCGATATCCGGGTTCTTTTTCTGAGGCATGATACTGCTGCCTGTGCTGTAGGCGTCGTCAATCTCTACGAAGCGGTATTCATTGGAGTTCCACATAATGATTTCTTCGCAGAAACGGCTCATGTGCATCATAATTGTGGAGAATGCGGACAGAAGTTCAATCACATAGTCTCTATCTGATACAGAGTCCATGCTGTTTCTGGTCGGGCCGTCGAAACCGAGAAGCTGTGCTGTATATTCTCTGTCAAGCGGGTAGGTGGTTCCTGCCAGTGCGCCTGCACCCAGAGGACAGGTGTTCATTCTCTTACGGATATCTGCAAGTCTGCTTCTGTCACGTACAAACATTTCAAAGTATGCACCTACGTGGTGAGCCAGTGTGACCGGCTGCGCTTTCTGGAGGTGTGTGAAGCCTGGCATGTATGTGTGGACATTCTCTTCCATGATCTTCTGAAGTGCTTCGAGAAGTTTCTTTACCAGTTCGTCTGTCTCGTCAATCTCATCTCTTACATAGAGTTTCATGTCAAGGGCTACCTGATCGTTACGGCTTCTTCCTGTGTGAAGTTTCTTGCCTGCATCACCGATTCTGTCGATAAGGTTTGCTTCTACAAAGCTGTGGATATCTTCGTATTCGGATGTGATCTCGAGTTTGCCGGATCTTACATCTGCAAGGATTCCGTCAAGACCTGCTTCGATCTGATCTTTTTCTTCTGCTGTCAGGATTCCCTGTCTGGCGAGCATTGCTACGTGTGCTTTGCTGCCTCTGATGTCCTGCTCATAGAATTTCTGGTCAAAAGAGATGGATGCGTTGAAGTTATATACAAGTTTGTCTGTTTCTTTTGTGAAACGTCCGCCCCAAAGCTGTGCCATTGTGTTATTCCTCGTTTCTTCTTTATTTTTGGTATTATTGCTTTTACGTGTTAGTGTAACATATTTTTTCAGTATTGCAAAGTAGTTAGTTTGGAATCATTCAAAAGGTACGTGAAGAAAAAGAAGGTGTGTTGGCTATATGTTACATAATTGTGGTTACTGCTTTATTTTCTGTTTTCAGCCTCTCTTCGGGAATAGACGCAACCGCAGTAGTTCTGACGGTAGAGGTCGTATTCGTGGGATAGTTCGATGGAACGTTTGTAGCCGTTTTTTTTCTTGAAGTCAGATGGGAGGTGTTGGACGTGGTAGATTTCTGCCAGTTCTTCACCGATTTCGTTGATCTTGGCTGCGTTTTTCAGAGGGCTGATGGAAAGGGTGGTGGTAAAATAGTCATAGCCGCCCTCTTCTGCCAGTTTTGCTGCTTCTTCCATGCGGAGGCGGTAGCATTTGAAGCAGCGTTCGCCACCTTCGGGTACGTCTTCGAGGCCTTTTGCCATCTGGAAGAATTCCTGTGGGTCGTAGTGACCCTCTATCAGTTTGACAGGGTGTTCAAATTCCATGGAGTTTACAAGACGGGTAATTTCATGGACTCGTTTGCGATATTCTTCTTCCGGGTAGATGTTTGGGTTGTAGTAGAATACTGTGATGTTGAAATATTTTGACAGGTATTCCAGTACGTAACTGCTGCAGGGTGCACAGCAGCTGTGGAGAAACAGGCTTGGGATCTTGTTATCTTTTTGCGCCTGATCTATAAGTTTTTCCAGTTCTTTCTGATAGTTTCGTTTATTCAACAGTATTATTATATCCTTTCTGCATCTTCACAAATGCTTTTTATTATCTTTTAATAAAATGCGAATACCTGTTCAGGTATTCTCTATTGTGCCTTCGTAATGATTCTTTGTATTTTTTAACTTCCTGCACTCTCCTATTCGTTCGCCCATTTTTACGATAGTCTCATATCCCTCTTCTGTATTCTCGATCAGATCATAATCAATACGGACTTTTCCCGGCTGGATGAGGAGGATTATTGTGGAACCTCCGAATTCGAAGTTGCCTTTTTCCTGGCCTTTCTTTACTGTGGCAGGATTTTTATGGAGATTTGTGATTTTTCCTACCATCATGGCGCCTACTTCCATCATGAGGATGGTTCCGAATTGTTTTGTTTTCAGCAGAGTGTATTCTCTGGCGTTTTCTTTGTAGATGGGATATACATCGTTTGCTGCAGGATTCACTGTGTGGAAAACGCCGGGCAGAGTTACATTCGCGGATTTTCTTCCATCTGCCACATAGCAGTAATGATGATAGTCATCTACTGTCAGTCTGAAAATCAGCGCATAGCCGCCTGTGTATCTCTCAGCAATTGCCTTATTCTTCAGAAGCTGTCCTGCTGTATATTCTGTATCTTTGATGCTGAAACGTGAGTCTGAGCTGATCCTGTGTACGGAAAGTTTTCCGTCACAGGGGCTGATCAGGATGTTTTCGCGCATATCGATCGGGCGTTCTTCTTTTCGGATGCGCCTTATAAAGAAGTCATTCCATGAAGAGAAGTTCTGTTTTTCGTAAATGCTCAGGTCAATCTTGTTGTTTTTTACAAAATCCGGTACAAATCTGGCAGAAAGTCTGGTGTTAAGCAGGACTCCCGCTGCCTTTGACACGAAAGGTCTGATCAGGAGTTTCAGGCAGAGTCTGCCACCCCGGTCATTATATAAATGCCGTAGGAATTTATCCTGCTCATTCTCTTCAATCGTGATATTTCCTTTTCTGTCAATATACTTCATTCGTATCTTCCCTCCATAAAAGTATAACCGCAGCCTCCCCGTTTCCCGGGAACCGCTGCGGCCAGTCAACAGTTATATTTATTTTATATCAAACGGAACATCTTCGCAAGTGCAAGTGCCACGACTGCAACCAGCAGGATACGTACCGGATTCTGAGGTTTTTTTACCTTTATATCCAGAATAAAAAGCAGTCCCACGATAATCACTGCAATATGTATCACGATCAGGAAATAGAGTCCGCAATATCTTCTCATCAGATAAAGGAACGGCAGGATGATCGCCATGGATGTGATCGGAAGCCCCTGATAATACTGTCTGTTCTCAGAAGTCTCATTCTGTCTCTTTGCTTCTGAAACATTAAAATATGCAAGGCGGATGACAGATGCCACACTGTAAAAAATAAGCGCCCCAATCCCCGCCGGTGTATTCACACCCAGACAGTAACAGATCATTGCCGGAAAAATACCAAAGCAGACCACATCACATAAGGAATCGATCTGAATCCCGAAATTCTTCTCATCATCCGTACGGTTCTTCTTTGTTCTGGCTATCTTTCCGTCAAACATATCACACAGTCCGGAAAGTGCCAGACAGAAAATCGCAACCTTAAAATCCCCCTCCAGAGCCCTGGTAATTCCAAATACGGAAATTCCCAGGCTTATATAAGTCAATATTACCGTATAATCATAAATTCCTAAAAACATATTTTCTCCCCCTACTTTTCTTCTTGTTCTTTTCTTCCTATTATGAAATACGCCACACAGGTCATCACTGCACTGATAAGCATCTGTGCATAATAGGAAATTCCTCTGCTGAGCAGCATTGCAGGAAGTAATGCTTCTCCGAAAACCGGTGCAAACATCACCAGATAAAGAGACTCACTGATTCCCATTCCTCCGGGTAAAGGCAGCATATCAACAGAGACAGATATGACAGACTGCAAAATCGTAAGGGTTATGATGGAATATCCATGAAATCCCAGCGAACGGTATACCCAGTATGTAACTGTAAATAACAAAATCCTCTGCACCATAGTGATCAGTAACACTTTCAGGATCACCAGCTTGTGACTTGCCCAGAAAGCCGCAGTTTCATGATACTGATCCATAGACGCTTCCAGTTTCTCAAGCCGGGTTGTCTTTGGCTTAAGGAAACGGAAATGTTCAATAAGTTTCAGACCTTTTACCATGATCCATTTCGCCAGTCCAGGTGCAAATACAAGGATCATCATGAAAGTAACGCAGAAAATATTCAGGCCTACGCCCAGGTAAAACACCCACATGTACTGACCAAGATATCCTTCCAGAAAGCCTCTGCCAAAAATCCAGATTACAATTCCGATCACTACCAGAACCGCTTTATAAGTAATCGTGACAATCATCAGGACCAGCGTAGTGACAGGAATCGGAAGTTTGTCCTTTTTCATAAAATAAATCTGCATTGGCTGTCCGCCGGATGCAGACGGTGTGATACAGCTGAAAAAGAATCCCACAAAAGAATACAGAGCACAATGCCCCATCTTTACTTTTGCTCCGAGAGTCCGCATCATATAGAAGATAATTACAGACTCGCCAAGTATGAACAGTACCACACAAACCACGCTGATCAGTAAGTAAACCGGATCTGCCTGCCGTACTGTATGAATAATCTCTCCCAGATCCTCTCCCTTAAATACCATATATACGGTAATGGAAAATATAAGGATCAGAAAAATGGTGTTAAATATTGCTTTCTTTTTGTTTCTCATTTGCTTACACTTTCTTATGCAGTTTTTTACAGCATTCGTCTGATTTCTATACCCGATTCATGTATGTCGTAGTGTCTGATATATGTGTATTTCTGATATGAAACACATAGTAAACAGTAACGTATTCCTTACAGAACATTTGCCCTCAAATACTATAGCAGCAAAAATACTATAGTTTATCTATTATATCATACCCTGACATTTCTGCATATCATAAATTATGAAAATATTCGTTACTGTTCACTCCGTTCACAGTAACGTAGCCAAAATTCATTCCAGATTGCCTGCGGCAATAGAATTTTGGCTTGTATGTCTCGGGATTTTGGCATATTCATGCCAAAACACCTCGCGGGATAGTGGTGTGTGAACAGTAACAAATATTCGTTACTATTCACCGAATATGGAGGTATCTGTATGAAACCACTGCTGGATATTACAGATGTCAGTCTCTCCTACCACAGTTTATCAGGGGAAACCCCTGCCCTTTCTCATATATCCTTTCAACTGATGCCAGGTGAATTTCTCGCCATCGTCGGGCCGTCAGGCTGTGGAAAGTCCACGCTGCTGAATCTGATCTGTGGTCTGCTCCGGCCGGAACAGGGACAGATTCTTCTGGACGGCACGCCGGTAACTTCCGGTGACTGCCGTATCGGATATATGCTGCAAAAGGATCATCTGCTGGAGTGGCGGACAATTTATAAAAATGTTCTTCTCGGACTGGAAATCCGCAGGGAACTCACTGCCGAAAAACTTGCTTATGTAAATCAGCTTCTCTCAGATTACGGTTTGGACAAATTCCGCTCTGCTCATCCGTCTGAATTGTCCGGAGGAATGCGCCAGAGAGCTGCACTGATCCGTACTCTGGCATTAAAGCCGGAACTTCTTCTGCTGGATGAACCGTTCTCTGCACTTGACTCTCAAACCAGACTCAGCGTAAGTGATGATATCGGCAGAATCCTGCGTCAGGAAAAAAAGACTGCGATCCTTGTCACCCATGATATTTCAGAAGCGATCAGCATGGCAGACCGGGTTATCATTCTTTCTCCAAGGCCTGCCATTATTCGTAAGATTGTGCCAATTTGTTTTGATCTGGAGAACCGTACTCCTATGGCTTCCAGAAATGCGCCTGAATTTAAATCTTATTTCAATCTTATCTGGAAGGAGCTGAATCATGATGTCTGAAATCTCATATCATCAGCAACAGTATATCCGACATCAGAAAAGAGAAAAGAAACTTGTTCTTTTTTTGCGGATATTTATTCTTCTTTTCTTTCTGGTGTTGTGGGAAATCTCCGCCAGGACCGGGCTGATCGATTCTTTTATCTTCAGCAGTCCGGTAATGATCTGGCACAGCTTCTGCAGTATGTGCAGAGACGGCTCTATTTTTCCCCATCTCTCTGTTACAATTACGGAAACACTGGTCAGTTTTCTGTTCGTTGTTGTTCTGGGTGCAGGGATGGCAGTTCTGCTGTGGACCTGTCCCAGACTTGCGAAGATCACAGAGCCTTATCTCGTAGTACTGAACAGCCTTCCGAAATCTGCTCTGGCACCTTTGCTTATTGTATGGCTTGGTGCCAACGAACGGACGATTATTGTCTGCGGTATGTCGGTTGCTATCTTTGGTTCGATTTTGAATCTGTATACAGGTTTTGGCGAAGCTGACCCGGAAAAACTGAAGCTGATTGAGACGCTGGGCGGTGGGAAGAAAGAAAAGCTTATGAAGATTATTCTTCCGTCTTCTGTGCCGTTACTGCTCAGTGTTATGAAAGTTAATATTGGTCTGTGTCTGGTTGGTGTTATCATAGGCGAATTTATCGGTGCCAGAAAAGGGCTTGGCTACCTGATCATCTATTCCAGCCAGACCTTTAAGCTTACCTGGGTACTGATGTCCATTATCATTCTGTGCATCATCGCTATTATCCTGTACGGACTCCTCGGACTGATTGAAAAACGCGCCCGCAGATAGTTGTTAATTTTTAACCGCTATTTTTTATAACGAAACGGTTTCGGAAACAGATTCAATATCTGAAAAAATTTTGCTGCAAAAAGAAGCCCGGAAGATCATCGAGTTCCACTTAACTGGACACTCCTGAACTTCCGGGGCTTCTCTTGTCTCTGACTGTCTGTCAGTTATTCTGTTTTTAAACCAGCGCCTCTGTCCGGTTACTATCATGTTCCGACCAAAGCGCCTGATAATGTGTATATTATGAATTATTCTTCTCCAAGGCTCTCCACTGCCTCTGTGAAATCCTGTATCAGATCTTTTATATCTTCGATACCCACACTGATACGGATTGTGTCGTCGTACACTCCAGCCTCTTCCATTGCCTCCGGCGTACTGTGGATATAAATTGTAGACGCCGGATGAATCACCAGAGTTCTCACATCACCGATATTGGTTGCAATCTTTACATATTTCAGATGATTGATCAGCTTATACGCCCGTTCTTTGGAACCTGCACGGATAGTCAGAATCGCTCCACCCTTTCCACTAAGCTGTTTTTCTGCCAGTTCATGATATGGACTGGACTCCAGCAGCGGATAGTTGACAGATACACCTTCCAGCTTCTCCAGTGCCTGGGCAAGCCGGAAAGCGTTATTACAGACCCGCTCCATACGAAGCCCCAGTGTCTCCATCCCGATAATATTCAGATAAGCGTTCATCGGAGCCAGACAGCCGCCCATATTTCGCCAGATTCCGTTCCTCAGTTTCACAAGATAAGCAAACTTTCCGTATTTCTTATATTCCTTCATTCCCGGATAACGTTCCGGACTCCAGGAAAAGTTTCCGCTGTCAATGATAATTCCACTGATGGCATCTCCACTTCCATTTATATATTTAGAAGTAGAATGCACCACTACATCCGCACCGTACTGAATCGGATTAAGCAGATACGGAGTCGAAGTTGTGCTGTCTACAATCAGCGGTACTCCTTTTCCATGAAGAAAATCTGCTGTTTCCCGGACATCCATTACATTCAGTGCGGGATTTCCTACTATTTCGCCAAACACTGCTCTGGTCTTATCTGTAAGAAACGGCTCGATCAGCGCCTTCTCTACCCTCGGTATAAAATGTACTTTGATTCCGAATGCCTCCAGATCATGAAGCAGATCCAGTGTACCTCCGAACAATGCACTTCCTGCGATTACCTCATCCCCTGCCTGCAGGATATTAAGTAATGATAATGTAACCGCTGACATTCCGGAGGAACAGGCTACACCTCCAATCCCGCCTTCTAATTCATTTACTCTTCGCTCAAACGCATCTACTGTCGGATTCGCAATCCTGGTATATGCAAATCCCGGTGCCCGATTCTGGAATACTTTTTCCAACTGTTCTGAAGATTCATATGCAAAAGCATTTGCCAGGCTGATAGGCGGCACTGTTGAACCATTCGCATAATTGTCTACTGCTTTTCCGTGTAATAATTTAGTCTGAAATTCCATGAGCATATTCCCCTTGTAAAATATAATAATCTCCGGACTAACGGTATGTTTTCTGTGATATATCGTTTCCCTGTTTTTAGCAATTCCATAGTGTTTCGATATGAATAGTAGTATATATTTTTCACATAAATCTGTCAATAAATTTTCTTATATCAATTATTTATATACACATATAGTTTTTGTCTATATTTTGTTATTTTTCTATAGAAATAATTTAGTCTAAAATCAACATCTTTTTCCATATTGTCGAAAAAACATAGCTTTTTCTATCTTTATCTGGTAAAATTGATATATAGCAATCCTCTAAAATAATGCATCTTAATATAGAGCGTATTTGAAAAATCATTTACAAGGACTGCTATAGATTATTATTTCAGTCAAACGACATATCTGAAAATGAATGTCCTGAAATGTAATTCCACTACATAAGATTCATAACAGAACGGAAGGAGGCCCTTTATGAAAACAAGGAAAAAATGGTTAAGAAAAACAACCGCGATCTGTACTGCAGCACTTCTTGGTACTGCTGCAATTCCATCTACAGCATTTGCAGCAGACAGTTACGCTTCCATTGAAAAAGATGCATGGGCAAAAAAGGTCACAGAAATGGCATCTTCTTACGCTACATCTATAGAAGAAAGCCAGTCTCTGATGTCAGGAATGCAGAGTGACATGATTCTGAAATTTGAAGATTCCGGACGCTCACTGCTGGGGTTTGTCGCACCATTTGATGTCTCCTGGCTGGACAATGTCACACTTTCCAATGATATCTCTTTTACAGAAGGAAAAGAAGGTATTCTGATGAAGGTCCTTCTTAATGATAATAAAATCTGTACTCTGGAATATTATCTTGATCCGGACAGCCAGGATATTTATATGCGCATCCCTGAACTCTCTGATAAATATTTCAAGACCAATCTGGAAGAAGCCGCAGATCAACAGGCTGCCAATATTGAAAATGATCTTGAAGAATTAACCCCTG
>OBKS01002098.1_pt1 | contig 12077 bp, 12 predicted proteins | sample 1517381 | NCBI WGS metagenome assembly OBKS01 (sample SAMN04571686, study PRJEB22368) | human gut metagenome | biome: human gut; material: stool | host: Homo sapiens | place: Luxembourg | collected 2012-08-03
TTGCACCACAATGAGTCGACAAGCATCAGCCCCACCCAATTGGAGAATGTTCCCATTCGTCAGTGCACAGCTCCTGTGCGAAATATCTTTGCTAAGCAACCCCTCGAAAACGCCGGCACTTGGCAAAGCGAGCGTAAGCAAAGCCGAGCCTAGTACCGTTGCGTTTGAGACGCGCCGAAGAAATACCCACTGGATATTTCTTTAGGCATGCATGGCAAGCGCAAGCGCGGTTGCGTGCAAACATATTTCGCGCAGGAGCGTCCCCGCACCAATCAAAAAAACATTCCCCCAATTCCCGCGAACCCCTTTACAATAGGGATTAATGGGTTTATAGTATTTATGATTATGCCTATCTATACACAAATACGGCATTTACGAAAGGATGGTTTACATGATTAAAGCAGGAATCATCGGTTCTACCGGTTACGCCGGAGGAGAACTGGTTCGCATTTTAACAGGACATAAAGACGTAGAAATTAAATGGTTTGGCTCAAGAAGCTATATTGATAAGAAATATGCAGATGTATACCGCAATATGTTTCAGATCGTAGATGCGGTATGTTTAGATGATAATATGGAACAACTTGCAGATCAGGTAGATGTGATTTTCACAGCAACTCCACAGGGACTGTGCGCATCATTAGTTAATGAAGAAATCTTATCAAAGGTTAAGATCATCGACCTGAGCGCAGATTTCCGTATCAAAGATGTCAAGACTTACGAAAAATGGTACGGTATTGAGCACAAGAGTCCGCAGTTTATCGAAGAAGCAGTTTACGGACTGTGTGAAGTGAACAGAGAAGATATCAAAGGCGCAAGACTGATCGCCAATCCTGGATGCTATACAACATGCTCCATCCTGACTGCTTATCCGCTGGCAAAGGAAGGACTGATCGATATGGATACGCTGATCATTGATGCCAAGTCCGGAACATCCGGAGCAGGAAGAGGGGCAAAGGTTCCGAACCTGTACTGTGAAGTCAATGAAAATATGAAAGCATACGGTGTGGCAACACACAGACACACACCGGAGATCGAGGAACAGCTTGGATATGCGAGCGGCAAAGAGGTTGTGATTAACTTTACACCGCATCTGGTTCCGATGAACAGAGGAATCTTGGCAACAGAGTACGCGAAGCTTACAAAGGATGTTACCTGGGAAGAAGTAAAAGCAGTTTACGATAAATATTATGCAAATGAAAAATTTGTCCGCGTTCTGGAGAAAGATGTTTACCCGGAAACAAAATGGGTAGAAGGAAGCAATTATGTCGATATCGGATTTAAGATCGATCCGAGAACAAACCGTATCATTATGATGGGTGCGATCGACAACCTGGTAAAAGGTGCAGCAGGACAGGCTGTACAGAACATGAACCTGATCTTTGGACTTCCGGAAAGTGAAGGTCTTGATCTGGTTCCGATGTTCCCGTAGAACACGGCAGAAAAAGAAAAGGAATGGAAAATATATGACAACAATTATTCGTGCGATGACAGTAGAAGATTATAACCAGCTTCATGCACTTTGGATGCGGATCAAAGGATTTGGAATCCGGAGCATAGATGATTCAAAAGAAGGCGTGGAACGATTCCTGAAAAGGAATCCGACAACCAGTGTGATCGCCGAAATAGACGGAAAAGTAGTAGGAGGAATCCTCTGCGGACACGACGGAAGAACCGGATGTTTTTATCATGTATGTGTAGATCCGGCGTACCGCTGTCATGGGATCGGAAAGAGCATGGTTGCCTATGCAATGTCAGCTCTGAAAGAGGAACATATCAACAAGATCACACTGATCGCATTTACCAAGAATGATATCGGCAATACGTTCTGGAATACGATCGGATGGACCAAGAGACCGGATGTCAACTACTATGAGTTTGTTTTAAATGAGGAAAATATTACAGCATTTATCGAAGAGGGCTAAAGGAGGCTATATACGATGAAGATTATCGAAGGCGGTGTGACCGCAGCAAAAGGATTTGAGGCAGCATCAACAGCAGCAAAGATCAAATATCAGGACAGAACCGACATGGCAATGATCTACAGCCAGGTTCCATGTGAATGTGCAGGAACATTTACTACAAACGTTGTAAAGGCAGCATGCGTAAAATGGGATCAGCAGGTTGTAAAGAGTGGTGCGAAAGCACAGGCTGTGATCGTCAATTCCGGAATTGCCAATGCATGTACCGGTGCGGAAGGATTTGGCTACTGCAAGGACACAGCAGATGCGGCAGCAGAAGCTCTTGGAATTAATGCAGACGGTGTATTGATTGGATCGACCGGTGTCATCGGAAAGCAGCTTCCAATTGATCGCATCGTGGCAGGGGTAAAGGCTCTTGCTGAAAAGAAAAATGATACACTGGCAAACGGAACTGAGGCAGCAAAAGCAATCATGACGACTGATACCTGTGAAAAACAGATCGCAGTAGAGATCGAGGTTGCCGGAAAGACCGTTACCATCGGTGGTATGGCAAAAGGATCTGGTATGATCCATCCGAATATGTGCACCATGCTCAGCTTTATCACAACAGATGCAGCAATCACAAAAGAGGCACTTCAGAAAGCCCTCAGTGATGATGTTAATGATACATACAATATGATTTCCGTAGACGGAGATACTTCTACAAATGATTCTGTAGTTCTTCTTGCAAACGGAATGGCTGAAAATGAAGTGATCACGGTAGACAGTGAAAGCTATAAGACCTTTGCGGAAGCATTGCATGAGATCAATGAATACCTTGCAAAGAAGATCGCAGGGGACGGAGAAGGAGCAACTGCTTTATTTGAAGTAACTGTAGTTGGCGCAGATACAAAAGAGACTGCAAAGACACTTGCAAAATCAATCGTATGCTCAAATCTTACCAAGGCAGCAATTGCAGGACATGATGCAAACTGGGGAAGAATCCTCTGTGCAATGGGATATTCTGGAGCACAGTTTGACCCGGAAAAGGTGGATCTGTTCTTCGAGAGCAAGGCAGGAAAGATCCAGATCATCGAAAATGGTACAGCGGTAGATTACAGTGAAGAAAAAGCAACGGAGATCCTCTCACAGGAAGAAGTAAAAGCAGTTGCTGATGTGAAGATGGGAAGCGAAAGCGCAACCGCATGGGGATGTGACCTGACTCACGGATATATTGACATCAATGCAGATTACAGAAGCTAGGAGGTAAGCAAAATGGATCAGGATATGCAGCAGTATCTGGACAAAGCAGAAGTTCTGATTGAGGCGCTTACTTATATTCAGCGTTTCAACCGTAAGATCATCGTTGTAAAATACGGTGGAAGTGCAATGCTGGACGAAGAACTCCAGAAAAATGTCATCAAGGATGTTACATTCTTGAAATTGGTTGGATTCAAACCGATCATCGTTCACGGCGGTGGAAAAGAGATCAGTAAATGGGTAAGTAAAGCTGGAATGGAGCCGAAATTCATCGACGGACTTCGTGTGACGGACGCAGAGACCATGGAAATTGCAGAGATGGTACTGAACAAGGTTAATAAAAATCTGGTTCGTATGGTCGAAGAACTTGGTGTCCGTGCTATCGGTGTCAGTGGAAAAGACGGCGGACTTTTAAGAGTTGATAAAAAGCTTTCAATGACAGGACAGGACGTTGGATTTGTAGGAGATATCAAGAAGGTCAATGCAGAGGTTCTTCTGGATCTTCTGGATAAAGATTTTCTCCCGATCGTATGCCCGGTCGGAATCGATGATGATTACAACACTTATAATATCAATGCGGATGATGCAGCTTATTCGATCGCAAAAGCGGTTCATGCTGAGAAGCTTGCGTTCCTCTCTGATATTGAAGGGGTATACAGAGACTACGAGGATAAATCTTCTCTGATCACAGCTCTTACTGTAGATCAGGCGAATGAACTGATCGAAAGCGGAGCAATTTCCGGAGGAATGATCCCGAAACTGCAGAACTGTGTAGGAGCGATTGAAAACGGAGTGTCCAGAGTCCATATTCTGGATGGAAGAATTCCGCACTGCCTGCTTCTTGAGATTTTCACGAAGAAAGGTATCGGAACTGCAATTTTAAGAAACGGTGAAGAAGATTAAAGGGAAGACAAAGAAAGAAGGTAATTCTTATGGCAAATCAGTATATGCAGGAAGAGGACGACGCGATTTTAAAAACTTATAACCGTTATCCGGTTGTATTGGACCATGGAGACGGCGCATACCTCTATGATCCGGAAGGAAAGAAATATCTGGATTTCTCAGCAGGATATGCAGTATCTTCTCTGGGATATAACAACAAGGAATTTAATGATGCATTAAAGGCTCAGATTGACAAGATGATCCATACATCAAACCTGTATTATAATACAACCTGCGGTAAAGCAGGAGAAGATCTGAAAAAGATCACCGGTATGTACAAGGTATTCTTCACAAACAGTGGTGGAGAAGCAATCGAAGGTGCGATCAAAACTGCAAGAAAATATGCGTACACAAAAAAAACCGGACGTTATGAATTTATTGCAATGGAGAATTCATTCCACGGCAGAAGTATGGGTGCAGTAGCACTTACCGGACACAAAGAATACAGAGAGCCATTTGAACCGGTTATGCCTGGTGTACATTTTGCAATCTACAATGATCTTGACAGTGTAAAAGCACTGGTAAATGATAAGACCTGCGCGATCATTCTGGAAACAATCCAGGGCGAAGGCGGAATCAACGCAGCGACAAAAGAATTTATGCAGGGAATCCGTAAGATCTGTGATGAGAACGGAATCCTGATGATCTGCGATGAAGTACAGTGTGGGACGAAGCGGTGCATGGTTTGCATGGCAGCAGATGGGAATCACACCGGATATCATGACAATGGCGAAAGCAATCGGAAGCGGTGTTCCGGTCGGCGCATTTGCGATGACAAAAGAAGTTGCAGATAATTCGCTGGTACCGGGAGATCACGGAACTACATATGGTGGAAACCCACTTTGCTGTGCAGCGGTCAGCAAGACTATTGAGATCTTTGAAAAAGAGCATATGCTCGATCATGTCAATGAAATCGCACCATATCTGACACAGAAACTGCAGGAAATCGTGGATACCTGCGATGCAGCCGTTAAAGTAAAGGGAAGAGGATTGATCCAGGGACTTCAGATCACCAAGTCGCTGGGTGAAGTGACAGCCAAAGCGTTGGAAGAAGGACTTCTGATCATCGGAGCTGGAACAGATGTGATCCGAATGATCCCACCGCTTGTTATCGGTAAAGAACAGGTAGATGAGATGGCAGAGATCCTGAAAAAAGCACTTGCATAAAGTCGGTGCCTGATAAAAATAAGAGAATAAAAGAGCCGGTCATCGGATATACTTTCAGAAGAAAAGGAGGTATGAAAGATGTCCGGATTTTTTATTGCCCTGCTGTCGGGAGCGCTGATGAGTGTGCAGGGGGTATTTAACACACAGGTAACAAAGACGACAGGAATGTGGGTGAGCAATGCCTGGGTGCAGCTTAGTGCATTTGCCATCTGCCTGGTAATGTGGCTGATCATGGGAAGGGACAGTATTGCCACGATAGGAGAGGTGCAGCCTAAATATATGCTGCTTGGCGGTGTGATCGGAGCAGGGATCACCTGGACCGTGATCAAAAGTATGGCGCAGCTCGGGCCTGCAAAGGCGGCACTTCTGATCGTTATGTCTCAGCTTATTGTAGCGTATCTGATTGAACTGGTGGGATTATTTGGTGTGGAAAAAGAGCCATTTTCCTGGAGAAAAGTGATCGGTATGGGGATCGCTCTGATCGGCACGACAATTTTTCAGTGGAAATAGGTTGTCTTTTGGAAAAAAATTCGTTACAATAATCATGTCTTGGAAGTACGAGGGGACATGCTCTGCGGAAAAGGAGTATGTATGCGGAAAAGAAGACGGATTTTATATCAAATATGTGGAATTTTCCTTGGAATCAGCTGTATGCTGTCAGCATGCCATGAAAAAGAAGAGACCTTTACCAGTGTGGCTGCTGCAGAAGCGGATGCCGGGGATAAGAAAAACGAGGCAGAATCAAAGGCTGCCGAAGAAAAGCCGGATAAGGCAAAAGCAGATCCGGGTGGTGAAGAAAAAGAAGGTTCGATCTGGGTGTATGTATGCGGCGAGGTGGCATCACCCGGTGTATATGAACTGCAGGAAGGAGACCGCATCACGCATGCCATAGAAGCAGCGGGAGGTCTGACGGAGGCAGCAGGACAGATTTATCTGAATCAGGCAGCACATCTGACAGATGGACAAAGGATTTATGTGCCATCCAGAGAAGAAGAACAGACTTTGAAAGAAGAAGGTTCACCATCGGATATGGCAGATGCCGGGATGGGAAAAGACAAAGGAATAATAAACCTGAACACCGCGACAAAGGCTGAACTTTTAAGCTTAAGCGGGATTGGCGAGTCCCGCGCGGAAGCAATTATTGCTTATAGAGAGACAAACGGTGGATTCAGGAAGATAGAGGATCTGAAGAAAGTGGACGGGATCAAGGAAGGAATCTTTCAGAAGATCCGGGAGCAGATAACGGTAGAGTAGAGGAGTGCGCAAGATGGGCAGAAAAGTATTGGTAGTAGATGATGAAAAGCTGATCGTGAAAGGACTGAGATTCAGCCTGGAACAGGATGATATGGAAGTTGACTGCGCATACGACGGTGAGGAAGCACTTGAGATGGTAAAAAGAAAAGAGTATGATATGATTCTTCTGGATGTCATGCTTCCAAAATACGATGGATTTGAAGTATGCAGACAGATCCGTGATTTCTCAGATGTACCGGTCATCATGCTCACTGCGAAGGGCGAGGATATGGACAAGATCCTCGGGTTGGAATATGGCGCAGATGATTACATCACAAAGCCGTTCAACATTCTTGAGGTTAAGGCCAGAATGAAGGCAATCATGCGCAGGGTCGCTAAAAAAGACGGGATGAGCGCGAGCGGTAAAGTTGTGGTAAAGGGAGATCTGAAGATCGACTGTGAAAGCCGGAGAGTTTTTTCCGGGGACAGGGAACTGAATCTTACCGCAAAAGAATTTGATCTTCTGGAGCTTCTTGCAATGAATCCGAACAAGGTTTACAGCAGGGAAAGTCTTTTGAATATTGTCTGGGGATATGAGTATCCGGGAGATGCAAGAACGGTAGATGTACATATCAGACGACTGCGCGAGAAGATTGAAGTAAATCCAAGTGATCCGAAATACGTTTACACAAAGTGGGGAGTTGGCTATTATTTCAGGGGTTAAATTTTTTGTACCAAAATTCATAAAAAGTCTGCAAGTGCGGGTAACGGTGATCCTGAGTGTATTTGTCATATTATCCAGTGTGATCCTGATGAATGCGATTCTGCAAAGCTATGATCAGAGAACCGTATCCGTGCGCACAGCAGAGATTCAAAACCAGTGTACGATTCTGAGTAATCAGCTGGTCAATTCTGATTATCTGAAAACGGGAGTTTCTGATGTGATCGATACAGAACTATCACAGTTATCCAATATTTACAATGGAAGAGTGCTTGTTATTGATGATGAATTCCGGATTGTGGAAGATACCTATGATCTGGAGGAGGGAAAGACGATCATTTCCGAGGATGTAGTCAAATGCTTCCGCGGCGAGAAGCCGGCAAGTTATGACAGAAAGAGCCGGTACATTGAAGTGGCAGTCCCGGTCAAAAAAGGGGAAGAGCCGGTAAAAGGAATGATTCTGGTCAGTGTTTCTACAGACAGTCTGCGTGACAATGTAGAGGCATTGCAGTCAAAGGCAAGAATTGCAACGGTTGCAATCAGTATTATCGGGATCTTTTTATCAGCAATCATCGGTATGCTGCTTGTAAGGCCGCTGAAAAGGATGTCTCAATCGATCGAGGAGATGGCAGGAGGCTATGGAGATAATTATCTCCATGAAAATGCTTACGATGAAACGGAACGGATTTCCAATGCATTTAATAAGCTGTGGGACCGCTATAAAGTACTGGATGCATCGAGAGAAGAGTTCGTGGCAAATGTATCCCATGAGTTGAAGACACCGTTGACCTCTATGAAGGTGCTGGCGGATTCACTGCTGATGCAGCCGGATGCACCGACGGAGATTTACCGGGAATTCATGGGTGATTTGTCCGAAGAAATCGAGCGGGAGAATAAGATCATCAATGACCTTCTGGATCTTGTAAAACTGGATAAGAAGGGTGCAAACTTAAATATTAATAGTCAGGATGTTAATGAACTGGTAGAACGGATTCTCAAAAGATTACAGCCACTTGCGGCAAAAAGTAATATTGAGCTGGTATTTGAGAGTTTTCGTCCGGTGACAGCGGAGATTGATGAGGTAAAGATTGCACTTGTGATCACGAATCTGGTGGAAAATGCGATCAAGTACAATAAAGAGAACGGATGGGTACACGTGTCTTTAAATGCGGATCATAAGTATTTTTATCTGAAGGTTGCGGATTCTGGAATCGGGATTCCGAAAGAAGATACGGATCATATATTCGAGCGATTTTTCCGTGTGGACAAATCCCATTCTCGTGAGATCGGCGGAACCGGTCTTGGGCTTTCGATTGCAAGAAATGCGGTTGTCATGCACCGCGGTGCGATCAAGGTCTACAGTGAACCGGGAGAGGGAACGACATTTACAGTCCGGATCCCGCTTACTTATATCAAGAGGGAAGGATGAGAAGAATGAAAAAAATTTACCAGATCATGAGCATTCTTCTTGCGGTGTGTCTTCTTACAGGCATTGTGGGATGCAGAAAAAAGGAACAGAAAGCAGATGCAAAATACACGATTTACCAGATTAACCAGAGCGGAACGGCGTTGGTTCCGAAGGACTACGATGGAACAGGAAAGTCGGTGGACGAAGAAGTAAAAGGAATGCTGTCTGCGCTGCAGAAGTGTGATGACGAGGTGAAGGCACAGGCGGCATTGCCGAAAAAGGTAAAACTGGAGAGATACACTCTGGAGGATGAAAAGCTGATCCTGTACTATAATGCTGCTTACGGAAAGATGGATACGGTAAGAGAGGTTCTGTGCAGGGCAGCGCTTGTCCGTTCACTGACGCAGATCGATGGAGTGGATCTGGTGATGATCTGTGTAGATGGAACGCCACTTACGGATAAAAAAGGGAATACTTATGGATACCAGCAGGCAGAAGATTTTGTACAGAACACAGGCTCTTCTATTAACTCTTTTCAGGAGATGAAGCTTACGCTGTATTATGCAGATTCATCTGGAGAAAAGCTGCAAAAGGAAGAGGATACGGTGCGGTATAACAGCAATGAGTCGAAAGAACGGGTTGTAGTGGAACAGCTGATGCGAGGACCATCCAATAATAGACTGCTTGCTACCATACCAAAAGGAACAAAGCTGCTGGGTGTGTCGATCAAAGATCATATCTGCTATCTGAATTTTGATGAAGGACTTCGGAACATTGCTCCGGGAGTCAGTCCGGAGACGGTGATCTATTCCATCGTAAATTCAGTGATCGATGGTGGAAATGTCTCTGAAGTACAGATTTCAATCAACGGAGACAGCAGTATTGTATATCAGGAGAGTATAAAGCTGGATGAACCTCTGAGCAGAAACCAGGAAATGATAAAGGAGGATTGATCGGTTGATCAAGCGAAGACTTGGTTTTGCCGGAATACTTCTGGCAGGACTGATTCTGGTACTGTATCTGACAGGGGGAGGAAAGATTTTTGGAAGACTCGGTGTGTCAAGGTGTGAGAAGCTCTGGAAAGAGTCGGAAGAAGTGATGGTGGAAGGAGAGGTTTATCAGAAAACCAGAAAAACTGATTCTGTATCTGAAAAAAATACAGATCAGAGAGATGGGGAATGGAAAAGCAGTCGCTGACGAGAGGCTGCTTGTCTATCTGGATGAAAAGGGAAATGGTCCGGAAATCGGACAGCGGATCCTGGTTAAAGGTAATGTGGGATTTTTTGATCCGGCGGCCAATCCGGGCAATTTTGACCAGAAAAATTATTATAAGCAGCAGAATATCCAGGCAGTCTTATGGAAAGGGAAGGTTCTGGAAAAACAGGTGAAAAAGACTTCCTTCCGGGAAAAGCTGTGGCAGTTTAGGAACCGGACCGCAGATGAGATCTGCAGAGAGATGGGAAAGCGTCGAGGGGGTATTTTGTGTGCGGTTCTTCTGGGAGATTCTTTTTATACAGAAGAGAAAGTGAAAGAACTTTACCGGGTGGCAGGGATCGGGCATCTGCTTGCCATATCCGGTCTGCATATTTCTTTTTTTGGCAACGGACTTTACCGGGGGCTTAGGAAAATCGGATTTTCTATTTTACAGGCCGGTGTAGTGGGAAGTCTGCTTCTTGGGAGCTATGTGGTGATGACCGGAATGAGTGTTTCGGCACTGCGGGCGTTTACCATGTTTCTGATCCGGATGGGAGCAGAGCTGACAGGGAGGGAATACGATGGATTGACGGCACTTGGGATTGCGGAAAGTGGTCTGCTTCTGGCAAATCCGTTGCGGCTTTTTACGGCAGGGTTCCAGCTTTCTTTTGCTGCGGTTCTCGGTATCTATCTGATTGGTTCGGAAAATAAAAAAGGCAGATTTTCAGACAGTGTCCGGATGTCGGTGAGGCTCTGGTTTTTTCTGCTGCCAGTTACATTGTGGCACTATTATGAAACCTGCCTGTATGCGTCAGCCTGGAATCTTCTGGTAATTCCGATGGCATCCGTGCTTCTGCTTTGCGGGAGTGCAGGGATGGCAGTCATGCTGATTCCGTGTGGGGCAGGAGATATAATGCAGAGCGCGCTCTGGAAAATAACAGAGTGGATTTTGCTTTTTTATGAAAAAGGGAGCGGTCTGCTCCTGGAACTTCCGGGGGCAAGGTGGATTCCGGGAAGACCACGGCTCTGGCAGATTGCCTGTTATTATGGGGTTCTTCTATTTTATTTGTGGAGAAAAAGGAAGGAAAAGAAAGAGGGCAGACAAACCGGGAAACAGGTGGTAAGACAGCTTGTGACAGCTGGGATCCTGCTCATCCTGCTCGGAATTCCAAAGTGGAAACGAGGGCAGATGGAGCTGACTATGCTGGATGTGGGACAGGGCGACTGTTTTTTCTTTCGGGACGGAAACGGAAAAAATTACCTGATCGATGGCGGAAGCAGTTCGGTAGATGCAGCAGGAAGATACCGGTTGGAACCATTTTTAAAATTCCGGGGCGTGAAGAGGCTGGATTATGTGTGGGTGACGCATGGGGATGTGGATCACTTAAATGCAGTGGAAGAACTTCTGGAACGGAGAAAGTATGGAGTAGAAATCCAGTATCTGATTTTTCCGGAACAGAAATATTGGGATGAAAGGCTTATTAAATTATGTAATCTGGCAGAAGAGGCAGGAACGAAGGTACGGGTAATGGAGATGGATACTATTTTTCTGTCTGGAAAATTGAAGATGCGTTGTCTCTGGCCTGGAGAAGGTGAGCCATCTGAAAATGGAAATGAAAATTCTCTGGTACTTCACCTGCAATATGGAAAAATTACCATGCTTTTTACCGGAGATCTGGAAAATACCGGAGAAGAGCTGTTGGCAGAGAGAATAAAGAATCTCCGGAAAAAAGGAGAACTTCCGGCGTGTTATGATCTGCTGAAAGTCGGACACCACGGATCAAGAAATGCGACCGGCGAAGAGCTTCTGGAAGTGATCCGACCACGGGCAGCATTCTGTTCATCCGGAAAAGAAAACCGTTATGGACATCCGCATGCGGAAACACTGGAAAGACTTGCAAAATGGGGCGTAAGCCTATATAATACGAAAGACAGAGGTGCTGTCAGTATGTATACAGATGGAAGGGAATATGGTATCCAAAGTCCATGAAAAGTTTGAATGAAGATTTAAAGACAGGACAGTTTAAGCAGATTTATCTTCTGTACGGAGAAGAAGCTTATCTGAAAAAATTATATAAAAACCGTTTCGTCAAAGCAATGGTTCCGGAAGGTGACACGATGAATTATCGTTATTTTGAGGGAAAGAACACGAACCCGAAGGAGATTATCGACCTTGCCGAGACCTTACCTTTTTTTGCAGAGCGCAGGCTGATCGTTCTGGAAAATACCGGTTTTCTGAAAAATGCGACAC
>OBKS01002103.1_pt1 | contig 12061 bp, 7 predicted proteins | sample 1517381 | NCBI WGS metagenome assembly OBKS01 (sample SAMN04571686, study PRJEB22368) | human gut metagenome | biome: human gut; material: stool | host: Homo sapiens | place: Luxembourg | collected 2012-08-03
AGAAAACACCTATCAAACAGATGATTACCATCCGTGAAGGATGTGAAGGTGGAGAACTAAACTTTATTGGGACTTTGGTAATTTTCAACACAATTAGTTCTAAACTGCACGGTTTTTAGTTAAATGAGAATTTAATACAGACAGAAGAACATAAGAACAAAAAATAAAATAGCAGTTCAACAAGCAACAGAAATAAGCTTCAAAGCGCAGCATTTATGTTCTTTTGTTCTTATGTCTAAAAATAAATGATTATTTAGCTCATTTTTGCACCGGGAATGAGTCTATTTTTAAGGGTGTGATTGCCCTGAATCAAATCCCTAAAATTTTCAGACTGAGCCGAGTTCTGGTAGAATCACTCATATGTGAGGTGGATGTTGCTCATTCTTTTTCAGGTAAAGACACTAATTTATGCATTAAATGAGAAAATACGATATCCCCCCTTTATATTTTCTTTTAAAAACGATACCTTTGAAGTGTTTTCTTTCTTTTTATCAAGTATGGATTGATTTCCGGCAAGTTCTCCTATATTTCCCGAATTAATATTCATTAACTTATTTGCCGTAATACTTTTTAATACCTCTTGTGTATTAGCTAATAGATATTGAACTATTAACTTTAAAGACTAATATTATGGAAAAAGATTCTCCTTTTTCATCCACCGGCAGAAGGTGTATTGTAACCCTAATGTGCATATTTGTCACTGCTTTTGTTTATGCACAACAGCAAAAAATATCGGTTAGTATCAAAGAGCTTCCTCTTAAAGAGGCTATCAGTCAGATAGCAGAGAAGGCATCGATGAATGTAGCCTATAGCAAAGAATTTGTGGATACGAGTAGGAAAGTGTCATTGGAGGTAAAAGACACAGATGTAAGCAAAGCACTAACTCTTTTGCTAAAAGGGACTAACATTGGGTTCCGTTTCCTGGATGACAGTATTTTATTTTATAATAAAGAATATCAAAATAAAACTGAACCTGTTGATTCACAAGGAGAGAAGAAGGAACTGTATGTGAAAGGTAAAGTTACTGACGAGAATACGGAACCGATCATCGGAGCCACCGTATCGGTAAAGGGATCGACTACAGGTACAATCACCGATATCAATGGTCAGTATTCCATCAAGGTACCCTATGGAAGTACACTTCGGTACTCATACGTCGGCTACCGTGAAGAAAGCGTCATAGCGAAAGCAACGACAGTAAACGTAGTGATGAAAGAGAATGCTGTCAGCCTGGAAGATGTAGTAGTTGTAGGCTATGGCGTGCAAAAGAAAGTGAATGTAACAGGTGCCGTATCTATGGTTAAAGCGGAGGCTATTGAGAACAGGCCTATAACTAACGTAACTACGGGGCTGCAAGGATTGTTACCTGGAGTTAGTATCGTTTCTTCTTCGGGGCAGCCGGGTGCTGTGCCCAGCATCAACATTCGTGGTACGGGAACTATTAACAGTAGTACAGCACCTTTGATCTTGATTGATGGAGTAGCCGGGGGAGACATCAACTTATTGAATCCTTCGGACATCGAAAGCGTATCCGTACTGAAAGATGCCGCCTCATCGGCCATTTATGGAGCACGTGCCGCTAACGGTGTTATTCTTGTAACGACTAAAAAGGGAGAAAAGAAAGAACGTGTAGTATTCCAATATAACGGATATGCCGGATTCCAGACTCCCACAGCATTGCCCGAACTTGTTAACGGAAGGGAATACATGGAACTCTCCAATGAAGCCATGAGTGCTGCCGGATTTTCCAAGCCCTATACCCAAGAGGCTTTCGATAAATATGATTCGGGACTGTATCCCAACGAATATTCCAATACTGACTGGATTGACGAAATATACAAAAGCCGGGCTTTTCAAACGGGGCATAATGTGAGTGCACGGGGTGGAAGCGAGAAAACCGGATTTTTTATGTCGTATGGTTTTCTGGATCAGGATGGACTGGTTGTAGGTGACGGATATAGTTCCAAAAGACATAATGCGCGTATCAGTGTAAACACGGAGGTGTACGATCGTCTGAAACTGACCGGACAGATGAGCTATGTCGATTTCTATAAAAAGGACTTAGGTTATAGCGGCACATCAGGAGTATTCCGCCTGTCACAGCGTATGTCTCCGTTACTTCCCGTCATGTGGCAAATTCCTGACGAGAATGGCCGGATGGTAGATAGTGAGAACTGGTCGTACGGTTCGGTGCGTAACCCCTTGCAAGTAGCCTATGAGTCGGGAATGGAAGAACGGAAAACACGTGTGCTCAATGGTATTTTCAATGCAGATCTCAAAATTATAGACGGACTGAATGTAGGTATGCAGTACTCTGCTAATATATATACCCGCCAGGTGGATGAGTTTAACCCGAAGATGTTGTCTTATTACTCGGACGGTAGCCCGTTGAAAGCAAATGAAGATGCCAAGGACTATATCTCACAAAGCCATCTCGACGTTATGACCCAAACGTTGCAATTCACAATGAACTTTAATAGGACCATAGGACGCCACGAGTTGGGAGCATTGATGGGATTTTCGCAAGAGTGGGAAAACAGAAGCACACTGGGTGCTACGCGTGATAATGTGATGGTTGAGGATATTCACGTTATTAGTGCCGGAATGATTAATTTTATGAATAGCGGAACAAAAGACGAGTGGGCTTTGCGTTCTTACTTTGGTCGTGTCAACTATGCTTTTGACGGTAAATACCTGTTTGAAGCTAACCTGCGTGCCGATGGAACTTCAAGATTTGCCAAGGGCAATCGTTGGGGATATTTTCCATCGTTTTCGGCAGGATGGAACTTCTCACGTGAAAAATTCATGGAGTTCGCTACTTCGGTATTGAGCTCGGGTAAGCTGCGTGCTTCCTGGGGTGAGTTGGGAAATCAAAACATTCCCGGTAATTACTACCCTTACTTGTCACCTATCATAACCGAAGAGTCTTATCCTATCGGAGCTTCTAATACACCTGTTATGGGACTTTGGCAAAACAAAATCGGTAATCCCGACATCAAGTGGGAAACCATCCGCATGCTTAATTTCGGGGTAGACCTTAGTTTTTTGAACAATAGACTGAATGTGGACTTTGATTGGTATAAGAAAGAAAATATTGATGCATTGGTTCGTCCCGATGTTCCGGCTATTGTCGGGGTTTCCAGTAGTAACGTAGGTTATGTCAATCTTGGTAAGATTGATGTCAAAGGATGGGAACTTAATCTGTCATGGCGTGATAAGATCGGAAGTGTAAATTACAATCTCGGGTTCAATCTGTCGGACGCCCGTAATAAGATTACCGATTTGGGTGGAACCCCGGAGTCGCTGACCAGTACGGCTTCCGGTTCGTATCGTCGGGTAGGTGATCCGATAGGTGCTTTCTATGGTTATCTGACTGATGGGCTGGCGCAAGTGTATGACTTCGAATCGGTGAATACAACTACAGGTAAGTACCAGAAACCAAAATTTCCTCTTGTTGCATCACAAAACGGCATTGTACAGCCCGGAGATATTAAGTATCGGGACATCAGTGGTCCTGACGGCGCTCCCGACGGGGTAATTGATGACTACGACAAAGTGGTGTTTGGCGAGAAAGAGCCCCATTACACCTATGCAATCAAGGGTGGTTTGGAATGGAAAGGCATTGATTTCAGTTTCTATTTGCAAGGCGTAGGCAAAGTTGCCGGTTACCTTGAGGATGAGGCTCGACATGCGTTTATCAATGACTACTCAATTCCTAAAAAAGAGCATCTTGACAGATGGACGCCTATGAATCCAAATGCTTCTTATCCCAGACTTTATCAGTCGCAGGAGCACAACAGGCTCTTCAGTGATTACTGGAAAGAGGATGCATCGTACTTGCGCCTGAAGAATATTCAGATAGGTTATCGTTTTCCTGCCCGGATGGTGGCACCTCTTGGCATTAATAGTCTTAGAGTATATGCTTCGGCAGATAACTTGTTTACTAAAACCGATTACTTCGGAGCTTATGACCCTGAAGTGAGGACCACCAGCGGAGATGTCTATCCGCAAGTAAAAACCTATGTTTTTGGATTATCAATAACATTCTAACCTATTAAACGACTATAAAGATGAAATACTCAAAATACTTTTTAATCATTGCTTTATTTGGTATAGTTACCTCATGTAGCGATTTTCTGGATAGAACGAACCCTAACGAGCCGGACAATGTGACATTCTGGGTGAATGAAGATCAGCTTAAAAATGCCTTGCCTCCCTGTTACGAAGCTTTACAAAAAGACTATCTCGTGAATTGGAGCGAATCGACGGCCGAAACTGTTATGTGGGGGAATATTACTAGTGGACTAAGTAAGGTTTCGGGAGGCAAGCACTCTTATACTGACGGCTTCCCCTTCACTACCTATTGGACAGGAGCGTATAGCTATATTTATCGCTGCAATAATTTTCTGGACAACTATAATAAAGCGCAGGTAGCTCAAAATAAGAAGGACGTTTATGCCGCAGAAGTAAAAACTATCCGGGCGCTTATGTACTTTTACCTCACGGTGTTTTGGGGTGATGTACCTTGGGTAGGAGAAGTCATCCAGCCCGAAGATGCATATATCGAACGTACTCCCAGAGAGAAAGTCATCGACCAGCTCGTCGAGGATTTGAAATGGGCGGCAGAGCGTATGCCTGAAGAAAGGTATACGGGCGATAAACTGGGAAGACTCGACCGTTGGGGCGCTTTAGCCATATTGGCACGTATTGCCTTGCAAAACGAAAGATGGGAACTAGCTGCAAAAACGAGTGAATATATCATCGAAAACAGTCCCTATGGTCTGTATGAATATGAAAAACTATTTCATCACGAAGGGGATGTCGAGAATGATCCGAAAAATATCGAAGCCATCGTATATAGCCTTTTTGTACCTGAAATCCGTACACAAAGTCTGCCCAATGAAACTTGCAGTCCGACAGACTATATACGCCTCAATCCAACGAAGTCATTAGTGGATGCTTATCTGTGTACAGACGGTAAACCGGCAAAAACCGGATTGGAATATTATAAAAAGACCAGTGTGCAGACCTCATCGTTATACAAGTCGCCTGAAGAGCATTATGTGGATTACTTCCAGAACAGAGATCCTAGAATGAAGATGACTTTATATGCTCCGGGTGACAAATGGCCGGGAGGAGATGACGGTGACCCTGATACGGATAAGGCCAACGAGATATTTAATCTGCCTCGTTTTGCTTCATTGCAAGATAATAATCGTGTGGGGGCAAATAGCCGTACAGGTTTCTATCTGAAAAAGTATAACGATATTGATTTGGCCGGCTCAAGTGTGGGTGGACATGGGAATCTCAATGTCATCCGCTTTGCCGAAATCTTGCTGATTTATGCCGAAGCCACTTTCGAACTACAAGGCAAGAAACTGACACAAACACAGATTGATTACTCCATCAACAGGCTTAGAGATCGTGTGAATATGCATCGTATGAACCTTGACGAACTTAGCGCATGGGGGATGGATCTCGAAACCGAATTGAGAAGAGAACGTCGCATTGAGTTGGCAGGTGAAGGAACAAGATACGCCGATGTGATGCGTTGGCGTGAAGGCGAACTTCGCTTTGGACGTGCCATCACCGGTCCCAGCCTGAAAGTTTGTATGAATGATTTGGGCGCCAACCCGTATCCCGATACCGGAGTAGATGAGTTTGGTGATGTTATCTACGAAAAGTCTACCGCGGAAGGCGGAGCACGCTACTTCGACGCAACGAAACATTATTTGTGGCCCGTGCCTAATCCCGAGCGTCAGAAGAATCCTCTGTTAGGACAAAATCCGGGCTGGGAAAAGTAATCATTAAAAAATAGAAACCATGTATTCAATGAAGAAATATTTATTATTGTTTTTATGCCTGACTTTGGGTGTTGCCTATGCGCAAGATACTCTACGGGTGCGGGTAATCACCTATAATTTAAGATTTGGCGAACTGGCATCTTTAGAGGAACTTGCTCATCACATCAAATCCTTCAAGCCTGATTTTGTGGCGCTTCAGGAAGTGGATAGCAAAACAGACCGTAAGCGTACCCCGCATCAGAAGGGGAAGGATTTTATATCCGAACTTGCCTATCATACAGGGATGTTTGGGCTTTACGGAAAAACGATTGATTATTCTACCGGTTATTACGGTATTGGGATGTTAAGTAAATATCCATATATTTCTGTCCAAAAGATAATGCTGCCCCATCCGGTCAAAGAGCATGAGAGACGGGCCATGCTGGAGGGATTATTCGAAATGGGTAATGATACCATTGTTTTTACCTCTACGCATCTGGACGTCAACTCTCAAGAAACACGGGCGGAGCAAATAAAATTTATTACCGGGCATTTCAAAAATTATAAATATCCTGTAATTTTGGGAGGTGATTTCAACGCGCGTCATTACTCGGAGGCAATACGTGGTATGGATAGCTGGTTTGCTGCGAGTAACGATGATTTTGGAATGCCGGCATGGAAACCTGTGATTAAGATCGATTACTTGTTTGCTTACCCGCAAAAAGGATGGCGTGTGATTAGTACACAAACTGTTCAGTCGCTTTTGTCAGACCATTTACCGATTATTACGGAACTGGAATATGTGAAAGAAGCATCGAAGAAAAAATATTGATACTCACTTATAACATTTATGATTTTCTATGATACATACAATAATCAAGTATTTACTGATTTCAGCAACGCTTTTTTTCTGCTCATGCCACAAGCCTAAGACGGATATTATCACCCCCGCCAAACAGTTAATAGAACGTCAGATTGGGGAAAGAGCACAGTCTATCCACTTTGAATATATCGAACCATCCGACGGTAAAGATATATTCGAAGTGATAGCAAGCGACGGCCGGCTTACCCTAAGGGGAAGTAGCTCCGTTGCTATCTGTTACGCTTTTCATACGTACATGAAAGAGGCCTGCAAGAGTATGAAAACATGGAGCGGTGAACATATAACGTCGGTGATGCCGTGGCCCGATTATGAATTGTATGAACAGGTGTCCCCTTATGAGTTGCGCTATTTCCTTAATGTTTGTACATTCGGCTACACTACCCCTTACTGGGACTGGGAGCGTTGGGAAAAGGAAATTGACAGGATGGCTCTTTATGGTGTAAATATGCCTTTGGCTACTGTGGCCAGCGAAGCCATTGCGGAACGGGTATGGCTGCGTATGGGATTGAACAAAGAAGAAATCCGTGAGTTTTTCACTGCCCCTGCACACCTTCCCTGGCATCGCATGGGCAATCTGAACAAGTGGGACGGTCCTTTATCTGATGCCTGGCAACAGAACCAAATCGCTTTGCAGCATCAAATCCTGACCCGTATGCGCGAGTTGGGTATGCAGCCCATAGCACCCGCGTTTGCAGGTTTCGTGCCGGAAGGATTCGTGCAGAAACATCCCGACACACAATTCCGGCACATGCGGTGGGGTGGTTTTGATGAAGAGTACAACGCCTATGTATTGCCACCGGATTCACCTTTTTTCGAAGAGATAGGCAAACTGTTTGTCGAAGAGTGGGAAAAAGAGTTTGGAGAAAATACGTATTATCTCTCGGACAGTTTTAATGAGATGGAGCTGCCTATCGATAAGGAAGATAAAGAAGCGAAATATAAGTTATTGGCCGAGTATGGAGAAACGATCTATAAATCAATTACAGCCGGAAACCCGGATGCCGTTTGGGTTACACAGGGATGGACATTCGGATATCAACATTCATTCTGGGATAAAGAATCGCTTAAAGCCTTGTTAAGCAATGTACCTGATGATAAAATGATTATCATTGATTTGGGCAATGATTATCCGAAATGGGTGTGGAACACCGAGCAAACATGGAAAGTACATGATGGGTTTTACGGAAAGAAATGGATATTCAGCTATGTACCCAACTTTGGTGGGAAAAACACCATGACAGGAGACTTGGATATGTATGCAAGCTCCTCGGTCAAAGCATTACGTGCCGCAAATAAAGGTAACTTGATTGGGTTCGGTTCTGCCCCTGAAGGACTCGAAAACAATGAGGTTGTTTACGAACTGTTAGCCGATATGGGATGGTCATCAGATAGTATCGACCTGGACGATTGGATGAAGATATACTGCGAGGCCCGTTATGGAGGATATCCCGATGCCATGGAGGAAGCTTGGAAACTTTTTCGGAAAACAGCATATAGTTCTTTATATTCATACCCCCGTTTTACCTGGCAAACCGTAATATCCGATCAACGGCGGATCAGTAAAATCGACCTTAGTGATGATTACTTGCAGGCTATACGTTTGTATGCTAGTTGCGCTGACGAACTGAAAAGCTCTGAATTATACAGAAACGACCTCATAGAGTTTGTTTCGTATTATGTAGCGGCTAAAGCTGAAAATTTTTATAAGCAGGCCCTAAAAGATGATTCGGAGAATCGTGTTCTCGCAGCGCAACGTAATCTGCAACAAACTGTTGATTTGTTGATGGACGTTGACAGACTGTTGGCTTCTCATCCTTTATATCGATTAGAAGAATGGGTGGAACTTGCGCGCAATAGCGGAACAACTCTTCAGGAAAAAGATGCTTATGAAGCAAATGCCAAACGCTTGATTACAAGTTGGGGTGGTATTCAGGAAGATTATGCTGCCCGTTTCTGGAGCGGGCTGATTAAAGACTACTATATCCCTCGTATACAGCTCTATTTCACAAAAGACCGGAATAAAATCCGAGAATGGGAGGAGCAATGGATTACATCTCCCTGGAGTAACAGTACGACTCCGTTTGATGATCCGGTCGAGGCTGCATTGAGTTTAATAGAGAAAACAAATAAGTGATAGCTTTTATGAAAAAGATTGTATTGGCATTCGACTCGTTTAAAGGTTCGGTTGGTTCTTTCGAGATAGCGAAAACTGCCGAAAAAGCGATTCAGGAGGAATTACCCGACTGTCAGATTATACGTTTCCCCATAGCTGATGGCGGCGAAGGGACTACAGAAGCTCTATGCAAATGGTGTCATGTCGGGTACATGATCCATTCATGAAGCCAATTGAAGTATCGTATGGTATCGTAAACAATGGTGCGATGGCTATTATCGAAATGGCCTCGGCCTGCGGTCTGCCATTAATTGATTCAAGCCGGAGAAACCCCATGAAGACTACGACTTATGGAGTTGGAGAAATGGTTGCTGACGCATTAAAACGCGGGTGTCGGGAATTCATTATCGGGATCGGCGGAAGTGCTACGAATGATGCGGGAATTGGTATGCTGAAGGCTTTAGGTGCACGCTTTTTAGATAGCGGAAACGGTGAGTTGGAGCCTGTCGGCGAAAATCTGATAAAAGTTCATCAAATAGATATTTCCCAATTAAATCCGGCATTGAAGGAGAGTAAATTTACGATTGCCTGTGATGTTAGTAATCCATTTTTTGGAGAAGAGGGTGCGGCCTATGTATATGCTCCCCAAAAAGGGGCAAATAGTTTGCAAGTGATAGAGTTGGACAATGGGTTGCGGCATTATGCACAGGTGATAAAGGAATATACAAATATGGATATATCGCAGCTTCCCGGTGCCGGAGCAGCCGGAGGAATGGGAGGCGGCTTGCTTCCATTTCTGAATACAAAATTGCAATCCGGAATAGAAGTTATATTGAAAACGCTTCGTTTCGAAGAGGTCGTCCGACAGGCAGACCTGATACTGACCGGAGAGGGGAAGCTGGATTGCCAGACTGGTATGGGAAAAGCGCTGGACGGAATCTTACGTGTCGGTGAGAGATGTCAGGTTCCGGTGATAGCGTTGGGGGGAGCGGTCGAAGCCACCGAAGCGCTTAATAGGATGGGGTTTACTGCCGTACTGCCTATTCAACCTTTTCCGGTAACACTTGAAGAAGCGATGCAACCGGAGTTTACGAAAGAAAACATAGAGAGAACGGTGCGGCAAGTGATGAGAATCATAAAACAATTTACTAAATAATACTCAATGACAGCGATAGGCGCATTAATCGGGCTTTCATTATCCATACTGTTAATCATAAGAAAGCTTTCTCCGACATACAGTCTGATTATCGGAGCGATAGTCGGAGGGTTGTTGGGAGGACTATCTTTAAATGAGACCGTAACGGTGATGACCGAAGGAGTGAAAGAGGTAACTCCGGCGGTATTGCGGATTCTGACAGCCGGAGTCTTGTCAGGCATATTAATACAAACCGGGGCTACCACGGTCATCTCCAATGCGATTATAAACAAAATGGGTGAAAAACGGGTATTTATGGCATTGGCACTCGCAACGATGTTGCTTTGTACGGTAGGCGTCTTTATTGATGTGGCTGTGATAACCGTTGCGCCGGTGGCTCTTTCGATAGGCAAGCGTCTAAACCTGTCTCCATCTGTATTGCTTATTGCTATGATCGGGGGAGGTAAATGTGGAAATATCATATCACCTAACCCGAACACCATTATAGCAGCCGGAAATTTTAATGCAGATCTATCGGCTGTAATGTTTGCCAATATTTTACCGGCAGTGATCGGTTTGTTTTTCACTGTTTTTGTTATTGTCCGTCTGATGCCTCAAACAGTGAAAAACAAAAAAACGATGATGCAAACAGAGGATAAAGAGGAAGAAAGAAATCTGCCTTCGTTAAGAACCAGTCTGATTGCTCCTGTTGTTACGATTGTTTTATTGGCATTACGTCCTGCGGTAGGAATCAATATTGATCCTTTGATAGCTTTGCCGGTAGGTGGCTTATGTGGTGCTATCTGTATGAAACAATGGAAAAAGATTCTTCCGAGTATAGCGTATGGACTGCAAAAGATGTCTGTGGTAGCTATTCTGTTGATAGGAACCGGAACTATTGCCGGCATCATAAAGAACTCTTCTTTGAAAGACTGGATTCTTACAGGATTGGATCATGCTCATATTAGTGATGCATTGATTGCTCCTATATCAGGCGCGTTGATGTCGGCGGCTACCGCATCGACAACAGCCGGAGCAACACTGGCTTCTTCTTCGTTTGCTGAAACGATATTGGCTATAGGCATTTCTGCGGTTTGGGGAGCAGCTATGATTAATTCCGGAGCTACAGTTCTTGACCATTTGCCACATGGTTCGTTCTTTCATGCGACAGGAGGCGTATGCGAACTCAACTTTAAGGAACGTCTGAAGCTGATACCTTATGAATCGCTTATAGGGATAGTGTTAGCTGCCGGAACGACTATTTTATATATAATAAGTAATTAAAAGAATCAAATATTATGAATCCGAACAAACGGTTACTTTCGCTTGATGTACTTCGGGGGATTACTGTTGCCGGGATGATCTTGGTCAACAATACAGGAAAGTGCGGGTATAACTTTGCCGCTTTTGCACATGCCAAGTGGGATGGCTTTTCGCCGGCCGATCTGGTATTCCCGATGTTTATGTTCCTGATGGGTATTTCGACCTACATTTCCTTGTGTAAGTATAACTTCCAGTGTCGACCGGCCATTGCGAAAATCATAAAAAGAAGTCTCTTATTAATATTTATAGGTCTGGTTATGGAGTGGTTCATTACATCAATCGATAGTGGTAACTATTTTGATTTGAGTCAGCTCCGGTTGATGGGAGTTATGGTATTACAGCCTTATTGGCCGTAACAATACCGCATAAGCGTTTTATGCCATTAGCTATTATCTTGCTGATTGTCTACTTTATTTTTCAGTTATTTGGAAACGGATTTGAAAAAAGTGTGGATAATATCGTCGGGATTGTTGATTCGGCTATTTTAGGATCTAACCACATGTATCTTCAGGGCCGTCAGTTTGTCGATCCCGAGGGGATACTTAGCACGATTCCCGCTGTGTCTCAAGTGATGATCGGTTTTGTTTGCGGAAAGATAATCATCGATATTAAAGACAATGACCGCCGGATGCTGAATCTATTTCTTATAGGTACCACTCTGTTGTTTGCCGGCTATTTGTTAAGCTATGCCTGTCCTTTGAATAAACGTTTGTGGTCTCCTTCGTTCGTTTTGCTTACTTGTGGGATTGCGGCATTGTCATTGGCATTGTTGCTCTATATCATTGATGTGAAGCAGAATAAAAAGTGGTTTTCGTTTTTCGAAG
>OBKS01002113.1_pt1 | contig 12021 bp, 7 predicted proteins | sample 1517381 | NCBI WGS metagenome assembly OBKS01 (sample SAMN04571686, study PRJEB22368) | human gut metagenome | biome: human gut; material: stool | host: Homo sapiens | place: Luxembourg | collected 2012-08-03
GCCGCGCCGCCGCACCGAAACAGGCGGCGCCCCAGCGTCCGCCCGTTCCCCGGCAGGAGCAGACGGCGCGCCGCAGTGCGCCCGGCGCCCAGCCGCAGCCGGCTCCGAAAGAGAAAAAACCGCGCGGCCGCGGCGGCAAAATCGCCGTGCGCGTCGTGCTCATCGTGCTGGCCGTCCTCGTGGCGGCGGGCGCCGTCGGCATGGTGCTCGTGGCGAAAAAGAGCACCATTTTCCCGAACGTCTCTGTCTGCAGCACCGACGTCGGCGGCATGACGCAGGCCGCCGCGGCGGATGCCATCCGCGCCGCCGGGTGGGACGATACGAGCGCCCCGGTGCTCACCATGACCTTCCCGGGTGACCGGACCATCACCGTCACCGCGACGGAGATCGGCTTTGACGCCACGCCCGATGCCGCCGCCGAGACGGCCTATGCCTACGGCCGCAGCGGCAATGTGTTCACGAATTTCTTCACATGGCTGCACTGCGCCTTCCAGGGCCATGATGTCGCCTCGGACAACCTCGCCGACATGGACGCCGATGCCCTGCGCACGCGCATCGAGCGCGAGGCCGCCGAGATCAACGTCAGCCTCTCCGCCGGCAGCATCGAGATCGACGAGGCGCACAGCGCCATCCGCGTCGTCAAGGGCGCGAGCATGATCACGCTCGACCCCGCCGCCGTTGCCGAGCGCATGCTCAGCGACATCCGCGCCGGCAAGTTCGGCACGTCGGCCTACCCGGTCGATATGAGCGGCGATGACAAGATGACGCTGCAGGAGCTGCACGACGCCGTCTGCGGCGATCCGGTCAACGCGGGCTACGACCCCGAGACCCAGTCCGCCACCGAGAGCAAGGTCGGCATTGAGTTTGACGTCGCCGCCGCCCAGCCCCTGTGGGACGCGGCGTCCACCGGCGACACCGTCACCATCCCGGCCACGCTCACGCAGCCGGAAATGACGCAGGAGCAGCTGCAAAAGCACCTCCTGGCCGATAAGCTCGCCACCAAGACCACCTCGCTCTCCGGCAGCAGCAGCAACCGCATCACGAACGTGAAGCTCGCCGCCGAGAAGATCAACGGCGTCATTCTCCAGCCCGGCCAGACGTTCTCGTATAACGACGTCGTCGGCCAGCGCACGAAGGCCAACGGCTTCAAGGAGGCCGGGGCCTATTCCGGCGGCCAGGTCGTGCAGGAGGTCGGCGGCGGCATCTGCCAGGTGTCGTCCACGCTGTATTACTGCGCCATGGTCTCCAATCTGAAAATCAACACCCGCACCTGCCACTACTTCCCCGTGGGCTATATCGAACCCGGCATGGACGCCACGGTCAGCTGGGGCGGGCCGGAGTTCAAGTTCACGAATAACCGCGACTACCCGATCGAGATCAAGGCCTCCGTGCAAAACGGCGGTGTCACGGTCGAGATCTGGGGCACGGATGTTGACGGCAGCTATGTCAAGATGAGCTACACGGCCGAGGGCCTGCGCGCCACGACCTACCGCACCGTCTATGATAAGGACGGCAACCAGATCAGCCACACGCTCGAGGCCAACAGCACCTACCACTCACACGACACCACGCCGAAGCCGACGCCTACGCCCAGCGCCACGCCGGCCCCGACGCCCACACCCACGCCGAAGCCGCAGCCGACCCCCTATCCTTCCATCTACGACCCCGGTGACGCCGGTGAAGACTAATACAGAGGAGAATGCAGTATGAGCAAAGGAAAGTTTTATATCACCACCCCGATCTATTACCCCTCGGACAAACTGCACATCGGCCACACCTACTGCACGGTTGCGACCGATGCGATCGCGCGCTACAAGCGCCTGTGCGGCTATGACGTCATGTTCCTGACCGGCACGGACGAGCACGGCCAGAAGATCGAAGAGAAGGCGGAGGCCGCCGGCGTCACGCCCAAGCAGTTCGTGGACAACATCGTCGAAGGCCCCGGCGGCGTGCGCGCGCTGTGGAAGCTGATGAACATCTCCAACGACCGCTTCATCCGCACGACGGACGACTATCATGTCGAGGCCGTGCAGCGCATCTTCAAGAAGATGTACGAAAAGGGCGATATCTATAAGGGCAAGTATTCCGGCATGTATTGCACGCCGTGCGAGAGCTTCTGGACCGAGAGCCAGCTCGTCGACGGCAAGTGCCCGGACTGCGGCCGCGAAGTGCACTATGCCGAGGAGGAAGCGTATTTCTTCCGCCTGTCGAAGTATGCCGAGCCTGTGCGCAAGCTGCTGCTCAGCGGCACGTTCCTCGAGCCGGCCAGCCGCGTCAACGAGATGATCAAAAACTTCATTGACCCCGGCCTTGAGGATCTGTGCGTGTCGCGCACGAGCTTCACGTGGGGCATCCCGGTCGATTTTGACCCCGGCCACGTCGTCTATGTCTGGGTCGATGCGCTGTTCAACTACTGCACGGCCCTCGGCTTCCTGAACGACAAGTACGACGATTATGACCAGTACTGGCCCGCCGACGTGCACATGGTCGGCAAGGAGATCGTGCGCTTCCACTCCATCATCTGGCCGGCCATGCTCATGAGCATGGGCATGCCCCTGCCGAAGAAGGTCTTCGGCCACGGCTGGCTGCTGCTCGGCGGCGGCAAGATGTCGAAGTCGAAGGGCAACGTCGTCGACCCCGTCGTGCTCGCCGAGCGCTACGGTGTGGACGCGCTGCGCTATTACCTCCTGCGCGAGTTCCCGCTCGGCAGTGACGGCAATTTCTCCAATGAGCTGCTCATCTCCCGCATCAACACCGACCTCGCCAACGACCTCGGCAACCTCCTGAGCCGCACCGTCGCCATGGTCATCAAGTACTTCGGCGGCACGCTCCCGGCCGAGCGCGAGCACGATGCGCTCGATGACGAGCTCATCGCCATGGCATCCTCTCTGCGTGAGACGTATGCCGGCTATATGGATAACTTCGGCACCCAGCAGGCGCTCATCGAGGTGTTCAAGGTCATCTCCCGCGCCAATAAGTATATCGACGAGACGGCCCCCTGGATCCTCGCCAAGGACGAGAGCAAGCGCGCGCGCCTGGCCACGGTGCTGTATAACCTGCTTGAGACGCTGCGCATCACCGTCACGCTCCTGCTGCCCTTCATGCCCGACAGCTGTGTGAAGGCCTTCGCGCAGATCGGCGCCGCGCCGGAGCAGACCACGTGGGACAACGCCGCCGTCTGGGGCGTGCTGCCCGCGGACGTCACGGTCCACAAGGGCGAGACGCTCTTCCCGCGCATCGACATGACCAAGGAGCTCGCCGAGCTCGAGGCGCTCAAGGCGGCAAAAAAAGCGGCCGCCGCGCCGAAGTCCGCGCCCGTGCTGCCGGATGTGACGATCGACGAATTTGCCAAGTGCGACATGCGCGTGTGCAAGGTCCTCAAGTGCGAGCCGGTGAAAAAGTCCGATAAGCTTCTGTGCTTCACGCTCGACGACGGCAGCGGCACCGACCGGCAGATTCTCTCCGGCATCGCCAAGTACTACCGCCCCGAGGAGCTCGTCGGCAAGACCGTCGTCGCGATCCTGAACCTGCCGCCGCGCAAGATGATGGGCATGGCCTCCAACGGCATGCTCCTCTCGGCCGAGAAGGACGGCAAGCTCAACCTGCTCATGCTCGATGACAGCGTGCCCGCCGGCGCGCAGCTTTGCTGAGCGGACGCACCCCTGCACGTTTCCGAGAAGGCTCGCTCGGCGAGCCTTCTCGTTTTTCCCGCGGCGCGCGGAACATTTTCTGCTCCCCGCCGTCAAGCCCTTCGTAATCTCCCGAAGTAAAGGAGGAGTCGCCCCTTGAAGCTGTTTTCCGCGCCGCCGCGCCCCACAGGCGCGCAGCGGCCCGCTTCCGATACCGCACAGCAGCGCCCCACGCAGCAGCGCCCCACAGGCGCGCAGCGGCCCGCTTCCGATACCGCACAGCAGCGCCCGGCCCAGCAGCGCCCGGCCCAGCAGCGTCCGGCCCAGCAGCGTCCCGCTCAGCAGCGTCCTGCTCAGCAGCGCCTGGCCCAGCAGCGCCCTGCTCAGCAGCGCCCGGCTCAGCAGCGCCCGGCTCAGCAGCGCCCCGCGCAGCGGAGCGCCAGCCAGTGGACGGATGACGCCGCCCGCCCGCGCCGCAGCGCGCCGGACGACCGCCGGCGTGTGCAGCAGCCTGCCCCGGCCCCGGCCGGCAAACATGGCCGCAAGGCAAAGAAGGCCAAAAAGCCGAAGAAGAAAAAGAGCCTCGGCCGCCGGCTGCTGATCCTGTTTCTCGTGCTGGCCATCCTCGCCGGCCTGTACCTGACGGCGGTCTATTCCGACATTCCGTTCATCGCCAAGTGGCGCACGGCCTATATCCAGACGGCCATGAACACGCTCAGCCACCAGTGGCTGGCCACGGCGTTCATCCCGCGCAGCGTCATAGACAAGGTCATTGCCGAAATGGAGGCGGCCAGGGAGGCGCAGATCGGTGTCAACAGCGAGTGGGACGAGGAAGAGATCGAGTCCCGCAACCCCACGCTCACGGATACCAAGGGCATGAGCAAGGAAGAGATTGCGTTTTATAACCTCTTCTGGGAGGTGGATGTGCCGAGCATGCAGGCGTATATCAAGGAGCATCCTGACGCCCTCGCCGCCGGCTGGAGCCGCATCAACATCGACAAGTCCGCCCTCACGGACAACGGCACCAGCATCCGCACCATCCAGGGCGAGCAGGTGCTTGCGATCGACGCACAGAACGAGATTATGATCGCGCGCGTGAAAGGCAGTACTTACCGCGGCGTGCTCGTCATCATGAAAGACCCGTCGCGCCTGAGCCTGCAGGCCGCGTCCACGCTCGGCAGCGTCGGCCAGGTCTGCGGCAAGATCGCCGAGGCCCACGGCGGCGTCATCGGCATGACCGGCTCGGGCTTCATCGACCCGGGCGGCACCGGCAACGGCGGCACCCTCGCGGGCTACGCCATGTGCAACGGCAAGTCCTACGGCGGCCACATGGGCTACGGCTACAAGCGCCTGGAGCTGCATGAGGACAACCGCATCTACATCCGAGACAGCGATTCCGAGGTCTCTCCCGGCACGACGGACGCGGTCGAGTTCTCGCCCGCCATGATCATCGACGGGGAGACGGTCGTCAATGCCCGCAGCGGCTTCTCCGACCTGCAGCCGCGCGCCTGCCTCGGCCAGTCGAAATACGGCGAGATCATCGCCCTGCTCGTCGAGGGCCGGCTCGCGACGTCGGTCGGCATCAGCGTGCCGGACTGCGCGGCCATCATGGCCAAGCACGACTGCATGCAGGCCATGAACCTCGACGGCGGCACCAGCGCCATGATCTGGTACAAGGGCAAGTACATCATGCGCAGCTCCAACCCCGCGCTCACCGCCGGGCGCACGCTGCCGAACGCCTTTGTCTACGCCGGAAAATAATATTGCACCCAACGTCCCTGAGGGACGTTTGTTTGCCTTGTACAAATCTTTTTTTGCTGCCTCCATGCAGATTTGTGAAAATGGGGCTTGCAATCCGGCGCGGGAAGTGGTAGAGTAACACCATCGAGAAACCGATGACCGAGAGGAGTACCCATTTACGAAGCTTTCAGAGAGCAGCGGACGGTGGAAGCGCTGCAGCGGACGAATGGCGAATGGACTCGCGAGGGCAAACCGATTGCAGCAGCATGAGGGGCGACGGTGGCCGCGGCCGTTATCCGGCGGAGCGTATGATCGTACGTGCAAAGTGGGCGCATGAGCGCCAACATGGGTGGCACCGCAGGAGTTACAGTCTTGTCCCATGAAACGGAAGGAACCGTTTCGTGGACGAGGCTTTTTTTGTTGCTTAAATCACCGCAGGAGGGATGCATATGACCCGCAAAACCAGACGATGGCGTGGCGGCCGGAGAATTTTTGCCGCGTCAGACCGTATCCGAATATCTTAAATCAACGATTATCAGATTCCAATAGAAGGAGAATATATTATGAATCAGACTTTCCAGAAGATCGTCGGCGGCGTGCTCGCCGTCACCGCGCTCATGGGCCTGTCCGCCTGCGGCAGCAAGACCGAGGACAACAAGGCCGAAGGCAAGACCTATAAGGTCGGCATCGTGCAGTTTGTGGACGATGCGTCCCTCAACCAGATCGAGGCGGCCATCGAGGCCGAGCTCGACGCGAAGGCCACGGAGCTGGGCGTGACCTTTGACTACACGCTCTACAACGGTCAGGGCGACGCCACGACGCTCAACCAGATCGGCGCCGAGCTCGTCGTCAAGGGCGTGGACCTCATCGTCCCGATCGCGACCCCGGCCGTAAAGATCATGCAGTCCGCCACCGAGGACACGGAGATCCCCATCGTCTTCTCCGCCGTGTCTGACCCCGTCGGCAGCGGCATCGTCGATGCGCTCGACGCGCCCGGCGGCCGCATCACCGGCACGAGCGACGCGCTCAACACCAAGGGCCTGCTCGACCTGATGCTCGCCCAGAACCCGGACACCAAGACCGTCGGCCTGCTCTACTCCAAGAGCGAGGATTCCTCCAAGCAGCCGATCGAGGACGCGAAGGCCTACCTCGAGGGCAAGGGCATCCGCTGCGTGGAAAAGACCGGCACCACCACCGATGAAGTTTCCTCCGCCGTCGACGCGCTCATCGCCGAGAAGGTCGACGCCGTCTTCACCCCGACCGACAACACCATCATGACTGCCGAGCTCGCCATCTATGAGAAGTTCCTCAATGCCAAGATTCCGCAGTACTGCGGCGCGGATTCCTTTGCCCTCAACGGCGCGTTTGTCGGCTACGGCGTGGATTACACCAAGCTCGGCACCATCACGGCCGACATGGTCGTGCAGGTGCTGGTCGACGGTAAGGACCCCGCTACGCTGCCTGTGACCACGTTCGATAACGGCATCGCCATGATCAACACCGATAGCTGCGCCGCCATCGGCTATGACATCACCGCCGTGCGCAGCGCGTTTGAAGGCAAGTGCAGCTCCGTGCTCGAGACGACCACGCAGCAGAATTTTGACTAATTGATCTAACATCCCGAAGGAGGGAGCTCCATGCTGACTGTTTTGCAGACGGCGCTTGAGGTCGGCCTTATTTACGGCCTCGTCGCGCTGGCGCTGTTCATCAGCTTTTCCATCCTGAATATCGCCGACCTCTCCACGGACGGCTGCTTCACGCTCGGCTGCGCCGTCGGCGCCATGCTCACCATCGCCGGCCACCCGATCCTTGCGCTGTTTGCCGCCATGGCGGCGGGCATGCTCTCGGGCTACGTCACGGCCTTTTTGCAGACGCGCCTCGGCGTCGAGAGCATCCTCGCCGGCATCATCTCGAACACCGGCCTCTACACGATCAACCTCGCGGTCATGGGCTTTTCGTCCAACGTGTCCATCACCGGGGTCGACACGGTGTTTTCACTCTTCAAGGGCCTTGTCGGCGGGCAGTGGAGCCGGCTGATCCTGCTCGCACTTATTGTAGCCGTGATCGCGTTCGCGCTCATCCGCTTTTTCGGCACATCCTTGGGCCTGTCCATCCGCGCCACGGGCGACAGTCTGGATATGGTCAGCGCTTCCTCCATCAACCCCAAAGCCACCATCACGATCGGCCTGTGCCTGGCCAACGCCCTCACGGCGCTGTCCGGCTGCCTGATCGGGGAGTATAACAAGTTTTGTGACATCAACCTCGGCACCGGCATGGTCACGATCGCGCTGGCGAGTCTCATCATCGGCGAGGTCTTTGCCGGTCACCGCGGCGGCGTGGGCAAGCGCGTCGTCTGCGTCGTGCTCGGCAGCATCGTCTACCGCTTCATCATAGCGCTGGCGCTGCGGCTGAACATCTCGGCCGAGTATTTCAAGCTCGTGTCCGCCGTCATCGTGGCCGTCGCCATCGCCGCGCCGAACATGAAGGGCTACGTCCATCTGGCGAAGATCAAGTCCAACGCCCGCAAGCTGCGCGCCATGTCCGGAAAGGGGGACGAGACCGATGCTTGAAGTTTCCCACATCTCCAAGACATTCAACGCCGGCACCGTGAACGAGAAGCGTGCCCTGTCCGACCTCTCGCTCCGGCTGGCCGACGGGGAGTTTGCCACCATCGTCGGCTCCAACGGCGCCGGTAAGAGCACGCTCTTCAATGCCATCGCCGGTGTGTTCTATGTCGATGCCGGCACCATCACGCTCGACGGGCGGGACATCACGTTCCTGCCGTCGTATCAGCGCAGCCGCCGCATCGGCCACCTGTTCCAGGACCCGCTCAAGGGCACCGCGCCGCACATGACCATCGAGGAGAACCTCGCCGTGGCCTACCTGCGCTCTTCGGACCGGCACGTGCTCTTCGGCCGCGTGAGCCGCCGCGACCGCGACTTCTTCCGCGACGCGCTCGCCCAGCTCGACATGGGGCTGGAGGACCGCATGAACACGCCCGTCGGCCTGCTTTCCGGCGGCCAGCGCCAGGCGCTGACGCTGCTCATGGCCACCATGGTCACGCCCGAACTGCTGCTGCTCGACGAGCACACGGCCGCGCTCGACCCCGTCACGGCCGACAAGGTGCTCACGCTCACGCGCAGCGTCGTGTCGGAGCGCAGCATCTCCTGCCTCATGATCACGCACAATATGCACCAGGCGCTCGAACTCGGCACGCGCACGCTCATGATGGATGCCGGCCGCATCGTGCTCGATGTCTCCGGCCCGGAGCGCGCGGGCATGACCGTGCAGGGCCTGCTCGATGCCTTCGCCGCCAAGGCGGGCGAGGCATTTGATAACGACCGCGTCCTGCTGTCCACGGCCGAGGACAAAGAAAATTGAATCCCGACAAAGAAAAATCAGCCGCCCATCGGGCGGCTGATTTTTTGCGTTTGTGCACTTAATAGAACGTGGCCACCGGTTCCTCCGGCTTTTCGACCTCCTGCACGGACTGCACCGTGAACACGGGGCCCTTGCGGCCGTAGGCGCGGTGGAACTTGTAGTCCAGCCGGGCCGTGATGATGGCCCACTCGTCGTTGCGGATCTCGTCCGCGCGGTCCCACACGCAGATGATGCCCGCGAACTGAATGTCCTGCACGCAGCAGGTCATGATGTGCCGTCCGGCGATGAAGCAGCCCTTCGGCACGTTCTTGCGCACGAGGCAGCGGCACTTGACCTCGATGGTCTTGCCGTCGTATTTCTTCGGTTCCTCGGACATGTCGCGGTACCAGATGGCGAAGTCGCGGTCCTCGATCTCGACGACCGGGGCGTCGAGGTCGAACGGCAGCGGATCCTCAATGTCGTCGTACACGACCTTGCCGTCGGTGTATTCATACGCGATGTCGCACCGGCGGGAGATGGCGCGGATGATGCGGTGCATCTCCATGCGGTCCATGCTGTCGTTGTAGCGGTTGAGCACGACGAGCTCGGCGCTCTTGAGCTTGTCCACCATGAGCTGGCGCATGTTCGCGTTGTAGCTCAAAAACGACGTCGCGTCGCAAAACAGGAATTCCTGCGCGACCGCCCAGCCCTCCGGCAGGTTGCCGTAGAGCGAGTCGAGCATCCACATGCCGTTGAACTCCACAAGCACACGCTCGGGGCGGATCTCGTCCTGCAGCGCCTTCAGGTGTTCGACCGTGAGGTCGGACTCCTCGTCGATGTTGCGCACAAAGACGTTCCCGGCGCAGAACTTGTCCGGCTCATAGACCTCCTCGCCCTCTTCGCACAGCAGCAGCAGCGTGCGCTCGCCCTTGTGGAAGCGGCTGTCCTCAAGCGTCTCCTGGATGAATTTCGTCTTGCCGGCTTCCAGAAAGCCAGTGAACAGGTATACCGGCAGATCCGGTGCCTGCTGTTTCGTGTCAGCCAATGTGGAACAGCTCCTTCAGTGCATCCTCGGCCAGGTGCGACCCGATCACGCACACGCGGCCGGTGACCTGTGCGCTGCCGCGGCGGACGTCGGACTCGCCGGGCACGTAGTCAAAGTGGATCCAGCCGCCGTCGGTCGCGGGCACGATGCCCTTGGCGCGCAGCACGACGCCGTAGCGGTGCTCGTTGATGAGCGCGTCGAGCGCGGTGCGGATCTCGTCGTCGGTGTATTTGCGCGGCGTCTCGGTGCCCCAGCTCGTGAACACCTCGTCCGCATGGTGGTGATGGTGGTGATGGCCGCAGCAGTGGTCATGGTCATGCTCGTCATGATCGTGGTCATCGTGGTCATGATCGTGGCCGCAGCAGTGGTCATGGTCATGCTCGTCGTGGTCATGATGATGCTCGTGCTCATGTTCGTGGTCATCGTCATCCTCATCGTCGTCATGGTGATGGTGGTGGCCGCAGCAGCATTCGTGGTCGTCCTCATCGTCGTGATGATGGTGATGGTGCTCGTGCTCGTCCTCATCCTCCTCGGCGGCCTCGGCCTTGAGGTGCTCGAGCTCGGCGGACAGCGTGTCGCGCCGCTCCATCGTCTCGAGGATCTGCTTGCCGTCAAGCTCCGTCCACGGCGTTGTCACGATCGTGGCGGTCGGGTTCTTCTCGCGCAGCAGCGCCACGGCGGCGTCGAGCTTCTCGGGGCGGATGCCCTCGGTGCGCGAGAGGATGATGGCGCTCGCGTTCTCGACCTGGTTGTTGAAAAACTCGCCGAAGTTCTTCATGTACATCTTGCACTTGTTCGCGTCCACGACGGTCGTGAAGCCGTTGAGCACCAGCTCGTCGGACTGTACGCCCTGCACGGCGCGGATGACGTCGCTCAGCTTGCCGACGCCCGAGGGCTCGATGAGGATGCGGTCGGGGTGGAACTGCTCGAGCACTTTTTTGAGCGCATCGGCAAAGTCGCCCACGAGACTGCAGCAGATGCAGCCGGAGTTCATCTCGTTGATCTGCACGCCGGAGTCCTTGAGGAAGCCGCCGTCGATGGCGATCTCGCCGAACTCGTTTTCGATCAGCACGATCTTTTCGCCCGTGTACGCCTCGGCGATCAGCTTTTTGATCAGCGTGGTCTTGCCGGCACCGAGAAAACCGGAGAAAATATCAATTTTTGTCATAAAAGAAAGCACTTCCTGTCTGGGAGCACGCACTCCCGAAATTTTGTCCATTATTATAGCACGAAATTGTGAACGAAACAAGTCCGCCGCGTCGATGGGATGTGGTTGCGTTTTCGCCGCCGCTGCGGTAAACTGGAGCCATGAGTTGGAATACATTTTGGAAAAATTTAAAGCGAAACTGGCGCGCAGCCGTCTATCTGCTCGTGCTCGCGGCGCTGGCGGTGCTGCTTGTGGTTGTGTGTGTCCGCCGCGGGCAGACTGCCGCGCAGCCGGAGCCCACGCCCCGCACGTCCGCCGCCGTCCGGAAGGACGCGGCGCAGACGCTGCTCGACGGCATGACCACGCGCGAGAAGATCTGCCAGCTGCTCATCGTGCACCCCGAGGTGCTCACGGACGGCGGCACCGTCACGGCCATGACGGACGAGCTCTCCGCCGCGCTGCGGGACTATCCCGTCGGCGGCTTTCTGCTCTCGGCGGGCAACATGACCTCCGGCGAGCAGCTCGCGGCGCTCACAGCTGCGCTCACGTCCGCCAGTGCCACGGCCCCGCTCGTCACCGTGGACGAGGAGGGCGGCCGCGTCGCGCGCCTCATGAACACCGTCGGCACGACGAAGCTCAACAGCATGTACAGCTACCGCAGTCTCGGCACGCAGGGCGCGTATGACAACGCGCAGACCCTCGCGCACGACATCGCGGCCTACGGCTTCAATACGGACTTTGCGCCTGTGGCCGATGTCTGGACGAACAAGAAAAGCAGCGCCGTCGGCGACCGTGCCTACAGCGATGATTACGACGAGGCGGCAGAGCTTGTCGCCGCCGCCGTGAGCGGCTTTCGCGACGCCGGGGTCATCTGCTGCCTGAAGCATTTCCCCGGTCACGGCAGCACGGCCACGGACTCGCACAACGGCGCCGCCACGGTCGACAAGACGCTCCCGCAGCTTCGGCAGGAGGACCTCAAGCCCTTCGTCTCCGGCATTGCCGCCGGGGCGGACATGGTCATGGTCGGCCACCTGACCGTGCCGACGATGGACGATGTGCCCGCGTCTCTCTCGCACAAGCTCGTCACAAACCTGCTGCGC
>OBKS01002114.1_pt1 | contig 12010 bp, 9 predicted proteins | sample 1517381 | NCBI WGS metagenome assembly OBKS01 (sample SAMN04571686, study PRJEB22368) | human gut metagenome | biome: human gut; material: stool | host: Homo sapiens | place: Luxembourg | collected 2012-08-03
ATCGCCGACGAGTGCGCCATCGGCATGATCAACAACAAGACCACCGCCGTGCGCATCATCCCCGCGCCCGGAAAGCACGTGGGCGACACGGTGGCGTTCGGCGGTCTGCTCGGCAGCGCGCCGGTCATGCCGGTCAACCGCTGCAGCGCGGCCGAGTTCATCGCCCGCGGCGGGCGCATCCCCGCCCCGCTGCACAGCCTGAAAAACTGAGAGGAGGATCCGCCTTGACACAGGAAAAGATGGACCGCATCAGCGAGCTGACGCGCATCGCGCGCGAGCGCGAGCTCACGCCTGACGAGCAGGCCGAGCGCAAGGCGCTGCGCGAGGAATACATCGCCGACTGGCGCCGCAGCACGATCGACGTGCTCGAAAACACGTACATCGACCACGGCGACGGCCGCATCACGAAGCTGCCGAAGAAAAAGCACTGAGCCGTCACGCACTTGACAAGCGCGGCATATCGTGTTATACAAGAAGAGGAATTCCCCTTAAGCGGGGGAAATGAACCGGAAGGAGCCTGAGCAATGCGTCTTTGCAGCTGCAGCAGCATCCGGGTCGCGGCATGTCCGACGACCTGTTGTTGTCGTGCGCAAAGAAATGTCGCTTTCTGCCGGTAAACCCACGGCCGCGCCCAAAAGGTGCGTCCGTCATGCATCCACATGGTTTTGCAACGCAGGAAGCCGCGCGCTTCCTGCGTTTTTTCCTGTGGCGCTATGTGAAAGAAGAAGGAGTGTCCCAACCATGACGCAAAAAAGTCTGCTGCACGCCGTCGCGGCACAGATCGCCAACGGCTACGAGACGGCCGAGGTACCCATGTACAGCGAGCAGCTGCGCATGCCCGACCGCAAGGTCATCATCAAGATCATTGAGAACCTGCAGAAGGTGTTCTTCCCGGCATATTTCGCGGGCGGCACGGTGTCGCACGTCTCGGCCGAGACGTTTGCGGAGTTCCTGCTCGGCGAGATCTACACCGACCTCTGCGAGCAGGTGCACCTGGCGTTTTCCAACACGATCAAGGACGAGACCGAGCTGCGCGAGCGCACGAGCGCCGTGTGCGACCGGTTCCTGTGCCGTCTGCCGCAGATCCAGGCCATGCTCATGAAGGACGTGGCCGCGAACTTTGACGGCGATCCCGCCGCCGGCAGCAAGGAGGAAGTCATCTTCTCCTACCCCGGCCTGTACGCGATCTTCGTCTACCGCGTGGCGCACGAGCTCTATGAGAGCAAGGTCCCGCTCATCCCGCGCATCATGAGCGAGTATGCCCACGGCGCGACCGGCATCGACATCAACCCCGGCGCGCAGATCGGTGAGTATTTCTTCATCGACCACGGCACCGGCATCGTCGTCGGCGAAACGACGATCATCGGCGACCACGTCAAGCTCTATCAGGGCGTGACGCTCGGCGCGCTCAGCCCGCGCCACGGCCACGCCGTGACCGGCAAGCGCCACCCCACCGTTGGCGACAACGCCACGATCTACTCCGGCGCGTCCATCCTCGGCGGCAAGACCGTCATCGGCGCCAACTCCGTCATCGGCGGCAACTCGTTCATTACCGAGTCCGTGGCCCCGAACACGAAGGCCAGCACCGAGACCCCACGCATGATCTTCCGTGTCGCGCAGCCGAAGCCCGGAGACGAGAAATAAGGCATAAATACACAAAACACCGCAGGCCGACCGGCCTGCGGTGTTTTTTACCATTATGCAGTTTCGCGCGCTCACAATACCCCGATGCCGATGCTCAGCACCGCGCCGACGAGCACGATGCCGATGCCGACAAGACACAGCACCACGACGACGGCGGTGCTCATCTGCCGGCGCGAGGCGATGGCCCCGATGGTGAGACCGAGCCCCATCAGCGCGGACACCGCGAGCACGAGCCACGCACCACCCTTCATTTGCAGAGGGCAACGGCGGTCTTCGCCGCGACGCGGGCGTTGTTGAGCACGAGCTGGATGTTGCTCTCGAGGCTGTCGCCGCCGGTGAGCTCCGCCACGCGGGCAAGCAGGAACGGCGTGGTCTCCTTGCCGTGGATGCCCTGCTCATGGCTCTCGGCGAGCGCCTGGTCGATGGCCTTGTCGATGACGGCCTTGTCCATGGCGTACTGCTGCGGGATCGGGTTCGTGACGAGCATGCCGGTCTTGAGGCCCAGGTCGCGCTGCGCCTGGAAAATAGCGGCCAGATCCTCCGGCGTGTCGACGCGCGCGTCAACGCCGAGACCGCTCTCGCGGGTGTAGAACGCGGGCAGCTCATCCGTGCCGTAGCCGAGCACGGGCACGCCCTTCGTCTCCAGATACTCCAGCGTCAGGCCGAGGTCGAGGATGGCCTTCGCGCCCGCGCACACGACCATGACCGGCGTCTGCGCCAGCTCCTCGAGGTCGGCGGAAATGTCCATGGTCGTCTCGGCGCCGCGGTGCACGCCGCCGATGCCGCCGGTAGCAAAGACCTGAATGCCCGCCATGTGGGCGATCATCATCGTCGTGGTGACGGTGGTGGCGCCGTCCGCGCCGCGCGCGCAGATGACCGGCAGGTCGCGGCGGGAGACCTTGGCGACCTTGCGCCCGGCCTTGCCGAGGTAGGTGATCTCCTCCTTGGACAGGCCGGCCTTCAGGCGGCCGCCGAGGATGGCGATGGTGGCAGGCACGGCACCGTTGTCGCGCAGGGTCTGCTCGACGAGCAGGGCCGTCTCGACGTTTTTCGGATAGGGCATGCCGTGGGAGATGATCGTGCTCTCGAGCGCGACGACCGGGCGGCCGTCCGCGAGTGCCTGCTGCACCTCGGGTGCGATGTCCAGATATTTGTTCATGTTCATGGTCAAAAACCTCCTTGGTTTATCGGTCGGATCGATTCGCCTATATTGTAAAAGGTTTTCCGGAATTGTCAAGCACAATCCGGCAGCACAAGCACCGCCAAAAATGTGCAAAAAGGAGACCGCCGAAGCGGCCTCCCTTCGTAAGTGATGCAATTACGCCGCGGTGGGCAGCTCCGGCATCGTCGGCATCGTCGGCATCGTCGGGGCCGTCGGGGCCGTCGGCTGCTCCGGCGCATCCGAGATCGCATGGAGGACCAGGTTCAGCGCGACCTCATAGAAGCTGCAGAACACCTGCGCAAGCTGCGCGCGGTCAAGGCTGCCGTCCGGGTCAAAACGGCCGTCATTGCCGACCATGATGTTCGCAAGATAGCAGTAAGCGACCGCTTCCTGCGCCCACGCGGCCACGTCCGCACCGTCATCAAACTCGGCAAGCGCGGTCTTGATCTGCTCGCCGCCGATCAGGGACTCGCCGCCGCCGAGCCAGCCGTAGAACATAACGGCCATCTCCTGACGGGTGATGGAGTCGTCCGGGCAGAAGGTGCCGTCGCCGCGGCCGGCGATGACGCCCGCATTATAGGCCCAGACGACCGCATCCGTGTACCACTCGCCGGCCTTGACGTCGGTCAGCGGGCAGGTCAGGCCTTCCACGCTCGGCGCGCCGGCGGCCTCATAGAGCACCTCGGCGACCATGGCGCGGCCCACACCGGCCATCAGGCCGGAAGCCTGCGCGAAGTCGACAGCCGGCTTATACCAGCCGCTCTGTGCGTCGGCAAACATGTTGCCAACGAGCTTCAGGCCCTGGACGGCCGCCTTGGCCTCCGGCAGAAGCGCCGTCTGCTCCTCGGCAGTCTTAGCCGCCGTCATCTTCTCGTCAATCGCCTTGAACGCAGCATAGGACTCCGGCGTGTAGGCTTCCTCATCCAGCACGAACTGCGTCAGCGCAAGGTACTGCAGCATCGGCGTCGTGGTCACGAGGATGCGGTCGGCCGGCTCAGCGTATTCCTCGCCGATGACACCGCCGAGCTCCTCGGTGATGTATTCCATGACCACTTCGTCGAGCGGCAGGCCGGTGTCGAACTGGTCGGTCGCCGCCGCAAAGGCGTAGTACGTGTCGCCGCCGGCGGCAACGAAGTTATTGGTCACGACCGCGTACTTGGCCTCCGGATCAAAGGCTTCGCCGTTGACGGTGGCAATTTCCACACGGTTGATGGTCTTGGGGCCATAATACGTGGAGCCCGGGTACGGATCGGTATTGGCGTCGTACGCCTTGTCCGTCAGGATGACGAACTGGAGGCCGGCCACCTGCGGGAAGCCGCCGAGGGATTCCGGCGTGCAGTATGTGCTGGCCTCGAGCGCCTCGAGCAGCTCGGCGCCGGTCACGTAGACCACGGCGAGCGTGTTGCCGAACGGCAGCACGGTGTTGATGTCCTTCTTGGTGACGTCGCCGGCCTTGACGGTCGCGCGAATGCCGCCGCCGTTCGTGACGGCGACCACGTTCTCAGCCGGAACGGAGACCGTCGCCTGCGTGCGGATCTTCCAGAGCATGGCGTCCGTGATCAGGTCGCCGAGGTTGGTCTCGGAGTCACGGTTGCCGTTGGGAGCCTTCGCGCCGTTGAGCACCACCTTGCTCTCGGCAAACTTCTCACCGTAAGCCTTGTCGATGGGGTCGATGATGGCCTTGGCGGCCTCGGCGACCTTCGCGTCGCGGCCTTCGTAATCATAGACGGTGACGGACTTGCCGTCAGCGTTCTTCTCGGTGTGCCAGATGGTCTTGAGCTCGTTGCCGACGATCTTCTTCGTGGCGTTGTCGATGGTGATAACGCCGATGTTGGCAAAGGCCGTGCCCGTGGACTGGATGGCCTCGCCGTTCGGGCCGGCGGTCATGACGGTGTGGGAGTGGCCGTCGATGATGAAATCGATGCCCTTCACGTTCTTGGACAGGTCATAGGAGGTGTAGGGCTCGGAGCTCTCGTCCACACCCAGGTGCGCGAGGCAGACGATGATGTCGGCGCCCTGCTTCTTGAGCGCGGCGACCTGCTCGGCCGCGCAGGCATAGAGCTCTTTGCCGTCCTTGCCGGCGAGGAACTGCAGGCCCTCAATGAGCTTGGGGTTGGCCTTGGTCTGGGCCTCCGGCGTCTCGAGACCGAAGAAGCCGATCTTCACGCCGCCCTTTTCGATGATGGTGTTGGCGTCAAAGATGGTCTTGCCGTCGGCACCGAGCACATCGGCGCACAGAACTTTGAACTTGGCGGCCTTCATGTTCTCCGCCAGCTGGGCATAGCCGTAGTCAAACTCATGATTGCCGATGGTGGCCACGTCGTAGCCGGTGGCGTTCATCATGGTCACCGCGTCGGCGCCCTTGTTGACGCTGACATAGACGGTGCCCTGACTGTAGTCGCCGGCATCGGCCAGAATGACCTCAGCGCCCTGCGCCGCATAGTCGGCCTTCAGGGATGCCATGGCCGCGTACAGATCGATCGCACCGTGCACGTCGTTCGAGTGCAGGATGACGGTCTTGCCGTCAAGCGGCTTTGCCTCGTCGACTGCAAAGGCCGTGCACGACAGGCTCAGCACCAGGCACAGCACCAGCAGCAGCGAAAGCAGTTTCTTCGTGTGCTTCATGTGTTATCCTCCGTTTCAGTTTTGTTTTCCGGGTTTCTGCTGCTTTGATTATAGCATCCCGTGCAGGGAATTGGGATGGCCTTTGTGCAAAAAGTGCGTCAAATCCCGCGCGCAATTTGAACAAATTTATCCAGCAATTTTGTTCCAATTGTCAAATAACCAGGGCGCGTTCCATTTTCGCCATTTGTCGTTTGCAATCCCGGTGGCAGTATGGTAAACTGTTGTTTCAGAGTGTTTTTGAAAGGAGCCGAACGATGAGCTACGCAGACGAGGTCTTTATCCGCAACTGCCGCGACATTCTGCAAAACGGCGTCTGGGATACCGATCAGGCCGTGCGCCCCCGCTGGGAGGACGACGGTGCCCCGGCACACACGGTCAAGAAGTTCGGCATCGTCAACCGCTACGACCTGTCCAGGGAGTTCCCGCTGCTGACGCTGCGGCGCACCTACTGGAAGACCGCCGTGGACGAGCTGCTGTGGATCTGGCAGCAGAAGTCGAACAACATCCACGACCTGCGCGGCCACATCTGGGACCAGTGGGCCGACGAGACCGGCTCCATCGGCAAGGCCTACGGCTATCAGCTCGGCGTCAAGCACCAGTATCCCGAGGACCGCGTGCTCTACGACCTGAAGCACAACCCCGCCTCCCGCCGCATCCTGACGAATATTTATACGTTCGAGGATCTGCACGAGATGGCGCTCTATCCATGCGCGTACTCGATGACGTTCAACGTCTCGGGCAACACGCTCAACGCCATTCTCAACCAGCGCAGTCAGGACATGCTCGCGGCAAACAACTGGAACGTTGTGCAGTATGCCGTGCTCGTGCACATGTTCGCGCAGGTGTCTGGCCTGCAGGCGGGCGAGCTGGTGCACGTCATTGCCGACGCGCACATCTATGACCGCCATGTGCCGGTCATCGAGCAGCTGATCCAAAACGAGCCGAAGCCGGCGCCGCAGTTTTTCATCGACCCGGACGTGCATGATTTTTACGCCTTCACGCGCGACAGCTTCCGCGTCGAGGGCTACGAATACAGCGAGTTCACGGGGAAGATCCCCATCGCGGTGTAAGGGGGCGGGCAGATGGATGCGATCGTCGCCGTCTATGCCGACTGGGGCATCGGGGCAAAGGGCACGCAGCCGCTCGTGATTCCGGCCGACCGCCGCCGCTTCCGGGCGCTCACGATGGGCGCGGCCGTGATCGTCGGCCGGCGCACGCTGAACGATTTTCCCGGCGGCAGGCCGCTGCCGGGGCGCGAAAATCTCGTGCTCACGCGGCAGAACATCACGATCGTCGGCGCGCAGGTGGTGCATTCCCCGGCGGAGGCCGTCGCCGCCGCCGCACGGTATGACCGCTGCTTCGTCATCGGCGGAGACAGCGTGTTCCGGCAGATGTTCCCCCACCTGACGCGCGTATACGTCACGAAAATCGACTCAGCGCCCCACTCAGACGTGTTTTTCCCGGATCTGGACGCCGACCCCGCGTGGCGCTGCGCATCGAGCGAGCCGCGCGCGGAGCACGACGGCGTGGGTTATCAGTTTTGCGTGTACGAAAAAGTGAAAGAATAAAAAGCATAGAAAAGCCGCTGCTTTCCAATCCCGGAAAGCAGCGGTTTTTTCCTGCCCTCACCCGGCGAGCACCGTGAGCGAGAGCGCATTGATGCACATGTGGAAAAACACCGGCGGCCAGATCGAGCGCGTCTGCTCATAGCAGAACGTGAGCGCGGCCGACACCGGCACATACGCCAGCGCCGAGAGCAGCAGCTTCGGATCATTGTACACGATGACATACTGCCAGACGTGGTAGAGCGAGAAGAGCGCGATCGACGCGGCATAGGCCCAAAAGCGGCTGCGCGGCCGGATGGTGCCGAAGACCACGCCGCGAAACAGGCACTCCTCCACGAGCGGCGCCATGAGCACCGCGACGGCGATCATGCGCTTGTAGTCCGTCCGGGCGAGGCCGGTCACGGCGTCGTTGTTCGGCACGGGCAGCTCGCCGATGAGACTCGTGCCGAGCTGCAGCACGAGCGAGAGCAGCACGTCGATGCCGTAGGCGGCAAACATCATGCCGATGCAGCGCAGGATGCTGCCGACCATCGTGTCAAAGCTGCGGCGCAGGAACCGCCACATGGCGATGAGCGTGAACACGAGGCCGCAGAGGTAATACAGAACGTTGCACGTCACGTCCGACGGCAGCTTGCCGAGCACCGCCATGAGCAGTGCGCCGATCGTCAGCGGCAGCACGACCGCATGGATGGGAAAATACACCCAGCCTGCGATGCGCGCGCCGCGCGGCATGGGGTCTGTCCACACCATGTTGGGATGTTGCACGTCAGCCCCTCGCTTTCTGCTGCAGCTCAAAGAGCAGGCGCATGGCCTCGAGCGGCGTGATGGTGTTGAGGTCGATGCCGCGCAGCTCCTCGGCAATTTCATCCCCGGCCGCGTCGCCGAGCGTCATCTGCGCAGCATCCTGCGCCGTGTGTGCGGGGGCGGCGGGCTCCGCCGCGCCGGACTCCAGCTCGCGCAGGTAGGTCTTGGCCTTCGTGATGATCGCGTCGGGCACGCCGGCGAGCTTGGCGACCTCGACACCGTAGCTGTCATCGGCCGCACCGGCAACGATCTTGCGCAGGAACAGCAGCGTACCGCCCTGCTTCTTGGCCGTGATGTTGTAGTTGCGCACGCCGGGCAGCGTCTGCTCGAGCGCGGTCAGCTCATGGTAGTGCGTGGCGAACATGGTCTTGGCGCCGAGGCGGCGGGGGTCCGCGCAGTATTCGAGCACCGCGCGGGCGATGGCCATGCCGTCGTAGGTGGACGTGCCGCGGCCGATCTCATCGAGGATGAGCAGGCTCTGCGCCGTGGCGTGGCGGAGGATGTTGGCCATCTCGCTCATCTCGACCATGAACGTGCTCTGCCCGGCGGCCAGGTCGTCGGACGCGCCGATGCGCGTGAACACGCGGTCGACCACGCCGATGACGGCGCTCTTCGCCGGGACGAACGAGCCCATCTGCGCCATGAGCACGATGAGCGCGGTCTGGCGCATGTACGTGGATTTACCGGCCATGTTCGGCCCGGTCACGATGGCGACGCGGTCGTCCGCGTCGTTGAGGAACGTGTCGTTCGGGACAAAGAGGCTGTCCTTCTGCGCCTGCTCCACGACGGGGTGGCGCCCCTCGCGGATGTCGAGCGTGCGCGAGAGGTCGACCTCGGGGCAGACGTAGTGGTTTTTCACCGCCGTCTCTGCCAGCGAGCACAGCGCGTCGAGCCGGGCCACGGCGTCCGCCGCCGCCTGCACGCGCGCGACCTCGCCCGCGACGAGCTGGCGCACCTCGTTGAAGAGCGTGTACTCCAGCTCCGCGATGCGCTCGCGCGCCGTCAGGAGCGTGTTCTCGAGGTCCTTGAGCTCGCGCGTGAAATAGCGCTCGCTCGAGACCAGCGTCTGCTTGCGGATATAGTCTTCCGGCAGCTCGGTGACGCCCGCGCTGTTCGGAATGTCGATGTAGTAGCCGAAGACCTTGTTGTAGCCGACCTTGAGCTTTTTGGCGCCGGTGCGCTCACGCTCGCGCTGCTCGAGCTCGGCGACGGTCTGCGCGCCGTGGTCGCGCACGTTGCGCAGGCGGTCGACCTCCTCGCTGTAGCCCGGGCGGAGGATGCCGCCCTCGCGCACGGAAAACGGCGGCTCGTCGCAGATGGCGCGGTCGATGCGCGCACAGAGGTCGGCGAGCGTGTCCATCTGCGCAATGTCGCGCAGGGCCGCACTGTGCACGTCTCGGAGCAGCGCCGTCAGGTTCGGCAGCTGCGCGCAGCACAGGGCCAGCGCGTGCAGGTCGCGCCCGTTGGCAGAGCCGTACACCGCGCGGGAGACGAGGCGCTGCATGTCGCCGATCTCGCGCAGGCAGCGGGTGAGCTCGCCGCGCAGGACGTTATCGCCCACCAGCTCCTCCACCGCGCCGAGGCGGCGGCGGATCTGCACGGGGCTGAGCAGCGGACGCTCCACCCACGCGCGCAGCAGGCGGCCGCCCATGGGCGTTTTCGTCTTGTCAAGCACCCAGAGGAGGCTGCCGCGCTTTTCGCCGGAGCGGAGGTTTTCCGTCAGCTCGAGGTTGCGGCGCGTGGTGTAGTCGAGCTCCATGTAGTGGTCGTCGCCCAGCAGCTCCAGCCGCCGGATGTGGCCGAGGTCGCACTTTTGCGTCTCATGCAGGTAGGCCAGCAGCGCCCCGGCCGCGCACACGGCCGCCGGCGCCTCGCCGAGGCCGAGCTCGTCCGTGCTCTGCACGCCGAACTGCTCGCACACGCGCGCGGCCGCCGCCATGTATTCAAACCGGTCTCCGCCCGCCTCGACCAGGCTGCCGAGGCGCTTGGTGAGGAAGGTGCGGATCTCGTCATGTTCCGCCGCCGCGTCGGCGCACACGGCCTCGCGCGGGGCAAAGCGGCCGAGCTCGTTGAGGATGTGGCTCACGGCGTCGGCCGGGTAGTTCGCAGCGCAGAATTCCCCCGTCGAGAGGTCGCAGAACGCCGTGCCGCCGGACTGCCCGCTGAGATACACCGCGCAGAGGTAATTCGACTTATTCTCCTCGAGCATGGACGAGGCCGTGACCGTACCGGGCGTGATGATGCGGATCACGTCCCGGTCGACCAGCCCCTTGGCCAGCGCGGGATCTTCCATCTGCTCACAGATGGCCACCTTGTAGCCCTTGGCGATCAGGCGGCCGATGTACGCCTCGGCCGAGTGATACGGCACGCCGCACATGGGCGTGCGCTCGGCCGGGTCCTCGACATTGCGGTCGCGCGTCGTGAGCGTGAGGTCGAGCTCGCGCGCGGCCAGGCGCGCGTCGTCGTCGAACATCTCATAGAAATCGCCCAGCCGGAAAAACAGCAGGCAGTCGGGGTTGCGCTGCTTGATCTCATAATATTGCCGCTTCATCGGCGTCAGTTCCGCCATGCGTCATACCTCCTCGCCATAGAGCGCCCAGGTGTTGCTGCCGGTGATCTTCACGTCCACGAACTGCCCGACGAGGGACGCGTCCCCGCGCATGTGCACGAGGCGGCCGCCCTTCGTGCGCGCCGTGAGCGGATGGTCGCCCCGGCCGTCGGCCCCGTCGACGAGCACGCGCTGCACGCTGCCCTCATAGGCGCGGTGCTTTTCCTCCGAGATGCGGTTGGCCGCCGCGACGAGCGCGTCAAAGCGCACCTGCTTCTGCGCGCGGGTGTAGGGATCGGGCATCTTCGCCGCCGGGGTGCCGACGCGCGGCGAGTAGATGAAGGTAAACATCGCGTCGTAGCGCACGGTCTCGATGAGCGAGAGCGTGTCGTCAAATTCTTCGTCCGTCTCGCCGGGGAAGCCCACGATGATATCCGTCGTGAGCACAAGGTCGGGCATGTACTGCCGCGCAAGCGCCACCTGCGCCAGATATTTCTCGCGCGTGTAGCCGCGGTTCATCGCGTGCAGGACGCGGTCGTTGCCGCTCTGCACGGGCAGGTGCATCTGGTGCGCGCACTTTTCGCACTCGGCCATGGCGCGAAAGAGCTTTTCCGTCGCGTCCTTCGGGTGGCTGCTCATGAAGCGGATGACAAAGTCGCCCGGGATGGCGTTGATGCGCCGGATGAGGTCGGCAAAGTCCACGTCCTCGTCAAGGTCGCGGCCGTAGGAGTCGACATTCTGCCCCAGGAGCGTGATGTCCTTATACCCTGCTGCGACGAGCTCGCGCGCCTCGCGCTCGATCTCCTCCGGGTGGCGGGAGCGCTCGCGCCCGCGCACATACGGCACGATGCAGTAGGTGCAGAAGTTGTTGCACCCGTACATGATCGACAGCCACGCCTTGACGCTGCCGTCGCGCTGCTGGGGGATGCCCTCGGCCACGCTGCCGTCCGCCGGCGCGATGGCGAACACCCGCCGGTGCTCGGTGCAGACGGTGTGCAGCAGCTCCGGGAAGCGCCACAGCTCGTGCGGGCCAAAGACGAGGTCCACGATGCGGTAGGACCTTTTCAGCTTCTCGGCCACGTGCTCCTGCTGCGCCATGCAGCCGCAGACCGCGATGATCTGATTGGGGTTGCGCGCCTTGGTGTGCGTCAGCGCGCCGACGTTGCCAAACACGCGCGTCTCGGCGTGCTCGCGCACGGCGCACGTGTTCATGACGACGACGTCGGCCGCGAATTCGTCCTGTGTGAAGTCAAAGCCCATGGCGCGCAGATAGCCGCGCAGCTTTTCACTGTCGGCCTCGTTCTGCTGGCAGCCGTAGGTGTCGACCATGGCCAGCGGCTGGCGGCCGCCGGCGGTGAAGTGCGCGCGCAGCTGCGCGCAGATATCCATCTGGTGCTGGATGTCCGATTCGGAAATTTCCGTTCTCTGATAGCTCATGCAATGCTCCTGCCTGTCCGGCTCCGGCCGGATAAAATTTGAAGTGTGATAGAATATTGTAGCATTTCGCGGTGGAATTTTCAATGACAATCCTTTATAATATACGCGCGGGGCGCTCGCGCCCCCTGGACTGTACTTAAAGGAGGGCAAACGATGCCCGAGATTCAAATTCTCTCTCCGCATCTGGCGGATCTGATCGCCGCGGGCGAGGTCGTGGAGCGGCCC
>OBKS01002125.1_pt1 | contig 11954 bp, 16 predicted proteins | sample 1517381 | NCBI WGS metagenome assembly OBKS01 (sample SAMN04571686, study PRJEB22368) | human gut metagenome | biome: human gut; material: stool | host: Homo sapiens | place: Luxembourg | collected 2012-08-03
CCTGTTCCAGCTGGTGAAGTCCCTGTTCGGACTGTAGCCATGGAGACGGTGGTGCAGATAGCCGCCGTGTGCCTGGCGGCGGCGATACTGGGGGCAGTGCTGCGGCAGCACAGCCCGGAAACGGCGGCGGTGCTGGGACTGGCGGTGTGCGCGGTGGTGGGGGTCCTGCTGCTGCGGGGGCTGGCGGAGGTGCTGGATATGCTGGAGGAGCTGGCCGCCGCCGGAGGACTGCCGGAGGGGCTGTTCACGCCCCTGGTAAAGACCCTGGGCATCGCCCTGGTGTCCCGGCTGGGCGGCGAGATATGCCGGGACGCGGGACAGGGGGCCATGGCGGCGGTGCTGGATACGGCGGGGGCCTTCGGGGCGGTGCTGGTGTCCCTGCCCCTGGTCCGGGCGGCATGGGAGCTGTTGAGGACGCTGGTATGAGAAAGAGCATGCTGATTTTGCTGCTGGCATGGTGGCTGGTGGCGCCGACCTGGGGGGCGGAGCTTCCCCGGGAGGTGCGGGACGCCCTGCCGGCTGCGGCGGAGGAGATCACGGAGGAGCTGGAGGACCCGGCGTCCCTGTCGGAGGGGCTGTCCCGTCTGTGGGACCGGGCCTTGGGCTATGTGGAGGAGGCGGTCCGGCAGAGCATCGGCGGCGGGGTGGTGCTGCTGGCGGCGGCGGTGCTGTGCGCCCTGACGGAGGAGTGCATGGACGCCGCCGGGGGCAAGGTGCACTTTGTGCCCATGGCCGGGGCGCTGGCCATTACCCTGGCGGCGGCGGGCAGCGTGAAAACCATGATGGGCCTGGGCCAGGAGACGGTGGAGGAGCTGAACACCTTTTCCAAGGCGCTGCTGCCCACCCTGTCCGCCGCCGTGGCCGCCAGCGGGGGTATCGTCTCCGCCAGCGTCCGGCAGGTGGCCACCATCTTCTTTGTGGACCTGCTGCTGTCGCTGATCCGGGGGCTGCTGCTGCCGCTGGTGTATTTCTATGTGGCCGCGGCGGCGGCGGACGCCATGCTGCCGGGGCGGCGGCTGGCGGGGATCAGCACCGCCATCCGCAAGGGCACCGTCTGGCTGCTGACCGGGGCGCTGGCCCTGTTCACCCTGTATCTGACGGTGTCCGGGGCGGCGGCAGGCTCCGCCGACACCGTGACGGCCCGGTTGGCCCGCAGCGCCGTGGGGGTGCTGCCGGTGGTGGGCAGCATCCTGGCCGACGCGGCGGACAGCGTTCTGGCCGGGGCCGGGGCGGTGAAAAATACCGTGGGCGCGGCGGGACTGCTGGCGGTGCTGGCGGTGTGCCTGCTGCCGCTGGTGCGGCTGGGGGTGCAATATCTGGTGTATAAGGCGGCGGCGTTTCTGGCGGGTATTTTAGGGGCGGAGCAGCTGACGGGGCTTATCGACGCCTTAGGCGGGGCCTTTGGCCTGATCTTCGGCATGACCGGGGCCTGCGGCCTGTTGCTGCTGATCTCCATTTCGTCGGCACTGGGGGTGGTTACCGGATGATGGACGGGATCCGGCAGTGGCTGCTGGGGATTCTGGCGGCGGCCATGGGGCTGAGCCTTCTGTATGCGCTTTTGCCCAAGGGGGCGGTGCGGGCCGCCGCCAAGGCCACCGGGGGGCTGATCCTGCTGCTGGCGGTGCTGGGTCCGGCGGCGGGGCTGGACCTGTCAGACCTGGCGGTGCGGTATGAGGACCTGAGCCGGGACATGGAGCAGCAAGCCGAAACCTACCGCCGGGAGGGCCAGGCCCAGCTGGAGCTTGGCATACGGCAGCGGACGGCTGCATATATATCGGAAAAAGCGGCGCAGCTGGGGCTGAGCTGCCATCCCCGGGTGGAGGTCACCTGGCGCGGCGGCGTCCCGTATCCCGGCAGCGTGACGCTGGACATGGCGGAAAACCGGGCCTTGTCCGCCATCCTGGAGGAGGACCTGGGCATTCCGCCGTCAGAGCAGCACTGGCTGGGGTAAGGAGCGTATGAAAAAGTGGAACATTGGAAATTTATGGAAGAAGTACAAATATGTGGGCCTGGTGGTGCTGGCGGGGATTCTGCTGATGCTGCTGCCGGGGAAGAAAACCGACGCCCAGACCCAGGAGGGCGGCGGGAGCTTTTCCCTGGAGGACACGGAGCGGCGGATGGAGGAGCTGCTGGGCCGGATGGACGGCGTGGGCCGGGTGCAGGTGATGCTGACGCTGAAAAACGGGCCGGAGCTGGAGCTGGCGGAGGACGCGGACGACACGGACCGGGACGGCGAGCTGCGCCGCCAGCGGGAGCCGGTGACGCTGAACCGGGGCAGCGGGTATCAGGACGTGGTGGTGACCCGGGAGACGTATCCGGTGTATCTGGGGGCCGTGGTGGTGTGCCAGGGGGCAGGCAGCGGCGGCGTCCGGCTGGCAGTGACGGAGGCGGTGGCGGCGCTGACGGGCCTTCCCGCAGACCGCATCACGGTGGTGCAATGGGATTCATGACAGGAGGGACGGACATGAAGAAACGATGGAAGAAGCCTGCGGTGGCGGCGGCTGTGCTGCTGCTGGTGTGCGCGGCGGTGTACATGAACTGGCGCTATACCGACAATATCCAGAAAAATGCCGGAAAGACCCTGGGTCAGACCACTCTGGTCAGCTCCCAGGACGGGGAGAAGGGGCAGGAGCCAACCGCCGCCCCGGCGGAGGACGACTATTTCGCCACGGCCCGGCTCAGCCGCAAGCAGGCCCGGGACAACGCCATCAGCATGCTCAAGGAGGCGGAGAGTGATGAAAACGCCCAGCAGAGCGTCCTCAACGAGGCATCCCAGACCCTGCAGGTGCTGGCTGCCTACACCGTGGCGGAGTCCCAGATCGAGAGCCTGGTGACGGCCAAGGGCTATGCCGACTGCGTGGTGTTCATGGGAGCCGAAAGCGTCAGCGTGGTGGTGGCCCCGCCGGAGGGCGGCCTGACTGCCACTGATGCCGCCCGCATCAAGGACATCGTCATCAGCGAAACGGACTATACCGCCGAACAGATCAAGATCATGGAGGCAAATTAACAGTTGTAATTCCCAGGGAGAAATGGTATACTACTCTTATATTGGGACTCTATTGAGAATACAAATGAGGAGTTTTGCAAGCTATGGCTGATAATAAAGAATACATGACCCATCAGGAGAGCATGGGCACCATCCAGATCTCTGAGGACGTGGTGGCCTCCATCGCCACCTCCGCCTGTCTGGAGGTGGAGGGCGTGGGCGGCCTGATGAACGCCAACGTCACCGACTATGTCACCGGCAAGAAGATGACCGCCAAGGGCATCCGGGTGGAGATGGACGGCGAGGGCATCGTGGTGAATCTGTTCATCCTGCTGCGGTACGGCTGCGCCGTGTCCGAGGTGGCACAGAAGGTCCAGAGCAGCGTGTTCGCCGCCCTGGAGGGCATGACCGGCTTCCAGGTCAACGCGGTGAACGTTCACGTGGGCGGCATCAGCTTCGACTGAGCCGGCCAAATCCAGAGAGAAAAAAGGAATTTACGACTATGACGCGGAATACGGCACGGGAGATCGCCACCCATCTGGCATATGAGCTGAGCTTTACGGACCTGCCCATCCAGGAATTCCTGGACCGGCAGCTTTCCCGGGAGAATTTTGCCGCCCGGGCGGAGGAGTGCGGCCTGTATGCCGACACCCCCAACGACAAGCAGGAGAAATACATCCGCCGCCTGGTGTCCGGCGTGGCCGAGCACGCGGCGGAGCTGGATGCCTACATCGAGCAGTACGCCAGGGGCTGGCGCTTTGAGCGCATCTCCCTGGTGGCCTCCGCCATCATGCGGGTGGCCATGTTCGAGATCCTCTATATGCCCGATATCCCCCACGGGGTGGCCATCAGCGAGGCGGTGAACATCGCCAAGGGCTATGAGTCCCCGGAGGTGGTGAAGTTCATCAACGGCATCTTGGGCAGCTTTCTGCGGGCGGAAGTAAAGGAATGACCCACACCAGGCAGGGCGCGGCAGCCCTGCCTTGTTTTTGATGCCGTGCGAAAGGAGGAGAGCCGCCGGTGGACCATATTTACGCCGTGTCCGAGGTCAACGGACTGATCAAGGACCTGATCGACGGCACGCCCCAGCTGTCGGGACTTTACATCCGGGGCGAGCTGTCCAACTATAAGATCTATCCCTCCGGCCACCACTACTTCACCCTGAAGGACGGACAGAGCGCCCTGCGGTGCGTGATGTTCAAAAGCAGCGCCATGAAGCTGCGGTTCCGGCCGGAAAACGGCATGCAGGCGGTGGTGTTCGGCCGGATCAGCGTGTTCCCCCGGGACGGCGCGTATCAGCTGTACTGCACCCAGCTGTCCCCGGACGGGGTGGGGGACCTGTATGTGGCCTTTGAGCAGCTGAAGCAGAAGCTCCAGCAGGAGGGACTGTTTGACCCCGCCCATAAAAAGCCCCTGCCGCCGTATCCCCAGCGGATCGCCATCGTTACCAGCGGCGCCGGGGCGGCGGTCCATGACATGATCCGCATTCTGCGGCGGCGCTATCCCATCGCCAAGGTGCTGCTGCTGCCGGTGCGGGTCCAGGGGGCGGAGGCCCCGCCGGAGATCGTGGGGGCCATCCGGTACGCCAACCGCTGGAAGCTGGGGGACGTGCTGATCACCGGCCGGGGCGGCGGCTCCATGGAGGACCTGTGGGCCTTCAACGACGAGCGGGTGGCCCGGGCCATCTATGCCTCGGAGATCCCGGTGATCTCCGCCGTGGGCCACGAGCCGGACGTGACCATCTCCGACTATGTGGCCGACCGGCGGGCGTCCACCCCCAGCAACGCCGCGGAGATCGCCGTGCCGGATATGTCGGAGCTGCTGCGGTATCTGCGGGGGACGGAGAACGGCATGGCCCAGAGCGTGCTGCACCGCCTGGAGCGGGAGGAGCGGCGGCTGAAGGCCCTGGCGGAAAAGCGGGTGCTGACGGACCCCCTGGCCTTTGTTCAGGACCGGCGGCTCCAGCTGGATTACTTGCAGGACAAGATGACATCGGCGGCCCGGACCCACTGGGACCGGGAGGCCCGGCGGTTTGCCGGGACCGTGGCCAAGCTGGACGCCCTGAGCCCCCTGAAGGTGCTGGGCCGGGGCTATGCCGTGGCCCGGACGGAGGAGGGCGGCATTCTGCGCAGCAGCGCGCAGGTGCGGCCCGGCGACAGAATCGAGCTTCGCCTGGCCCAGGGGTCCCTGGGCTGCCGGGTGGAGGAAGTAGAAGGGGAGGAGACCCATGGCAAAGAAAACCTTTGAGGAGAACATGGCCCGGCTGGAGGAGATCGTGGCGCTGCTGGAAAAGGGCGACGCCCAACTGAGCCAGTCCCTGTCCCTGTTCGAGGAGGGGACGAAGCTGGCGGCGGCCTGCCGCACGGAGCTGGACAAGGCCGAGCAGCAGGTGGTGCGGCTGATGAAGGGCCCCGACGGCGCGCCCATCGAAAATGAATTTGCAAGCGAGGAATGACCATGGAATTCAAGCAGCAATATGCGGCCTATCAGCAGGCCATTGAGCAGTATCTGGAGGGGCTTTTCAGCCAGGACAAGCCCTATGGCCGCCTGCAGGAGGCCATGCGGTACAGCATTCTGGGCGGCGGCAAGCGCATCCGCCCGGTGCTGACCCTGGAGTTTGCCCGGCTGGGGGGCATCGACTGGCACCTGGCCCTGCCCTATGCCTGCGCCCTGGAGCTGGTGCACAACTATTCCCTGATCCACGACGATCTGCCCTGCATGGACGACGATGATCTGCGCCGGGGCCAGCCCACCACCCACAAGAAGTTCGGCGAGACCCTGGCGGTGCTGGCAGGCGACGCTTTGCAGCCGGAGGCCTTCCGACTGATTGCGGAGGCTCCCTGTATGTCCGACGGCAGCCGGGTGGAGGCGGTGCGGGTGCTGGCCCGGGCCTGTGGCGCAGACGGCATGGTGGCCGGTCAGGTGCTGGACACCCTGTACGGCATCCAGACGGAGGAGCAGCTGAAGGCCATGTACCGGCTGAAAACCGGGGTGATGATCTCCGGTGCGGCGGAGCTTGGCTGCGTGGCGGCGGATATGCCCGCCGACATGCGGGCCCAGGCGGTGGAATTTGCCGATCAGCTGGGCCTGGCCTTCCAGATCCGGGACGATATGCTGGACGTGGTAGGCGATGAGCAGGTGTTCGGCAAGCCCATCGGCTCCGACAAGGAGGAGGGCAAGATCACCTATGTGGACGTAGACGGCTTGGAGGGCTGCGCCCGGGCGGTGGAAGCCTGCACCCGGAGGGCCAAGGACGCCGTGGCCCAGTGGCCGGACCATGATTTCCTGTTCGCCCTGGCGGACCAGCTGGTGGACCGGAACAAGTGAGGAAAGACAAATAGAAAAACTCAGGAGCACGGTGAAAGCCGTGCTCCTGGGTTTTTATGCGGGCCTGTTTAATCGCGGCTTATTTCGCCCAGATGCGCTTTTGCTTTCTGCCGCAGACGGCCATTCCCAGCATGGCTGCGCCGGTGGTGACGATCACCGCAGTCCACAGCACGGGACTGGCTTCATCGCCGGTTTTCGGCGAAGCGGGTTCGTCCTGATTCGGCTCATCCCCGGAGGGCTGAGACGGCTCGTCCTTGGGAGGCTGCGGCTGGTCGGGATCGTCCTCTGCCGGGGCGTCCATATCCGGGGCGGTTACGCTGACCGTGCCGGAAACCTCGTTGGAGGCGATGACAAGCGGCGCTCCGGAGTTGTTCTGCTCCGCCGCCACGAAGATCACGCCCTCGGGGGATACGTCGTCATAGATATCGCCGAATAATTGCGGCTGTTCACATAGTTCCGGAATGTGACGGCGGAGGGATCGGTGATGTCGCAGATCATCACGCCGCCGATGCGCTCCAGGCCGACAAAGGCATAGGTGCGGCCGTTTACCGTTCCCACGGTGACGTTCTCCGGGTCCGGTCCCTTTGTAGGGAAGGAATGTAAAGTCAGCCAGCAGAATTGCGTGAAATGTGTGTGAAGCGGGGCGCGTGAATTCCCCAATGCAGCACAAAACCTCCGGCGGGGCCGGAGGTTTTGCGTGATGCGTTCGTTTTTACTTGACCAGGTCGCAGAACAGGTCGATCTCGTCGGCCAGGGACTGCAGGCCCTGACGCCAGAAGGCCTTGTCGGTCAGGTCGATGCCGGCGATCTTAGCGGTGTCCTCCACGTCGTTGACGGAGGTGGCGTGGAGCATCTCCTTGTACAGAGGCACGAACTTTTCGCCCTCCTGCTGGTACTTGGCGTACAGGCCCCGGGCGAACAGGCCGCCGAAGGCATAGGGGAAGTTGTAGAAGCTCAGGCTGCCGCTGTAGTAGTGGCCCTTGCACAGCCACATATAGGGGTGCAGGCAGGTCTGGTCCAGACCGTCGCCATAGGCCTTCTTCTGGGCCTCCAGCATCAGCTGGCACAGGCGGTCGGCATCCAGGAACTCCTGGGGACGGGCCTCAAACACCGAGGACTCGAACAGGAACCGGGAATAGATGTCGCAGATGATCTGGCAGGCGTCGGACAGCTGGCTTTCGATCAGGGCCAGCTTCTCGTCCTTGTCCTGGGCGGCCTGGATGGCGGCGGTGACGGTGAGGACCTCGTTGAAGGTGGAAGCGGTCTCCGCCACGGGCATGGAGTACTCCTGGCAGATCAGGGGGTGGGTGAACACCTGCTGGTCGTGGAAGGCGTGGCCCAGCTCGTGGGCCAGGGTGACGATGTCGCCGAAGGCACCGTCGAAATTGGTGAGGACGCGGCTCTGTCTGGCGCTGGGCACGCCGCAGTCGAAGGCACCGCCCACCTTGCCGTCACGGGGATAGAAGTCGATCCACGCCTCGTCAAAGGCACGCTCCACCATGTCGTGCAGCTGGCTGTCGAAGCCGCCGAAGATGTTCAGCAGATAGTCCTTGGCGTCCTGGGTGGTGTACTTCTTGTCGCTCTTGCCCATGGGGGCGAACAGCTCGTACCAGGGCAGACCATTTTCATAGCCCAGGGCCTTGGCCTTGGCCCGCAGATACTGCCAGAACTTGGGCATATACTCGTCCATGGCGCCCAGCAGGGCCTCCAGGGTCTCCCGCTTCATGCGGCTCTGGTACAGGGCCTTGTCCAGGGGGGAGGCGTAGCCCCGGACCTGGCACTCGTTGATGACCTGCAGCTTGATGCTGTTGAGGGCGAAGGCCACGGAGTCCTTGATCTTGTCATAGCAGGCCAGCTCCGCCTCATAGGCGCTCTTGCGCACGGCGGGATCGGGGTCGTAGGCCAGGTTCCGGATGGCGGACAGGTTGGTGACGCCGCCGTTATACTCCACCTTCACGCTGCTGGTGAGGTTATCACGCAGGCTTTCCCAGGCGGAAGCGCCGGAGATGTTCATCCGGGCGAACAGCTCCTCCTCCTTGTCGGACAGGAGGTACTTGCTGTCCCGGCGGATGTTCCGCAGCAGATAGCGATACTCCGCCAGGGCGGGGTCGGCGTCGATGATGGCGTCCAGGTCGTCGAAGGCGGCCAGGGTGTGGCGCAGGGAGGCGTCGGCGGCGGCGCAGCCGCTGATCTTGGCGCTGATCTGGTCGGACAGGCTGTTGGCCTGGTTATCGGCGGTGTTGGCGCTGGTGCGCAGGCTGCAGAAGATGAACAGCTTGCTGATCAGGGTCGTCAGCTGCAGCTGGCCGTCCACATAGCGGTGCACCAGGTCGGCGTGGGGCAGGGCGGCGGCCTGGGCCGCCAGGTCGTTCATACTCCGGATGGCCGCGTCCAGAGCCGCCATGTCGCCGGTAAAGGCGGGGTCGTCAAACCCCTTATAGAGAATACTCAGATCCCAGGTATCGTTCATGGTTCCTTCCTCCTGTTGTTGAATTCTATTTCCATCATACCACGTTTTGACGGGGGGCACAATAGGGAAATCTCATTTTGGTTCAGGGACTTTAATTGCCGGAGGCTGCTTCAGAAGGGCGATGCGCTGCCGGTAATCGGGCAGGGTTTTCTCCACGAAGCGGTAGAAGTCCGGGCCGTGGTTTTTGTGGCGGATATGGGCCAGCTCATGGACCACCACGGCGTCGATGGCCTCCGGGGGATAGCGCATGAGAAACAGGGAAAAGCAGAGGCTGTTTTTTCCGGAGCAGCTGCCCCAGCGGGTCCGGGCGGAGGTGATATGCAGGCCGGTGGGCATCATCACGTCCATCCGGGCGGCCCAATAGGCCACCCGGCGGGGCAGATATTCCCGGCCCTGCCGGGCCAGCTCCTGCATTTCCTGGGCGGTGGGCTCTGGAGGGGAGGCTGCCAGCTGCTCCTGCTGGCGGCGGACGGTTTTCTCCACCCAGTCCCGGTGGCTGTCCACCACCCGGCGGATATCCTCCGCCGTGGCGGCATAGGGGGCACGGACCACCACCCGGCCGTCCCGCTGGATCTGGATGGCGATGGTCCGGCGGCCGGAGTGCACCACGGTATAGTCCATGGCTCAGTCCCCGATGCGCACGAAGCGGGGGCCGCGATACCCGTCCCGGTCCACGGCTTCCAGCCACATGGACGCGGGCCGCACCCACAGACCGCCCTCACCGTACAGGGCGCGGTATACCACCATGTCCTCCAGCGTCTCCGAGTGCCGGGCCAGGCCCAGCACCTGATATTCATTGCCCTTGAAATGCCGCCACCGGCCGGGGCGGATGGTTTCCTGCGTCATAGGGGTCGCCTCCTTGTGTGATGGGTCCAGTATACAGGAAATCCGGCGAAAAAGGAAGTCCCTGAGACTGTCAAAAAACCCGGAAATCTTCCGCCATCGGAAAGGAAGATAGTTACGAAAGAAACCCATCAGGGGTGTCTTTCGTTTGCAATCACAGGTTTTTCAGAACTTTCTAAGTTCTGAAAAACCTCACTCAGCTTGTCAAAATTACTTTTTTGACAAGCTGATTCCCTGTGGAAAAATGCGGCGGCGTGTGATAAAATGGAGAAAACGCAACGGGAGGGCACTATGATGCAGCATGAGATCACCACGTCGGGGCCCCTGCTGGACGGCAGCGGCAATCTGCGGGAGCCGGGCTATGCCAAGCGGCTTCTGCCCATCTATCGCCGGGCGGATATCAAGGCCCCGGCGTCCCGGATCAAGGAGTGGGACTATTACCTGGTGGCCAACGACCACTTCGCCGTGGCCCTGACCATCGACGACAACGGGTACATGGGCCTGGACTCCATTTCGTTCCTGCACTTCAATGAGGGCTGGGAACGCACCAAAAGCCCCATGCGGGCCTTTCCCATGGGGAAAACCGGCCTGCCGGAGTCGTCGGACAGGGGCACCACCGCTATCTCCGGAAGGGGCTATGCCCTGGTGTTCCGGCATGTGCCGGAGGGCCGGGAGCTGACCTTTCACATGGAGAAATTTCTGGACGGCCAGACCATAGACGGGTCCATTGTCCTGACGGAGGAGCCGGAGGAGTCCATGGTCATCTGCACGCCCTTTGACAGGCCCGGGTGCTTCTACTTCAACCAGAAGATCAACTGTATGCGGGCCCGGGGCCAGGTGCAGCTGGGGGAGAAAACCTACGTCTTTGACCCGGCGGACTCCTTCGGCGTGCTGGACTGGGGCCGGGGGGTGTGGACCTATCACAACACCTGGTATTGGGGCAGCGCCTCCGGTCAGGTGGACGGCGTGCCCTTCGGGTGGAACATCGGCTATGGCTTCGGCGATACCTCCGCCGCCAGCGAGAACATGCTGTTTTACGGCGGCAAGGCCCACAAGCTCAGCCAGGTGTGCTTCCACATCCCCCAGAGGGACGGGAGGGACGATTTCCTGTCTCCCTGGCGCTTTACCTCCGACGACGGGCGGTTCGAGATGAAATTTGACCCCATTCTGGACCGGGCCGCCTGCACGGACGTGAAGCTCATCAAGTCCGACCAGCACCAGGTGTTCGGCCGCTTCACCGGAACGGCCACACTGGACGACGGAACCGTGATCCGGGTCCGGGATATGATCGGATTTGCGGAAAAAGTGGAGAACAAGTGGTGAAAAACAGCGCCCGCTCCGGAACGGAGTGGGCGCTGTGGTTATTATGGATTATTTGTCCTTGGAGAAAATCCGGAAGATGTCCTCATAGGCCCGGTCGATGCTTTCCCGGGCGGCTCTGGCCTCCTGGTCCACGGACTCGTTGAGCTGCTGGGCCTGCTGGGAGACGGCGGGCTGAGGGGCGGGCTGCTGGGCGGCGGCAGGCTGGGCCGCCTGTGCGGGCTGGGCAGTGGTCTGAGCGCCGGGCTGAGACTCCTCGGGCTTGTTCTCCGCGAAGCCGGTGGCGATGACGGTGACCCGGATCTCGTCCTCCAGGCTTTCGTCGAAGGTGGCGCCGAAGATGGTGACGGCGTCGGGATGGACGGCATCCTGGACCAGGCTGGCGGCCTGCTCCACCTCCTCCAGGCCGATGTCCATGGAGCCGGTGACGTTGATCAGAACGCCGTGAGCGCCGTTGATGGAGGTTTCCAGCAGGGGGCTGGAGATGGCCATCTTGGCGGCCTCCTCGGCCTTGCCCTTGCCGGCGGCGCGGCCCACGCCCATGTGGGCCAGACCTGCATCCTTCATCACGGTGGTGACGTCGGCAAAGTCCAGGTTGATGAAGCCGGTGTCGCGGATCAGGTCGGAGATGGACTGCACCGCCTGGCGCAGCACATCATCGGCGATTTCGAAGGCATTGGCGAAGGTGATCTTCTGGTCGGTGGCGTATTTCAGACGCTCGTTGGGGATGATGACCAGGGAGTCCACCCGCTTGCGCAGCTCCTCGATGCCCTTTTCCGCCTGCATCATCCGGCGGCGGCCCTCGAAGGAGAAGGGCTTGGTGACCACGCCCACGGTGAGAACGCCCAGCTCGCGGGCGATCTCCGCCACCACGGGGGCAGCGCCGGTGCCGGTGCCGCCGCCCATACCGGCGGTGATGAACACCATGTCGGTGCTCTCCAGCGCCTTGGCCATCTGGTTGCGGCTTTCCTCGGCGGCCTTCTGGCCCACCTCAGGATTGGAGCCGGC
>OBKS01002129.1_pt1 | contig 11914 bp, 12 predicted proteins | sample 1517381 | NCBI WGS metagenome assembly OBKS01 (sample SAMN04571686, study PRJEB22368) | human gut metagenome | biome: human gut; material: stool | host: Homo sapiens | place: Luxembourg | collected 2012-08-03
ATAGACAAATAATCCGGCCGAAACGACCGGATTGAGATATAAAAACGTAAATTTGATGGACTGAAAGCAGAAACGGATGGGATCAGTCGTCTGCTTCGGTCAAAACAAAAACAAAAAACGACAATCCCTATACTACGACCTCCAGTGTCTGCCGAAGCGGCAGGTGTTCCTTGTTCTTACCCCATCGGATGTCCACAAGGTTGAAGCCGTAGGTCGACATTGACGTGGAGTCCACTGCACAAAGTTCACCTTTGCCTACACGTTTGGCCCGGCATCTGAACAGGTCCATCCTGTGTTTCTCGGTTATGCTCTGCGTCAGGCGGGTGACGTTGACACTGTTGAGCTCATGCTCCGAGGGGCCTTTACCTCCTTCTGCCACTGGCCTAACTGGTTGTATGACAGGTTGTCGACAAACGGGAAATAGGCCATTGTCAGAATATCGTTGACCATCTCATGATTGCCGTCCAGAACTTTCAGAAGGTCGTCTTTGACACCCGTGACATCGGCAACCTTGTCAAGCAGCCATGTGGCACCATACTGGCGGTCGACATCTTCTTCCTGATAGGACACCCTGCCTCTCCGCCTCGTGCTTGACAACTCGGACACTTCGCTCATGTCCCATTTTGAAGGAAAGATAAGTTTATTGCGCTCTGCGACAGGAACGTAGAAATAATTGGTCCCGGGGTGGAACCTGTTTCCGTCCACAAGCGTGTCACAATGATTGTATGCGTAATGCTTCTTTCCATCCGCATCCACGGTATAAACTTTCGTTGAAGCATATTTGTGATCGCCTATCGTGTGAACAATAACCTTGTTCCGAGTGCCTTTGTTTACAGGTCTTCCGAGTGCCATGTCATAATCGGGTATATATACCTATAAATATAGACATTTGCAACACTTTTGGAGTTTATTTTTAAATATTTAAGACTTTTGGGTACAAGAAATTGAAAAACTCAGAATTTTATAGGTTTCCTCCAATTTTATCCAAAGAAAAATCATCATTCTTTCTGCAGATGATACGAAGCGTATTGGGTGATTTTATCTTATATGGGCTTAATTGATATGAATAAATTATTATGTCGACCAATTGTTGCTGTGAAAGTATTTCTCCTTCAAAGCGTGTCAAACCTGCCCCCAGAACGGGAATTGCAACGTCGGTTTGCGCATAATACTTATCTATTTCTTTCCAAAAGGTATTTAAACAAGATAAATATTCATCTCTACTCATAACGGCTCGACCATTTTTATCTAACTTTCCAAAGGCCATAAGCAAGAATTCACCACAAGGTAGTAAAGATCCTGATTCATAGCATATTTTCCCATTATATTCCGAGTGTTTTCTTGCTGGCTTAAGACTATTGTCGGACAACAAAGATGATATATCTACTGTATGTTTCTGCAAAAACTGTCCGCATAAGGAAGTTGGTTTGATTTGATGGATTGCATCACCAATTTCTCTGGTATAGCACTCATCAAAATTGATTACCTTTTTGCATTTTGTTTGTTCTAAAATATCCCCATATTCTACATCTATTCTGTAATTCGAACCACTAATTGTGATTTTTTTACGACAACATTTCCATACAAATACGATTCCTCCTGTAAGGATGCCAACGAACAATAAGAATAGAATCCGATTAATTGCATCGCTCCAATACTCAGAAAGGAAATCCCAAGAATAAACATCTGAGAAAAATTCTTCTGGAATAAAAGAGAAACAGCCAGTAGTTATGGCAAATGTATATGAACAGATTTGCCGACAATGTTTATTCATATCCGAGTTGTTTCTTTATAAATTGATAGTTTCCAACCTTGTTCCCACAACTATCATACACCCAAAATGGCACTGCAACATCTTTATATTCGTACATATAACTTGGCAACCAACTTTCCCTTTTATACAATGAATTATACACCACTATGATCTTTTTGCATCGTTTTTTTGCCTGTTCAAATTCATGGCGAAGATACGAGCACGAATTGATACAACCAAAATCACCATTTGGATCAGAAGGAGATGTATTCATATGTTTGCAAATTTTTAAACCGCTGGAATTATGCTTGTATGGAGCACAATTACATAGAAACCACTCTTTGTACATTCTTTCGCATCCAGATCCAGCGGTACGACTTGCTGTTTTATCACCTATGACAAAAATAACTGCTGAAGAAGCATTAATCTGGCTGTTAAATTCAGATTTTAAGTCACATTTTCGACAATCGGAATTTTCTGATACACTACCAGACACAACCTTTGCCATATCTACAAAATTAACTTTATGATAATTGTCAGTGCCCCATTTATTAAGTTCCTCAACTACAATTCTATCACCGCTATCCTCATCATAGTCTGCACTAATATAAACTCTTTTATTCATTTGCTGTTTCGTTTTAAATTACTGTTTCATATAAATCAAACACCATACCAAGAATATGATTTAGCCAAATTGCTGCCAAAATGTCATATCTAACCAATGTTCGATAGTTTATAAGCAATCTTTATATCTTTTCGTATGCACATATACTTTTTCTTGGATTATTCAAGGGAAACCGTGGAAAATGTATTACCTTTGCAATCAAAATACAACTGCGCTAATGACCTGAAGAATCAAAACGATAAAGCAACATACGAGACTCCTTCGCTGTCTTATAGGCTTTGGTCAGTCTCGCAGGGATAGCGGCGGAGTGTTCTTCACTCCTGAGGGGAAAGTTGCCCTGATGTTCCTGAAGATGTACACGGGACTCAGCTGTCCGAAGCTGCTGTGGGAAGGGGTCGAGAAGAGCTATGCGACGATGTGCGAGTTGAGCAGCAGACTGGGAATTCACCGTCATCGGACAAAGTTCCTTGACGTGCAGAAGGCGAACCTGACATACAGGAAACAGCGCAAGCACAGCAGGAGCCAGGCGAGGAAGATTACATGCAGGCTGCTTGACCTGCTCGGCAAGATACTGAAGGAGATACGTGAGATTGAGAAGGGCAAGGAGGTGAAGATCGTAGAGTTCGGAGCGAAGGTCAACAACATATTGGTCGACGGGACATCGTTCATTGAGAAGCTGTCATTCAATGCATTCAATGAAGGACCCGGCTGGTGCACTGCCTGAAGATGCACAAGAGACTGTTTGGGGGCGAAGCGAAAAAGGTCGGAGGAGATACTGTCTACGCGGGAACTGAAAGGACTACTGCAAGGCGAATGGAATACAGATATCTTTCGTAAAAAGAGGCGTCCGTTCGGTGAGAAGAAAAAGGAGAAAGACCTTGTCCGAAAGGAACTTGCCAGAGTGAGGGCGACTGCGATGGAAGGCTCGCTCGGTATACAGAAAGAGCACTACAATCTCCGGAGGGTCAAGGCCGGGACGAAGAGGACAGAAATCCTGTACATCTTCTTCGACATACACACGGCAAACGTGGTTCAGCTGGCGGATAGGATAGAACAAGAGGCGCGTTTGGCGGCTGCCTGACGCTGAGAACCTTGCTGTCAATGCGGAGCTCTTGTGGGGGAACTGTATCTTCGCCATGAAAAACGGACAAATAATCCGTCCGAAACTACCGGAAACCGATATAAAATTGTAATTTTGATGGGTCGGAAGCATAAATTGAAGGGACTGGTCACTGCTTCACTCATATTGAAAACATTAAACGACAATCCCTAATTACTTGAAATCAATAAATTAAGACAATATTTTTCAAATTTTGTCATGTGCTAAAACAATATTTGATAACTATGAAAGAAAACATTGAATCTAAAAATATTGGAAATAGAAAATTTATAATAGAACTTCGCTATGAGCCTAAAGTTACTATGCTTGATTCTAAAGGAGTATTGGTGGAGAAAATACAAGAAACTAAAGTGTTTCCATGTAGCCATTGGGAAATAGGTCAAAGTGAGGTTGTCATTAGAGATGACAAAAAGAAAGAAGATGCCCACAATGTTATATTAGTATCATTGAATCGCATCAGTTTCATTAGTTATAAAGTCGATAGTGTAGAGTCTTTTTTTGCCAATTTTTCCAAAGTGTATGAGGCTGCGACAAAGGTTCTGTCTTCACTTACTATCATAAGAATTGGATGCCGTATTATTGGCACATACAAGACGAAATCTTCAGACTTTAAGGATGTTCTTAAGAATTTCCAAGATTCGTTTCCTACAAAATTCCTATTGGATAAATATCCAGCTAAAGACATGTTGTTTCACCTTACATATGAGAACGGAATGTATGAAATAGGTCCCGTGAGTGAAAACGATGATTTTTATAAGCGAGAGTTTGATATACCAGATAACACGAAACATGTAGGTGTTGCAATAGATACGGATAATTATCTTACAAATGAAGCACAGGATATCAACGAGAAGTCTCTGATTAAGGAAGTTTATATGCTGTCTTTGTCCGTAGAGAAAGAACTTTATTCTAATTTGATGAACTTTTAATATGGCGAAAGGACAGAATAAGAATAAACCATTCCAAAAACGGAGGATAAATGGTTCTTCTTCTACAATTGATAATGAATATGACCTTGAAAAGAATATTACGAGAATAAATTCATATTCAAGAACTCGGAGAAACAGCAAGGACAAATTTCATAGCAACATCACAGATAGTGGAGAAAGAGATGAGATAAGTTCTTATGGAAATGGTGTCATAGAAACTCCTCATACTTCATCGAATCGCCAACGAACTGGAGATTATGCTGCGTGGGATTCTTATACACGTTTGGATGACAAGATTACGGATTTTAACTATAAAAACGATCAGGCGCATACGGATTTAAGAAAAGAATTAGAGTCCAAACTAAAAGATTCCATAAAAGAATGTAATGACGCAATTTCAAAACGGCTTCCTGTACAGTGGTATGTATGGACAATCATTGGACTTGTTACAATAGTCGGAATTTGGTATATGTTTTCGTATGCAGACGTTCATCCATTACCTTCAAGAGTTGAAAATATGGACAAACGTCTTCATTCAATAGAAAATAGGATAGATATTTCAGTAAATGATACGACTATACGTTTAAAATGTAAACAGTAACCAGAAGTGCAGTGATTTCTGCATCAAGGTTACAGTGTTTTGCAAAGGTAAAGTTTTCTTTTATTTTATCAACTTTTCTTTCATATAGTTAGTTGTATTGTTGCGGGCTAGCCCGCAACAATACAACAGCGCTTCCTTGCATCCCTTCTGTAAGTCTCGTTGTCGATTATCATATCAGAGGGCGAGTATAATCGTAAGCCTCCGGTCTCCCACGTCATAGACTTCTGAATTATTATCCGGAACTTAGGCCATCCAAAACATGCAAGATCATGATGACCAAAGAAGAAGTGGCAAGTATCGTAAAGTACTGCAATGACAATGGCGTAAGCTACAAGGCCAGACTATCTGTTGTGATATAGTTCAGCAGCCATTATATGACTGATAGTCAGAGCATTGGTAAAGAATATAAACTTCTTCTTGCTGTCCTTATCAAAGTAGATTACTCTACGGATCTTGTCAGGATACTTCTCCATTGTCAGTTGACCTGCCATATAGCCGATGGCATCTGACTGGATGCCTGATTCGGGTGGAAATCGGCGCTTCCACTTCATTGGGTTGAAGTCGTTGTTGGTCTTTCCGCGAATTACGAAGTAGGCTCCAATGCTTTCAATGTTGTGAAGACGCTTGAAGTCGTTGTAGCCCCTGTCAAAGATGTAGAATGAGTTCTCTTCATAAGGAATGACATCCATTGCTTTTGTATCATGAACTCTTGCCGGTGTAATGTGAAAGAACGTCGGAATCTGAGTCTCCAGATCATACAGAGTGTGCATCTTGATTCCGCCTTTTCTCTTTCTGAACAAGGCCCATTCAAAGGTGCTCAGACATAAGTCAACTGTCGTAAAATCAAAGGCATAGACGTTTCCATTCAGCTTGAAGATGTCAACGATTCTGCATCGCTGAGCCTCCGAGATGACTTTGTAGGCAAACTCCTCGAAAATGCGATAATCACGCTTCGTGTTGGCATCTGCAAGAGTACTCTTGGCAGCATGTCTACCAAATCCAAGGTGATACGCCTTCGACGCGTGAGCCTGGGTTGCAAAGACGACGTCTCTCAGACTTTCACGGTTGGAGAGTTGTCCAAACATCAGGACAGCAAGTTGATTCCAACACGTAAGCTGTTTGACGTAACGGTTTCCATCGTATTTGTTTGCTATTCTGAGGAATACATCCTTGTCGATGAAGTCTAAGAGCTGCGCGAACACGTATTTTCCTTTATGCATATGCCATTCTACGTTAGTCTGGCAAAGATAATTTCAAATCGGCGCGCACTAAAAACCTTTGTAACTACCTAACTTCAAATATTCTCAAAGAACTTTTATGATTTTTTACCGGACACTAATGGAGTTGGATAAGGAAATTGAAGGGATTGACCACTGATTCGCTCAGATTGAAAACATTTGACGTGAATCCCTTTAACAGGCATTGTGTTCGATAAATAATTATTATATTTGTTGAGTTATTTATATGGTGGTAGGTCATATCTGCCTTTATACAAATGTATTAAAAGAGTAAAACTATGAGGTATCCGTGTTTTGATGACATAGAGGTGAGTAGGGATTGGGCTTTTGAGAATGTCCGATCAACAGAACAGTGGACTCATGGCTATCATAGGTATCCCGCTAAATTCTTGCCAAATGTGGTAAAGAAAATAATAGAAGACCATAAACTTGTAGATTGCGTCGTGGCTGATTTCTTTGCAGGCTGCGGAACTACTTTGGTTGAGGCGAAAGTTCATGGCATTCGTTCTGTTGGAACAGATATTAATCCTATAGCGACGTTGATCACTAGAGTGAAAACAACTCCTATAGAGCCTTTATACTTAGAGGCAAGTTATAATGTGCTTGTTGAAAAGTTAAATGAATATCGTGAGAATGATTATTCTGAAGTTGTTACTCATGAGCGTTTAGATTATTGGTTTAGGCCAGAAGAAAAGGGCAAGATTGCTTACTTGTATGCGATTGTAAACAGAATTGAAGATGTTGCTATTAAGGAGTTTTTTCTTGTATCAATATCTCATATTCTTAAGAATTGTTCATGGTGGTTACAATCTAGCACAAAGCCACAGCGAGATCCGCATAAGGATATCCCAGATCCATTTGAATCTTTCAAGAAGCATACGAGTCAAATGTTGAGAGGAAATCAGGAATTTTATAATGAATTGCAGAATAGGGGCTTTTTAGATGTACCATGTGAAATTTCGTTGGCTGATGCGAGAAAGACACCAATAGCAGATAATTCTGTGGATGTTGTGATTACATCTCCTCCATATGTGACTTCATATGAATATGCGGATATTCATCAGCTGACAGGCTACTGGATGGAGTATTTTTCAGACATCTTAGCCTTCAGAAAACAGTTTATAGGAACTTCCTATTCTGACAACAGGTCATCAGATACAAATGGAAGCGCATTGGCTAGAAAAATTGTATCGCAATTGTTAGAGAAGGATAAAAGAATGGCGTATGATGTTGCGAACTATTTTAACGATATGCAAAGTGTCGCGAATGAAATGTACAGGGTAGTGCGCAACGGAGGTTTGGCTTGTATAGTAATAGGAAATACGACATACAAGGATGTCCATGTCCGTTCCGCAGAAGTGTTTTTCAATCATCTTATTCATGCTGGATTTAGGAAAAAGGATGTCATTAAGCGCAATATACCAAATAAACTGATGCCAACACTAAGGGATAAAAGGACAGGTAAGTTTACTACGTTGGATAATAAGGATTGTAAGCAGGTGTACCCTGATGAGTATATCTTAATAGTGAAAAAGTAATTATGGCTGTAATAAAACAAAACAGTATGCCGTTTAAGCCTTATGCGAGGCTTATGAATATACTTGGGGACCAGTTGATCACTGATAAGATTGTCGCTGTTATTGAGGTTCTTAAGAATTGCTATGATGCGGATTCGCCATCTGCAGATGTCCGTTTTGGTAATCTTGATAAAATAGACTTAAATGATCTACCTTTGGATGAGCAGGCGTATATTGAGATTAGTGATACGGGTTGTGGCATGTCTCTGGAGAAAATCCAGAATGTGTGGTTGCGTCCTGCGACTCCTGATAAGTTGAAAAAGAAAAGTCAAAAACTTATTAGAACGCCTAAAGGTCGGGTTGTGCAAGGTGAAAAGGGTATTGGTCGTTTTGCAATTCACAAACTTGGAGAAAAAATTGAGTTATATACGAAAGCCGAGGGGGAATCCGAGGTGAAACTTGTTATGGATTTTTCGGATTATGACCCTGATAATATAAATCTATTCAACCAGAACACCTCGTACAAGTTATTGGAGGAGGTTAATAATACTTGGTATGAAAACTTTCCCCCAGAAAGAGTAAACTCTCCTTCTGGGACAATAATAAGGATTTATAATCTTCGAGAGCATTGGACGAAAAGTGATTTTAAGAATTTATATAAAAGTATTCAGCGACTAATACCGCCATTTGATAAGAATGCAGATACACTGGGAATAAAAATAAAACGAGACTTTGAAGTTACGATGTTTGTAGATGATAAGCAATATGTCTCGGAGGATGTGATGACTTTCGATGATGTGATTGAACGAGCCCAGTTTACCATTATCGGTTCTGTTGACGAAAATGCTAATATTAAGTTTGATTATAACACGAGTATCTATCACCGAGAAATTCATGACGAATTCAATTTGTTTGACTCAGACGAGACCTCGAGGCGCAATTATAATCTTACGGGCATAAAAGAAATACTTAAGACGGGACGCAAACCCGAATGTGGGGAGTTTTGCTTTACTTTTTATGCCTTTGACTTAAAAAAGCCAGACAGAACAATCCTTAATGAGGACCTTAAACGATTCATTAAAGAAAACTTCGTATATGTTTTGCGTGACGGCTTGCGAGTTTACCCTTATGGTGAACCAGGTGTTGATTGGTTAGATTTAGATAAAAAAAGATCTACAATCAAGGCGGGGCAGTTTATAAGTTATAACGACCTCACTGGTTTTGTGTATATCACACAAGAACATAATCCGAAACTTAAAGATGCATCAAATCGTCAAGGAATTGTTAATTCGGATGGAGCCTACGATGATTTTAGAAATCTTGTTACCGCGGTAACAGAAATCTTCAATTCGGAAATAAAGATTGATAAGATAAAATCGGAAATAAAGCGACAAGAGAGGTTTAATCAGGTTAAAGGTGTGTTGGATAATTCATTCGAGGCATTAAATAAGGCGCTTCTCAAAAGTGATAACCAGTCCACCTTGTTAGTCGCTCAGCAGTTTATAAATGTATACAAAAATCATTTGTCCGTTATAGAGGATAGAATGAAAACGGTTGAGGATTTGGCTGGATTAGGAATGGCTGTTGAAAAATCTTCTCATGATGCACTGCGTGTTTTGTCTTTGATGAGTATCAATATTAAGAATGTAATAGCTACAATTAATAGGAGTGGTTGTGAAAAACAAGATGTAATATCCTTTTTGACGGATATGGATGATAATCTCATGCTTGTTTATGACGATTTGCAATTGATTCAGCCATTGTTTAAGATACAACGTAAAACGACTGAGAACGTTTCTGTAAAGGATTGTATTAAAACTGTTTTGAGGTATTTTAGATATGAAATTCAAAATAAAATAGACACAAATATTGACGATATCTCGGAGGACTTGTACATCGAAACAAATAAGGGAATTATCCTACAAATTTTAATTAATCTCATAGATAATGCAATATACTGGATTAACGAGTCAAAAAATAGTCCTCGTCAGCTGTTCTTTAAATTAGATGCATCAGAGCAGACATTGATTGTGTCAGATAGTGGAAATGGTATCAGGGAAGAAATCGTGCCACTTATTTTTGATGAGTTTGTGTCTATGAAGTCAAATGGACGTGGATTAGGATTATATATCGTGCGTGAGTTGTTGTATAGAATTAACGCGGATATTGCAGTGTTGGAAAATCCTGCTGATAGGATTCTTTCAGGTGCCAATTTTATCATTAAATTCAAGAATGAGGAGGAGAATCGATGAACGGTGTTATATTGTTTGCTGACAATAATGTTTTTGAAGAAGGCTGTTTCGAAAACAACCTATTTGCAAAACTCAAGAATGAGAATGAATATGTTGTGCTTCCTATTAGTTCTCTTGAGGCCTTGGATGAAACCTTAAAGAATGTATCCACGTTTAAGGCTTTAATACTTGACTGGAACTTCAATCGTGATCAGATAGATGATATCTCCGGACTTTGTTTACCGATTGCAACCCCTGAAGGTTTATTGTTGAATTCGAATATTTACTCTTTGGTATATATTTATTCCCAAAGTGATTTGTCTGGATCGATAAAGGCAAAGTTGCAGGCTAAGTTCCGGGATAAAATATGCTTTAAGCGGAAGGGACGTCCTGAGAATATTGAGGAAGATGTAAAATCTATAAAGGATGATATTACTAAATTTGAGAATAGTAACAAGCAGATGGAAATTCCATTGGTTTGGAGTCAAGCTATAAATCAATCTGTGCGTGATATTTTTGTTGAATTTGAACAAGCAAATCCTAACTGGATAAAAGAAATTTTGGATACTGCCAAATTTGATGGGGCGGAGCCTACTTCAGAAGTTATAGACGTCTTTCATCATATTCTGAATGAGTCTCTTGTTCAGAATAAATCTTTAAGAGAGGGCTTGAATGAATATCAATGTGACGGAGCGCCAGTTCCAGAGGAAAATACAGCAAGATTATATAGACGGATTTTTTATACAAGAATCCATAAGGATTCTCCACTTATGACAGGTGATATCTTCAAGTTTGCTGATGATGAATATGGAATTTTAATAACACCTGAATGTGAGGTGGGAAGACATAAAGATCCTAATCTTATGTTTTTAGTTTTTAGAGAAAATGCTATAGATGAATATCTTCAAAAAGCAAATTCTTATATTCGAGGTGGGGGTGGGTATGAGAAAAAAAGTGATAGTAGTAAAGGTAAGTTAAAAAAAGTGTTTAATAATGACAGTATGAGTTATCATATATTGCCTTCTTTCCCTTATGATGATTCGTGTGATAAGGCAGCATGTATAGAATTTGAAACAGCAGTTACAATACGTAGTGTCGATGACTACAAGGATAAAAGGACTGATTATAAATTGAATGCTCCATATATACATCAATTAAGGCAAAGATATGTCGCATATTTTGGCAGATATGGTGTACCTGCAATTCCTGATAGTTTGAGGGTTTATAATTTAAAGTGATGTGGATGCTATTCAAATATGTTTATATGCTGGGGACTGTCGTGAAATGCCAGAACAGTTTTTAACTTTTCTAACGAATTGATTGATAATGCAATAGAAATTTCGTAACTTTGATAAAGGGTAAAGAATTCCCCTAACCACCTTCGAAAGTGAGAAATTGGGGGAATCGCAAAATTAATCTGCATGTCAAAAGTGCGAAATTTTTCTGAAATAGCGCCAAACATTGCGTTTCAGGGTAACCGTCCCCGCAACCCCATCTTTACGTGATTGCAGAAGAGTTATACCTTCGCGCAAAAACGGAAAAGATGAGAAAGAAACAAAGTCCGGTCGAGAGACGCGGCCGGAAACTGGCATTCGCCGATGTGGTGTTGTCAGATGCGAATCCAAACGATGCCAGCAAAAGTAGCAGCATCGAATTGTTGTATCATAATATGGGTCGAATCTTGTTGTTTCAGGGGATGCTCTGACGCGGAGGTGCTGATGTGGAGTGAATTGGTATAATTCACTTGTTAGTGGTTAGTGATGCGGGTGCGGAAATGGCGTCAGTAATCAGAACGTAGTTAGTACCGCGAAGCTTGTCGGTCAATTGGTATGGCGGTTCCTCGGAAACGTCAGTGGACCATCCCTGCTTGTCTATACTGAAAATTATTATTAGATTTGGG
>OBKS01002140.1_pt1 | contig 11872 bp, 7 predicted proteins | sample 1517381 | NCBI WGS metagenome assembly OBKS01 (sample SAMN04571686, study PRJEB22368) | human gut metagenome | biome: human gut; material: stool | host: Homo sapiens | place: Luxembourg | collected 2012-08-03
ATGCGCCAACATTATAACGGAACGGATTAAATTTGCCAATATGATCTTCATCGGAGTATTGATAAAGACGCATATTATACCTTTCGCATATTAATAGCTTAATATTGAATTTTAAGCTGTTTTAATGATAACTTCTTGCATGCTTTTTCAAATTCAAAAACTTCATTGAATAATTTTGAATCACACTTTAAATCGAGTGCAGAATCATATATCACCCTTGAGGCAAGCAAATCTTTCTTTTTTGTTAATACAATAACTTTCCTTTCTTTTTCTAAAGAATCAAGTATTAATTCAAATTCACGTTTTATAATATTAATCACAAACGCATTAGGACTATTGTTCAATGCTATAATATTATTGCACATAAGAATTATTTCTTTAGCCTTTAATTTAAGTTGCTCAATCATATACCTCTCCTTACTGTAATAAAGTAAGCCAATTTACATTTGCCACAAAATATTGTAATGCATTAACCGAACTTCCAGCCACTCTTCCAACTAAATATTTTGTACCGCCATTAATCATAAATTTTGAAACCAGATTAGCATTATTTCCATAAAGAACAAGATCGCCTATTGGATTATTAGTTAATGCATTCGTTAACCATCTTCCCTTTTGAAATGCAACTATGTTATCATAATATCTATACGCATTGACACCATTGGAAGTTCTCAAACTCGGTATTCCTTTGAAATTTTTTAAAATGGATTTTACATCTGTAATTCCATTAGCTTTCAAATAACTCGCTGCACGCGCATACTTTATCCCGGCACCAAGTCCGCCTAAAACAGCACCCGAAACAGCCCCTATAGCTGTTTGAATTCCAACTTGCCTCCAATCGATATTTGTAAATCCATTAGAAATCCCTTGTACAGCGACACCGAAACTCGTAATAGCACCTCCAATAGCACCAGCTATAGCACCACCAGCGATCGCTCCCAACATTCCACCACCCAAGGCCGCAGATATTGGCGCAGCTACACCCGCAGTAACAACAGATAAAGCGACCGCAGCGATTATAATAACAGCACCCAATAACCAATGCCACCACGCATTACCGTTTGGATCCACGTTGGAAATAGGGTTGTTATTGCAATAAGCGTAAAGGTTTAAGCCGTTTATGGTTTCGGGATCGGCGTAGTCAAGCGCGTCTTGCGAGATAAACCTACCGACAACGGGGTCGTAATAACGGGTTACGAGATAGTAAAGCTTAAGAGCGGTATCGTAATAGTAACCGCGATAACGGAACGGGTTAACGTTTCCGATAAAGCTGGCGGAAGTATTTTCCGTGCCGTCGGGGTTAAGAACCTTATGTTCACCCCAAGCGTTGTAAACATATTTTACCACGACTGCGCCGTTTCTGTCAAGCAATGCGACTATATTTCCTTGCGCGTCCTTACGATAGAAATACGTTTTAATGGTGCCGCTATTATCGACAACTCCCGCTAAGCCTTGCAAGTCGTAGATAAACTCAAGACCGTCGCTGCGCTTTAACAGTTTTCCGTCGGAAGAGTACTCGAACGAGAGACTTCCGCTTGAAATTCTCTTTCCTCTGCCGTCGTAACCGAGCGTAACGCCGTTGTAAGTTTTTAGTCTACCTTTCTCCCAAGTCGCCGTTTTTCCTCTGTAAGTCGTCGGATTGCCGAGTACGTCGTAAGCGCAAGTTTCCGTGCCGTACTTAAGCAGTTTGTCGCCGTCATATTTGTAACCTACGGTAGTATGTTCTTTTTCTTCGATATCGTCTACTAAAGTATATGCGTAAGTCCGCTTTTCAAGAATATTTCCGCAATTATCGTAAGTGTAGGTTACGGTTTTTGCAAACGGCTTGTTGGCTTCTCTTATAAGTCTGCCGAGCGTATCGTATTTGTACTTAGCGACAATTTCGCCGTTTTCGCGGATTTCCTTAATATTGCCGACTTTGTCGTACTTGTACGTTATTCTTCCGTCCTTAAAGTCAACGGCAAACGGCAAATTAGTCGCTCTGTCGCCGAACTTAAGGTAGCGAATACTTTCTTTTGCGATTTCGGTAGCCCCTTGCGTGATAACTTTACCTGCGTTTCTGCCCGCTTTGTCTGTCTTTCTTTCAAAAGACACTCCACAGGTCGAAACTCCTTTAAGAGTTCTGGCGGAATCGGTGCCATAGCTGTATACGTACTCTCTTTTTCCCAATTTCGCCTTGAAAACGTTGCCGTAATCGTCGTAAGAATACTCTTCTTTGTACGGTCTGTCATCTTTAATGATATACGCAAACTTTCTGCCGTACTTATCAAAGTAGTTTTCCTCGGTTTTGCCGGTAATTTTGTCTTCAAGGGCTTTTACTTCGCCGTTCTTTGTGTACGTTGCGTTCCACTGCTCAACGTCGTTGAACTTGACGGAACGCACGTTACCTTCTTTATCGGTCGTCGTTTTAATCGTTTCACCCTTAGCGTTGGTTATGGTTGTTTCGTCGGTACTCGTTCCGTCGGAAGCGACAACGTCTTCCGCATACGCTATCGTGGCTTTCGTGTCGTCGTTAAGCTTAATTTGCGTTACTCTGTCTTTTTCGTCATATTCGTACTCGATTTTCGTGTTTCCGCTTTCGACTTTTTTGTTAAGCCGTTGTCAAAATACCGCCTTAAGGTTGAGTTTTCTTCGCCGTCCTCGGTGCTTTGAGTTACCGCCGTCACGTTGTCCGTTATATCTTTGCCGTAAGCGATAACTGCGCCGTCGGGATATTTTACAGACCTTAAGCTTGTGGTATCGTCAAAGTATTCGTAAGAGGTGACTTCACCCGTTTCCGTGGTAGACGAAAGTTCTCTGCCGATATCGTCGTAAGTGTGTTCTTCGCAGAATTTGCTACCCGTATCGAGGCTGTTGTAGGCGAGGCGTTTTGTTTCTCTGCCTTTATCGTCGTAGAAATATTCGACGATATTTTTGCCTTTTTCTGCTTTGTCGTCAATGTCGTAACTTTCAGTTCTTACAACTTTTCCTTGCGGATTGTAATCGGTTTTAGAAATTGTCATTATATAAGGACCTGATTCGTTCACTTTAAACGTTACCGTTTGCGTCATAATGCAAAGGTTATCGGCGTTGTATTTATATTGCGTTACAATTGCCCTTACTACACCGGCGTTTTCACTAAGTCCCGTTACGGTTTTTTTTAGAGGCAAGTTGTAGTCATTGAGAACGATATCCACGGCTTCTCCTTTCGTGTAAACAAAAGAAGACAAGGTACTTTTGTTAAGCGTGTTCTTTTTAGCGCGCTCAATGTGTTTATCCTTATAAGGCGTATAACTATACTTTTCCGCTTGTACTACTTTGCCGTCAAAAACTTCGGTATAACTGCTTAATTTGCCGTTTGTAAATTTGTAGATTTCGTCGACGTTTTTAGCGGTTATCGTAGTCTTGTTTGTATCGTAAGCAATCGTGTATTCACTCAAAAGCGTTTCGGTAGGATATTGAACTACATAATTCTTTATGGAAGTCAGTTTGCCGTTCGTGTAAACAAAGTTAGTCTTTTTTCCGTTGCTGTCGGTAATTGAAGTTATTCCGTCGGTCGAAGAATATTCAAACGTAAGCTTTGTTTCATCGGGGTAGGTTATCGTTTTGAGAAGGCTGCCGACATACGTATAAGCTATTTGGCGACCTCTGCCGTCGGCAATTTTTACGGGATAAGTGTTTTTCGAATCGTAATCGACTTTGATTTCTTTCTTGTCGCCGCTGTAAATTCCCGCAATCTTACCGTTGTCGCCATATTCAAACGTTACGGCGTTTTCGTATGCGTCGATTATGGCTACAAGCTTTCCGTCGCCTCTGAATGCTTTTACGATTTTTCCGTCGCTTGCGTAGTTAACCGCTTGTTCGGTTTTGTACTTTTCAAGGTCGCTCAAAACTTTTCGGTAGACGACAAAGTACTTCTTAAGCATTTCGACGTTTTCGCTACTTTTTGTTGTGATAGCACTTAATTGTTCCAAAATGAAATTTTTTTGTTTATTTAATCTCGTTTTTTTCTTCTTGCTATCATCGTCTGTTTTCTTCTCAAGCTCTAATAACTGTTCATTAATGTTTTCAATTTCAATAAATAACGAACGACCGCTTAATCTATCAGATTTTGTAAGCATTAACTGAGTATTGTGGTCAGCGTTACTAATAAAATTTGAAAACCTCGCAACATTTTCAAAATAAGACGTTGAAGTTATCTTTGTTTCTAACGAACTATTAGCAATAATATAATCTTTAAAGACTTTTTCGTAAGATTCTTTCTGTTCCTCAAGTTGCTTAATCTCGTCCGAACGCTGCTCAAAGTATTTGAGGTTTATAAACGCGCCTTTAAGTTCTCCGCCGAAAGTTAAGCCAGATTCAAGGCAAGCTTCTCTTTCTACTTTTTTGCCCAAATATTCTAATTCGCCGTCGGCTTTTACTTCGATTTCTGATTTTGGCGCATAACGCTTTCCTCCGCTATCGTCGATTATATAATATTTCGTTTTGCAAGTATGAGTTCTTCCAAGCCCATCGGTGTAAACATAGTTTCCGTCATCGCTAACAGTAATGCTTTCGTCTAAGTTAAGCCCGAAATTAGTGCCGTATCTCGAAGCGTTGTTTTCTTTATCGAAGACATGCGCAACGCTTATGCCGATAGGCGAATCCTCGGTAATGCAATCGCTAAACACGAATTTACTCTTACCCGTTGCAAGGTTAAGCGAAACTTCGCCGCCGCAAGGCAACGCAAAGCTTTTGCGTGCGTATTCAGGGTCGGTTTCGATATCTTCACTTATGCTTCCGCCGTTGTAGTTCTGTTCGTCTCTTACGTCGGCGGCATCATAATCATACATTTCGTCGTCAAGCTGTTCAAGTGCTTCCGCGACAGATAAGTCACCGCTTAAAATTCCTTTTGCTTTTTCATATAACATCCAGGAAAATTCTATTGTTTTCTTTCCCCTTATAACGATAGGGATATCTTTTCCTATCAACGCCAGATAATAAATAACATTTTTATCAAAATACTCTTCTTGAGGTAAATTTTCACATTGCGATATAATTGATTCTTTTACCGGAATTATTTTTTCGCTGCTAATATATTGCACCATATTAGCTAATATAGCAGATTCAAGCCAAGCGATAATTTCGTTATTACTTTCCTCATCTCCTCTTTCTTTCACCAACCAGGAACAACCGCCTTCCGCGTTTACATTAAATCTAAAAGCGTCTGATTTGGGTAATTCAATTACCCCCCAATTCTGAAATTTTGAATTCTCGCACATTGCCTGAATATTTTCTACCATCCACGGTCCAGATATAATTCCGGCAACATTGCCGCTACATAACTGTTCCACCCTTCCCGAAAAATCTAAATTTTCATTTGAAAACAATTCCTGTTGTTGCAAATAGTAGAGAAATTCCAGCACTTCTCTGCAACCTTCCGACGATATATTCCCATTTTCATCATAAAAACACACGCCATGCGATTTAAGCATTGTAAATACCGTTTCTTGATCGGGATATGGCAACATCGGCTTTTTAAATTCCCCACGAAATCGCTTTCCTATTTCGATAAACTGATCCCATGTAATGCCATTTTCGATCTCAAAGCCTAAATTCATCAGCATGTCCTTGTTATAATAAAATGCCATAGGCATTCCATTAAAGGGAAAGCCGTATATCGAATTATCCGACTGATATAAATCTCCCAATTTAAAATTTTGATATTCGGAAATATCACCATATTCTTCAAATTTTACAAAAGCACTTAAATTGTATTCAACTATTTGCACTATGACTGCATCTGCTGCCAAAATTAAATCAGGCAATTCGTCATAATCCGATAAATAAATCAGCCTATTTAAAATATCTTTATTCGTTTCCCCAAGCTCCAAAACCGTTGCCGTAATTGTTGGTGAGCCAGCATAATCATCGATCAATTTTTGGATCATATTTTTAAATTTTGAAGGCACTCCAATAGTTATTCTTCTGCCCTCGAAGGTTTCATATTCCTCTTCTGTTTCAGAAAGTAATCTTTTCGCAATCATATTTCATCTCCTATTTTACTCAATAATATTTTTTTGTCTGTAAAACGATTTATCATCAATCAAACATGAAGTATCGTCTGTTTTTATATTTTGACTTTTTTGATTTTTTTCTCTCGTTGTATTGACGTTCACAACTTTACACAATGCTACTAACTCATCGATTTTCGCACTTGTTTCTTCTTCGTTAAATTTGATTCCATTGTCTATTGCATATTGATTCGCTTTTGTCATACCGGCGTTTATCATAGACTCTCCGCTTGCGACCAACAAAAAGTATTCGCCTTTGCCGAAATAATCCATATTAAGCGGCAAATACCCTTGAATATCTTCAACCGCAAGTTTCGGCTTTCCGCATGCCACCATTCCGAGAATGGGAGCATATCCCATTTCCCAATTATTAACGGTAGAGGTTATTCGTCCGCGCCCCGCCATATCTATCAGCCCTTCGTCCTGCAACCGTTCCAAAAATTTATACGCGGTGGAAACGGCGCAGTTTGCGTTTTTCGCTATCTCGGTTATAGTAGGACTTACGCGGTGCGTTTTTATGTATTCGTTTATATACTCGTATATCCTTATCTTTGTATCTTCATTCTTTGCTCTCATAGGCGTTTCTCCAAAGGGCGAAATTATTTTCGTGTTTGAATTATAACAGAAAGCCATATAGATTACAACAACAATGTGTCCCGATTAAGCGACACTTGAAAAGATTTTTTTGCACGAAAAAAGCAGCCCCCGAAAGAACTGCTTTAACTATCAATAATTATCCGTTATTTGTTTTACAAAAGAACCGAATTTTTCTGCCACTTGACTCGGCTCGATAATTTTTACCTTGCCGAGCGTTCCGACCACCCATAAGAAAAACGTTTTGCTTACTTGGACCTCTATCGTGGTTGTCAATGTTCCGTCGCTTGATTTATGTATTTGTATATCCGTGCCGAATTTATCATATATATCGCTCAGAAGTTCTTTGTCGAATTGTACGGTAACCTCTTCGAGTTCACCGCCAAACATAGAAAAGATTTGCTTTCTATACGTTTCCGAATCGAAATTGCTAAACTCTTCTTTTTTAAGTATAGGCTCGGATTCCACCGTAACGTCTTCCATTTTATCTATTCTGTAACGAGAAGTTCCGTCATGCCTGTCATCGTAACAAAGCAGATAGTAATTATCCTTGCTCCAAATCAATGACAGCGGATTGAAAACGTAACGCTTTTTATCCCGATGATAGACTTTCTTTTTATTTTCGTCCAGATGATAATACAGGAACGACACCTTCTTCTTTTGTTTTATTGCCGTTTCTATGGCGTCTATATTGTAGATTATGCTCGAATTGCCGTATTTTTTCGCTTCCAAAAAAATAATGTTGTCCGTAGCGGTATCTTTATACATACCTATCGTCGAATACAACTTATTTATAATCGTTTCTTTTCTCGTTTCCGTAAGTTTTGACGCTTTTATTACGTCGGTCAGCATTGTAATTTCCGCCGTATCGAAAAGTTGATGCACGGCATAATAATACCGAGCCTTCTTTACATACGAACAGATTTCGTATCCGTATTTGTTAAGCAAATCTATATCCGACGGCAATACCTTTCTTGAAACCGATATTCCGCGTTCTTTCAATTCTTCGATGATTTCGTTAGTCGAAAGAGCGTGTTCCTCGTCGGTCGATTTTAGCAGTATGTCGTATAAGACTAATAATTTAATCGAACTATCCGTGTTTTTTGCCATGGTATTACCTTACAAATTAAGATTATCCGGTTTTAACAGGAAATCGAAGATATTCATAAACAATACGCCGTTGTCGTTATAATACGTAGGCGACATATCTCCCGTAATTACTATTTTTTTGAACGAATCGTCTATTCGCGTAAAAGGTCTTATCTCCTGAGAACGCTTTTCCTCGCTCGGCAAAGAGTACGCAGACTGTATATAATAGCGTTTTGTACCGAGATTACATACAAAATCGACTTCCAACTGTTTTCTGATGCCTTGTTCCTTCGTAATTACAACGCCGACGTCCACCGAAAAGCCACGCAACCTAAGTTCGTTATAGATTATATTTTCCATTGAGTGCGGTTGTTCGAACTGTCTAAAATTGATGCGTGCGTTTCTAAGTCCCAGGTCGGAAAAATAATATTTAAGCGGCGTATCTATATACGCTTTTCCTTTTATATCGTATCTCGAAGCCGATTCAACCAAAAAACAATCGGAAAAGTATTCCAGATATTTTTTTATCGTAGCCGAGGTTATATTCGACTTTTTTACCGAATGAAAAGTATTTTTCAACTTTTCGGGATTTGTAAGCGATCCGATAGACGAGGACAGAATATTAAGCAAATCTTCAAGATCGGCTTTGTTTCTGACCTTATGCCGAGTTTCAATATCCCTGATATAAATCTCATCAAAAAGACGTTTTAGCATTAACGACTTATTCTCCGCGCCTTCCCTCAAAACAACCATAGGGATACCGCCGTAAAGCATATATTCCGTAAGTCCTTCGTATTTATCGCCTTTATATGCCGACATAAACTCCGCAAAACTTAGCGGCTGCATATGAATTTCGTCGCCACGCCCCGCAAACTCGGTGATAATATCTTTTGACAAGAACTTTGCGTTACTTCCCGTTACGTAAACGTCAACGTTATCCATGTGCAAATAACCGTTCAACACCGATTCAAAGCAGTCAAGAAGTTGCACTTCGTCAAGCAAAAGATAATACGTTTCCTTATCCGTCATCTTGCTTTGAATATACGTCATAAACTTATCGGGATCGACTTTACGCTTTTCCTTTTCAAGTGTAACGATATTTTCGCCTATCGATTTTAAGTCCACGCTCGAATCAAATGCGAATTTTATAATATGATTTTCGTCCACTCCCGAATTTTTCAAATAATCATAGAACAGCGTGTTCAATAAGTAGGATTTACCGCACCTACGAATACCCGTGATCACCTTTATAAGTCCGTTCTGTTTTCTTTCGATAAGTTGATTCAAATACAAATCACGCTTGATTTCCATTAGTTTACGCCTTTCTGAAATAGATTTTTGCCCCTTGGGGCATTTTTCTATTCTATTATACCCTGTCAAAGACAAAAAATCAAGAGTTTTGCGGCTATGAACTGTAAATTTTTAGTCTGTTTTTGGCGAAAACACTCATTCGCCAAAATTATTGTAATTTTAGGCAATTCATATTTTAAGTTGGGCAAATGCCTTAGGTTGTCGTTTTAACTTACTCGATATTTTTTAGAAACAATTTCCCCATAAATACAAAATGTTTTCGTTAGCATATCCGCAAATATCAAATATTTTACTATTCTTCGACTAAATATTCGTTCGAAGCTTTATTATTTTTTAGGCGAATGGTTTTAGTGTCCATTTCAATATGCTCGATTACAATGTCTTTCTCTTTTTTTGCGTATCAGAAAAAGTCTTGCCGTCAAGTTAAAAAAATATGGCTTAAAACTCAAAAGTATATAACTGCAACGACAATATTTTTTTGCCGTAAGCCCCTTATTGTTTATGCCGCTTGACTGCCGCGTCTTTTTCTGATTTTTCGTGGTTGTCGAAAGACAAAGCAAAGCAAAAAAATTGCTAAAAGAGCAAAAAAAAATTTCAAACAGGAAAAAAACCTTCCTATTTGAAGTTTAGAATGTGCTCAAAAGCTAAAACAAGGAGGCTTCAAATGCAGACAGCAGTCATCTACGCCCGATACTCGAGCGACAGACAAACAGAACAATCCATCGAAGGACAAGTCCGTGTATGTAACGATTATGCCGAAAGAAATGGTATTTTAATCGTTAATCAATACATAGACAGAGCAACTACGGGAACGAACGACAATCGCGACGCTTTTCAACAAATGCTGAAAGACAGCGATAAAAAACAGTTCGATTTCGTTCTCGTTTACAAATTAGACCGGTTCAGCCGTAATAAGTTTGAAATGGCTATGCACCGCAAACACCTTAAAGATAACGGCATTAAAATTCTTTCCGCTATGGAGAATATTCCCGATTCGCCCGAAGGCATACTGTTGGAAAGTTTGCTCGAAGGCATGAACCAGTACTACAGCGAGGAATTATCTCAAAAGACAAGGCGCGGTCAAAAAGAAACTCGACTGAAAGGTTTACACTGCGCCGGTAAACTCAATTACGGCTATTACACCGAAAAGAAAAAGGTGTTTATCCACGAAGAAGAAGGTCCTATCGTCAAAGAAATATTTGAAAGGTATGCCGCAGGCGAACGCGGTAACGAAATTGCCATAAGTTTTGCGGAACGCGGTATACTCTATCGCGGTAAGCCGTTCAGCGCCGCAAATATTTACGTTATTCTTCACGGAGAAAAATACACGGGAAAATACACGTTGCACGGCGAGGTTTACGATAATATTTATCCGAGAATCATCGAACCGGAGCTATTCGAGCGTTGCAAAGCAAAAATTGACGCCAATCGTTACGGCAATCATATCCCGGATTATTCCTATCTGTTACGAAAGAGAGTTTACTGCGGCGAATGCGGCACAAGAATGACCTCTTACAGCGGAACGTCGAAGTCCGGCAAAGTTTCCAAGTATTACAAATGTTGGAATGCGAGAGACAGAAAAAAATGTAATGCTAAGTTCATTAAAAAAGACTTACTCGAAAGCATTGTGCTTAAAGCCTTGCAAGAAACTTTGACTGGTAAAAACCTATCCGTAATCGTTGACGAGATTTACAAACAGCATAACGCAAAACTGTTAGGCGATAACCCCGTCAAAATGCTCGAAAAGGAATTGTTACAGATAAACAAGTCCATAAACAACATTATGAAAGCCATCGAGCAAGGCATTATTACCGACACCACAAAAGAACGTTTGCAAGAACTTGAAAACACGCGTAAGGATTTACAAGAAAAACTTATTTTCGAGCGTATGCAAGAAAAAGTCGTTTTAGATAAAAAGGTCATCGAAAACTATCTTAAAAAAGCCATAGAGAAAGAACCCGAAATCATGATCGAACTGCTTGTAGAAAAAGTTTACGTTTACAGTGACGACCATATTGAAATTATGTTACACTACGTCGATACGCCCATAAAACCCAGGCCGATTGAATACGATAAAGACGAGAGCCCTGAAGGTAAAAGCCTTCGGGGTTCTCTTATTTATACGACCAAAATCTTTGTCGATAACGATATTTTCAAGGGTATGAATAAAAAAATCCTCGAACCCGCGTTCAAGAAAGCTCAAAAAATGCCCGTTTTAATTGAAATTAGAGGATAAAACTATGCTTTTTACTACTAAAAGGTGTTCGTGCGAGGTTAAACAAACGCAGAACTGCCGATAGAAGTTACGCCATTCGGTATTTCTATGCTCGTAAGGCTGCTACATTGATAAAACGCTTGATAGCCGATATATTTACAGCCGCTATCAATCTCAAAATTTTCAAGGTTTTTGCTTGCCTTCACCAAGAAAAGGTAAGGATTATCTTTCGAGCCGATATATTTCAGATTGTCTTTTTCGTTAACAACAGTTTGGCTTTTCTGAAAAGCCCTGCTATCAATATTTGTAATTTTCACACCATCGATTGCTTCGGGAATAATAAGCTTCATTTTATTTTTCCCGTAGTCCGTCAATCCCGTGATTGTATCGCCGTTTTGGGAAAGCTCAAAAATCGCGTTCCAATTCGCATAAACTATAATATTTTCTGCGGGCATTGTATCGGGAATAGTTTTATCCCAACCGATAAAATCATATCCCGCGCGTTCCGGATTCGGTATTTCAAGCTTCGCATCACAATCTTTCGCGATAATTTCCGTCGGCTGTCCGTTTCCATAGTTGAGCGTAAGGGTATACCGGTTGGCTTTCCATTGCGCCGTAACCGTAATATCTT
>OBKS01002147.1_pt1 | contig 11851 bp, 11 predicted proteins | sample 1517381 | NCBI WGS metagenome assembly OBKS01 (sample SAMN04571686, study PRJEB22368) | human gut metagenome | biome: human gut; material: stool | host: Homo sapiens | place: Luxembourg | collected 2012-08-03
CCCGCTTGTTCTCCTGTGCCAGTCCGATGCCGAGATTGGCGGTGGTCGTGGTTTTACCCACGCCGCCCTTTTGGTTTGTCACCGCGATCACTTTGCAATTCGCCATATGGGGTTCCTCCTTTACATAGATTTAGCCGCCTGCGGCGAAGCAGGCGGCTATGTACGGGTATGAAAAAAGCCACCTGCATTTCTGCAAATGGCTTAATGGTTAAACCCTCGCTTTGAGTGTTTTACTGTATTTGGCATAATCTTCGCTCAATACATAATCTATCACACAGGCTTTGGGTATAAGATAGGTACATCTTATGTAAAAGTGTTTGACCTTGTTTGCCCGCATTATTTTTCGGGCTGTACTGTCACCGATACCACCCAGCATTGTTTGAAATTCGGGCAGAGTAACAACATCGGGATATGAAGCGAAAAGTTTTTCATAATGTGCGCGTGTTTTCATAGCAGTACCTCTTTTTCGGAAAATGTGTTGTCAATGGCAGAGGAATACGCTATAATATCGTTTGTGATTTATGAATCTATTGCGTGTGTTGTTGTACTCCGTTTTGGGGTTACATCCCTCCGATGTCCCTCCAAAATCCAAAATTTCCGTCAAAATTGAAAAGTACGGAAATGGCAGACGAAACGGAGTTTTTTTACACATCAGTATCAAAACAGCCAGTAATTGCAGGCGCTTTGGTGTCCGTCAATGACCTCCATGCGGGGTTGAGTTCGTTTGTATTCCGTGTGAAGCAAATAACTCAAAATCAAGTGCCGCAAGGCGTGCCGGTTCGAGTCCGGCCACCGGCACCACGGCGTTAGAAGAAGCCAGCACCGTTCCGTTTCCGCCTCGCGGCGAAAACTGCACGATGCTGGCTTCTTCAACATATGATGGATATTCAGTTTCGTTTGGAGAAGGAGAGTGGAAAAACGGCGAAAGAGGGAAAGAACATCTTCCGCCGGATCCTTCTTACAAAATGAGTTAGGAACCGGTAATTGGCGCTGGTTTGGTTGTCATATGTACTGTTGGCATAATAGCTGTTGCTGCCGATGATCTCACAGGCGTAGGAGTTGCGGATGACTTTCTCTTTGGGCCACTTGGAGCAGGTGTAGGTGAAGGGCTGATCATGATCTTTGGATGACTAAAGGAGACATATATGTGGAATGACATTGCAAACGAAAATGATTTAAAAAACTTTATGGATGCTATGTATGGTTTCCATGACAGTTGCATAAAGGAGATCAAATACATTAGCGGTGCGTATGTGAATGAAAAATTAAGTATGTCGCCGGTCAATAGCCAAAGAATATTGAGCGTGATCATTCAACGGCAGTTTGAAGATCCATCCGCTATTGAAATGCAATTTGCGGGACTAAAGTATTTAAATCTATTCCCCAATGACGAAAACTACACCTGTGAGATACTTGATGCAACTATGATCATAAAAGAGGATCGCATATATTGGTGTGATTGCGGTGGGCTGTCAGAAAAGGATATAGAAAGCTACACAGGAACTACAATATGTGCATCAAAAGCTCGGTGGAGAGCAGCAGATGAATATCTTGGGGCGAAAGAAATATATGTGACGATTTAGAGTTACATCGCATAAAAAACGAATAAAGGTTTCAGGAATGCAATTGGCTTTTTGAAGTTCTTTGTTTTCATTTGAAATCCTCCTAAAAGTTAAAAATAGTCAATGCATTTAACATCGGAAAAAGTGCTTTTGATAATACCACGTCCATCCTGAGAATTTATAAGTACGACGCGGACGAATGAAAGGGAAGCGCAAGATGAAGCAAACGATTCGGAAATGTCTGCATTGGATCGCGAGCGACGCCAGACAAACCATAGCGGATGTGAAGTATGCTTTCCGGCGGCGCAGTCAACGCGTACTGTTGGCAGTGCAGATGGCGGCGTGGGTCATAATCTTGGGTGAGTTTATAATCATGAGCATTTGCCTTGATTATTCATGGTTTGGTGAGATCGTTGTTATCTGGTATTTTATATTGCTGATTACTGATTCTAAGCACTTGCTTAGTGTTATGCAGTGTGTTTTATCATGGATAGCGGCAGCGGCCTTTACAGTAGCCATTTTTGCGCATGAAATGGTGCTGTGGTGAAGTTCACAATCAAATCCTTATCAAGATTCGCCGGCAGCAAAGAAATGCTGCCGGCTTTTTTTGCGGCGGTGTCAGGCACATAAAAGACACAGACTGGACACAGGAACTTTTCAGATTCTTCAACATTCGCCCCGGCGCGGCGGATATACTGGACACCGAACGAATGAGGGAGGTCCTGCATCATGTGTACCGCAGCAACATACTGCAACGGCAATTTTTATTTCGGCCGCAATCTGGACTACGAATTTTCCTACGGCGAGCACGTGACCATCACGCCGCGCAACTACCCGATCCGCCTGCACGGCGGCGCGCTCGACCGGCATTATGCCATGATCGGCATGGCGCATATCCAAAACGACTATCCGCTCTATTACGACGCGGTCAACGAGAAGGGCCTGTGCATCGCGGGGCTGAACTTTGTGGGCAACGCGGTCTATCCGCCCGTCACGCAGGGCGTGGCCTCGGTGCCGCAGTACGCGCTCATCCCGTGGCTGCTCGGCACGTGCGCCACGGTCGCCGAGGCGCGCAATGCGCTCGCGCGCGTGGTCGTGGACAACACGCCGTTTGCGCCCGCGCTGCCGTGCGCGCAGCTGCACTGGCTGGTCGCTGACCGCAGCGGCTGCATCGTGGTCGAGGCCACGGCGGACGGCCTGCACGTCTATGACGACCCCGCCGGAGTGCTGACGAATAACCCGCCGTTTCCGCAGCAGCTGGCCGCGCTGCGCAGTTACACTCGCCTGAGCCCGAGCCAGCCGCCGGCCGATTTCTGCGGCGTGCCCGTCACGCTCGACAGCCGCGGCATGGGCGCGCTCGGCCTGCCGGGCGACCTGTCGTCGCCCTCGCGGTTCGTGCGCGCGGCGTTCGTGCGCGCCAACGCCCGCGCGGTGCAGACGGAGGACGCGAGCGTCAGCCAGTTTTTCCACATCCTCACGAGCGTGGAGCAGCAGCGCGGCTGCTGCGAGCTGGACGACGGCCAGTATGAGATCACGCTCTATTCCAGCTGCTGCAACGCGGACCGGGGCATTTATTACTACACGACCTATGATAACCGCCAGATCACCGGCGTGAAGCTCCACGCAGCCGACCTCGACAGCGCGCAGCTCACGGCGTATCCGCTCGTGGACACGCAGCAGATCCGCTGGGAAAACTGAAAAAATGCAAAGAAAGACCGGGGCATCCGCTGGGATGCCCCGGTTTGCGCGTTTCTGGCGTTCGCGCCGGTGCTTGGCAAGAAAAATCTGCGTGCCGGCAGCTTGCGCGGCCGCCGTGCGGCGTGTATCATCAAGGCAGCTGCTTCAAGGAGGGCTTTTCCATGCGCCAGTATGTCATTGATGCGTTTACCGACCACGTCTTTGCCGGCAATCCGGCCGCCGTCTGCGTGATGGACCGGTGGCTCGATGAGGCGAAGATGATGGCCATCACGATCGAAAACAACCTCTCCGAGACGGCGTTTGCCGTGCGCGAGGGCGAGAAATACCATCTGCGCTGGTTCACGCCCGGCGGCGAGATCGACCTGTGCGGCCATGCCACGCTCGGCACCGCCTGCGCGATCATGACGTTTGTGGAGCCGGAGCGCACGCAGATCACGTTCTCCACGCTCTCGGGCGACCTGACCGTCGTGCGCCGGGGCGTTCGGCCCCAATGACGAGATCACCCGCGAGCAGCTGGCGACCATGCTCTATGAGTACGCCAAGTACAAGGGCTATGACGTCACGAAGGCGGCGGACCTGTCCGGCTTTGTCGATCAGGGCAGCGTCAGCGACTTTGCGTTCGGCCCGATGCAGTGGGCGGTCGCGCAGGAGCTGATCTTCGGCGTCGGCGGCAGCGCCATCGCGCCGCAGGCCACGGCCACGCGCGCCGAGCTGGCTGCAGTGCTGCACCGCTTCTGCGAAGCGTTCGCCTGAGCAGACGGCGCAGACTTTCGTTCCCGGCATGGGGGCGCATCCATCCGGATGCGCCCCCGCTTTTATGCCGCACGCAGGAAAACCTGCATTTTCCAAGCGAATTTTTAAATATTTAAATTGACGCGGGGACGAGAAGATACTATAATAATAAATATTTTTGTAATATTTTAAGCGAACGCTTTTTTGTTTTCCTCGAAAGGATGGTTTTCATGGCAACCGTTTCTGCGCCGGCCAAGCGCGCGCAGCGGCTGCGCCCGGCCCCGCTGTGGCTGAGCCTGCTGCTGGCATTTCTGGCGTATTTTCTTCTGGATTTTTCCCTGCGTCTGTTTTACGGCTCGATGAGCAATGTGTCGCTCTGGGCGTGGCAGCCGTTGGTGTTCACGCTGCTGTGGTCGGGTACGATGACCGCAATCGCTGCGCTGCTGCCGCGGACGGGGCGGCGTATCTTCCTGCTGATCACGTTCGTGCCGTTTGCGCTGCTGGCTATCACGAACTGCGTGCTCTATCAGCTGACGGGCACGTGCTTTTCCTTTGCCGATCTTGCGTATGCCGGCGACGGCGCGCGGTTTATCAGCGCGTCCTACTTCCGCCTGAGGAAAGGCGAGTGGTTCAGTCTCGCCGTGTGTCTGGCCATGATGCTCTGCGCCGTGATCTTCATGCCGAAGGCGCGCCCCGGCCGCCGCGGCCGGATCGTGGCCGCCGTGCTGGCGGTCGCGTGCGCGGCGGGCATCATTGTCGTCCACAATGTACTGGTGTACCGGGGCGATGATCAGGATCGCAGCGAGTACCTCTCCTGGGACAACGCAGAGAGCCACGACACGTTCCGCGACATCTATACGGACTTCAGCAATCCCAACCGCTGCCTGATGCTGACCGGCCTGTACCAGTACACGGTGCGCGGCGCGGCCGTGACACTCTGGCCGCAGGACACGGTGACGGATCAGCGCATCGCGGAGCTGGACGACTACTACGCGTCCCACCCGAAGGAGGCGGCCGATACGCCCATGACCGGCGCGTTTGCGGGCAAGAACCTGATCTTCATCATGATGGAGTCCATGGACGACTGGCTCGTGACACCGGAGTATATGCCCAACCTCTGGCGGATGGAGCAGGAGGGCCTGTATTTCCCGAATTACTACGCGCCGATGTTCCTCTCAGCCGGCACGTTTAACTCGGAGTTTACGGCGAATACCGGCCTCATCGCGCCGGAGTATCATGTGCGCAACTCGTATTACGCCGAGCATGCGCTTCCGTATTCGCTGGCGAACCTGTTTCGTGATGCGGGCTACCGCGCCCGGTCCTATCACGCGGCCAATCCGAACATTTATAACCGCGGGCAGATCCATCTGAACTTCGGCTATGAATCCTATAGTGACTACGGCGATCTCGGCATGGACGACTACATGCTCGATTCGCAACTCCTGCGCGGTTATGACCAGATCGTCTCGGACGAGCCGTTTTTCAGCTTCATCATCACGTATTCCGGCCACGGGCCGTACACCACGGAGCAGCAGAACATCTCGGACCCGCACCTGGAGCAGGCCCGTGCGGCGATCGACTACAGCACCGTGCCGTACACGACTGAGGCGCAGAAAGAGGAGTACACCCGCGCCGTGGCGCAGGCCATGGAGACGGACGCTTTCATCGGCGGCCTGCGCAAGCAGCTGGAGGCTGATGGCCACGCCAAGGACACGGTGCTCGTGCTGTTCACGGATCACTACTGCAAGTATTTCTCCGACACGGAGCTCATCGAGGCCATCAAGGGCACCAGCGACCACAACCTGCTCTCGAACGTGCCGTTCGTGATCTGGACGGAGGGCATCACGCCGCAGGTCTCCGAAAAATACGTCAGCACGATGGACATCGCGCCGACGATCGTGGACCTGTTCTCGCTGGACGCCGACCTGCGCTATTATATCGGCAACGATATGTTCGGCCCGGACGGCGGCGTGGTCTACTTCCGCAACTACGCGTGGTATGACGGCAAGACCTATGACACCGGCAATGACGCTTCGACCAATCCGGCCGTGCTGGCCATGCGCGAGCAGGTGCGTGAGCAGATCGACATCTCGCAGGATACGTTCCGCAGCGACTACTTTGCCTACCTGCAAAAGCGCAGCGGCGAGACCGAAACGAAATAGCAGGCAAAAAAATCCCCCGGATGCGCCGCATCCGGGGGATCATTTTGCGATTTGTTATCCGTTCACGCCGGGGATCAGGTCCAGGATGGTCTTGGTCTCCTTGACGGTGACGGTGCAGGCGGCGGAGTGGGTCGTGCCGTCGGCGCCGGTGATCTGCAGGATCACGCTGGTGGAGCCGGCAGCGGCGGCCGTAGCCGTGACGGAGTAGGTATCGTCCGTGCCGTTGCCGGTGCGCACCGGCTGGCCGAGCGAGACGACGCTGCCGTCGGCCGCGTAGACCTTCACGGTGTCCTGCAGGCTGTCGAGGTTCTGCCCGTGGATGTGGAACGTGATGGTGCCGGTCTTCGTGCCGCCGAGGTCGAGCGTGGCCGAGCCGGTCTCGGCCGTGACACTGTCGACGCGCGACGGCGCCTTGACGGTGATCTGGCACGTGGCGGTGCAGCTGCCGGCGGAGGCCGTGATCGTCACGGAGCCGGCGCTCGTCGCCACGACGATGCCCTTTTTCACGGTGGCGATGCTCGGGTCACTGCTGGCCCAGGAAACGAGATCGTCCGGGGCGTTCGCGGGCTGCATGGTCGCCGTGAGTGTGAGCGAGTCGCCGATCTGCAGCTCGGCCTTGTCCTTGTCGAGCTTGAGGCTCTTGACCTCGATGGCGTCGTTCGTGACGGTGACGGTGCAGTCGGCCGAGCGTTTGCCGGCCTTAACGGTGATCTTGGCCTTGCCCTCGGTCACGCCGGTGACGACGCCGTCTTTCACGGTGGCGACGGCGGCGTTGCTGCTCGACCAGGTGAGCGTCTCATCCGTCAGTTCCTGACCGTTGGCGTCGAGCACGGTGGCCTTGAGCGTGAGGGTGTCCTGCGGGGCGATTTCGGCCTTTTCATGGTCGAGCGTGACCGAGCCGACACCGGACTTGCCGCCCTGCAGCGCCATGACGAGGATGAGCGCGATGAGCGCCACGACGACGAGCGAGCCGAGGACGATGGCGATGGTTTTCTTTGCATTGTGCGGCTTTTCCGCGTCCTCGGGCTCGACCGGCACAGCCTTGCGCTGTGCCTTCGGCTTCGAGCCGGGGAACGTGTCCGCGGCAGCGGCCTTGGGGGCCGGCGCCTCCCGGCGGACGGCCTGCTGTTGCTGCTGCGGCTGGGCCGCTGCGGCGCGGCGCGCCACGGCGAGCAGGGCCGCGCGGAACTCCTCCACGGAGGCGTAGCGCTGGGCCGGATCGTCAGCGCAGGCGCGCATGACGACGTTCTTCAGCGCCTGACTGCCGTGCAGCGGCTCGGGCAGCGGGTCGCCGCGCAGGCGCTGCTCGCGCGCGATCGCGAGGTCCGATGCCTCCACCGCCGTCGGCGGCAGCGGCACGAACGGGATGCGCCGCTCGTTGAGCGCCCAGTAGAGCACCATGCCCACGGAATAGAGGTCGCTCGCGGGCGAGACCTCCGCGCCGCACAGCACCTCGGGCGCCATGAAATCGTTCGTGTTGTCCACGGCGGAAAACTGCGCCATGCCGAAGTCGCCGAGCTTATACGTGACCTGTGCGTCGAAGTTGCCGCCGCCGACGAAGACGTTGCGCGGCTTGATGTCGCCGTGCACGATGCCGCGGCGATGGCAGGTCTCCAGCGCGCTGCACAGTCCGGCGCCGAGCCGGATGATGTCCGCCTCGCCGTGCGGGTGGTTGCGCAGATAGTCCGGCAGGGACGGCAGCAGCTCCGTGCGCACGTAAATGTCCCAGCCGCGGCCGTCCGCGTGCGCGCGGATGATGTGATCCTCGCACCGCAGCAGGTTCGGCTCGTCGCTGATGGCGTCGACCGCCATGAGCTGCCGCGCGATCGTCTCCACCTGGCGGTGGAGCAGGGCGGTCACTTCCTCCGGCGTGCGGCCCTCGGCGACGAGGGCGTCAAAGTCCTCCGGTGCGGCGGGGATCGACAGCACTTTCAGCGCCGCGTGATCCACCATGCCGAAGCCGTCGTCGCGCGCGATCTCGTACACCGTCCCGTAGGAGTCGCTGCCGAGCGTGCGCACGGGTTTCCAGTTTTGATAGTCCAGATTGCGGAATCGTTCTTCCATGTGCGATCTGCACCGCCTTCCATATCAGGGTGAAAATTTTGTTATCAAACCAATCTACATTATACTGAATCCGCCGTCGATCTGCAAGAGGCGCGTGCAGGGAAAATGACCGCATTTTCTCTCTGGACGGGAAAATGCCGGAATTATGTGCCTTTTTCTACCCAAACGCCGGCTATCCATGCCAATTTTGCAAAGTGAATCTTGACTTTTGTTTAAGATTTGACTATGATAAAACAAGGAAACAAGGGACACAGTTGGTTCCGCCACAAACTGAAAGGGGATTTTTCACGATGATTGACGCGATTGTTTATTCTTCGCTCTCCGGTTCCTGTGAGGAGTATGCCCACCGCATGTCGGCGGCGCTGCACGTTCCGTTCTTTACGGAGCAGTCGCACATCTGCCCGACCGGCCGCAAGGTGGTCTACATCGGCTGGCTGCTGGCCGGCAAGGTCGTTGGCCTGGGCAAGGCCAAGGAGCGCTATAACGTGGTCGGCGTGGTTTCGGTCGGCATGGGTGCTCCGGCTGCCAACGCAGAGGAAGTCTGCCGCAAGAAGAACGGCCTCGGCGCTGACGTTGCGGTGTTCCCGCTGCAGGGCCGCTTTGACCTGAAGCGTCTGCCGCTGCCGTACCGCCTGATCATGAAGGTGAAGATCAAGGACATTGCCAAGCGCCTGAACGCGAAGGCTGCCAAGACCACGCTCACGCCCGCCGAGCAGGCCTGCCTGACCATGGCGACCGTCGGCCGCGGCGAGCCCGCCACCTGGGACGGCATCAAAGCTGCCATCGACTGGGTCGAGGCCAACAGCTTCCACTCCAAGTTCCCGGAGCCGAAGGTCTGCTGAGCACCATATCCTAACCCTATGCGTTCCGCCGGACGGGAATGTCCGGCGGAACTTTTTTGTACGCAAAAAGCCGCTGCCCGGCCGGGCAGCGGCTTTTTCTTATTTTTTCTTCTTTTTGTTTTTCTGCCCGGCGAGCGCCGCGTCGGACGTGCCGGTCTCGGTCTTGGTTTCGCCGCCGCCGATGTGGTCGACGATCAGGATCACGGCGCCGAGCAGCGCCGGCACGAGATAGCCGATGAACATCACAGCGCTGCTGGTCATGTCGCCGCGGATGATGCCCACGACCACGCTGATGACGCCGAGAATGACGAGGAAAATACCCATGAACTTCGTTCTGGACATGGTGAAGCCTCCTTCTCCGATTGAATTTCGGGGCGCTTTACAGCGCGCAGTACTGCATGAGAACGGTCGCCACTTCGGCGCGGCTGGCGTTGTCCTGCGGCAGCAGGTAGAACTTGCCCGCGTTTTCGCTGCCGCTGATGATCTTCTGCGCGACGGCCCACTTCATGTCGTTCACGGCCCAGTCGGACACGCTCGCGCTGTCGGCAAAGGCGGTCAGCTCCGCAGCTGCCTTTGCCTTGTCGGGGGCGAACTTCGCGGTGTAGCGGCTGAAGATGGCCACGATCTGCTCGCGCGTGATGTTGCTCAGCGGCTCAAACGTGGTGTCAGACGTGCCGGCGACGATGTCGTTCTGGTAGGCCCAGAGGACCGCCTCGGTGTACCACGTATCCGCCTCGACATCCGTGAACGGCATCTTGCCGCTCACGCTCGGACTGCCGGCCAGACGGTGGAGCACCGCGACGAGCATGGCGCGCGTCATCGGCACGTCGGGGCCGAACGCCGTGTCGGACGTGCCGACCATGAGGCCCTTGCCGTAGGCGTAGAGCACGGCGTCATAGTACCACGCGCCGACCGTCACATCCGTGAACGCGGATTTGGGCAGCTTGCTCATGTCGAGCGTGAACTCTACCGTGAGCGACACGGCATTGCTGCCGGTGGCGTAGGTGTAGCTCGGCTTTTCGACGGCGGCGCTGTAGCGCGCGATGCCGGTCTTCTTGTCGTAGGCGGCACCCTTGACCTCAGTGATGTTGCCGATGTTGTCCTTGCCGACGATCTGGCTGAGGTCAAACAGGCCCACGCCGTTTTCCGTGCCGGTGAGCGCGTAGCTGCCGGGGAGCTTCTGCACGTGGCCGGTGTCGGTCTCGGCGTCCTTGATGGGCAGGCCGGTCAGGTCGAGCGTGGCGAGCTGGTTGCCGCCGCAGTAGATCTCGTTCAGGTGCGTGTTTTTCGACACGTCGAGCGCGGTAAGCTTGTTGTTCTCGCAGTTGAGCGCCGCAAGCTCCGTGAAGTGCTCGATGCCGGTCAGGTCGGCGATGCCGAGGTTGCTGCAGTTGAGCTCGCTCACGTGGCGCAGCTCGAGCGTCGAGAGCTTGCCGTCGCCGTTGACGTCGGCCGTGTCGGCGAGCAGGGTGCGGAAGGCCGCGTCCGGGAACGCCTTTTCATCGAGCGCGACGCCGCTGGTCAGGCCCTGCATCTCAAAGTACACGGTCATGGCCGGCAGACCCTTGCGCCCGGTGTCGTAGCTGTAGGAGAAATAGTCCGGCGTCTTGGCGTACACGGCGGCGCCGGTCTGCTTGTCGTAGTTTGCGTCCGGCACACGCGCAACGCTGCCGAGGTTATCTTTGCCGACAATGGCGTCGAGATACACGGTGCACTGCTCCTTGTCCACGACGGCGCCGGTCTGCTCCGGCAGGTACTGCGGGCTGAGGATCGGGTTTTCGGCTTTGCCGTCGCCCTGCGCGGTGGCGTTGAGCGCGGTGCAGCCGCTCAGGTCGAGCGCGGTGAGCGCGTTGTCGCTGCAGTCGAGCGACTCGAGCGCGGTGCAGCCCGTGAGGTCGAGCTTCGTCAGGCTGTTGAGGCTGCATGTGAGCACCTTGAGCGCCTTGTGTCCGCTCAGGTCGAGCGCGGTCAGGCGGTTGGCGCTGCACTCGAGCGTGGTCAGCTTCTCGGAACCGGACACGTCGAGCGCCGTGAGCGCGTTATACGAGCATGCGACGGTTTTCAGCGCGCTGCAGCCCGTGAGGTCGAGCGCCGTGAGCGCGCAGCTCGAGGCGTCGAGCTGCATGAGCGCGCTGCAGCCGGCGAGCTTCAGGCTCTGCAGCTTGCCGCAGCCGGACACGTCGAGCTTTTCGAGCTTGGTCATGCCGCTCAGGTCGAGCGTTGCGATCTGGTTGTTGCACGCAATCAGTTCGTGCAGGTTCGTGAAGTGCTCGATGCCGGTCATGTCGGCGACCTTTGTGATCTTCATTTCAAACAGGTCGATGCACTGCACGGCCTCGCACTCGGCCGCCGAGAGCTTGTTGTCCTTGTTCGTATCGCAGTAGTCGGTCACGTACGTGCGCAGCGCCTGATCCGGGAAGTGCTCGGCATCGACCGGAATCTCGCCCGCTGCCATGGCCGGCACGCCCAGCGCCAGCAGCATCACGGCCGCCAGCAGCAGGCAAAACGCCTTTTTGAGATGTTTCATCGCGGTTCCTCCTGTAAAAAATCCAAAAAACGTGGTATTTGTCATTGCCTTCATTGTATCAGGTCTGCCGTCCCGGGTCAATCTCCAGTTGCGGCGCTGTTGTTTCCTACGCGCCGCGCGTGCACGGCGTGCTCGGCCACGAGCAGCATGGCGGCCATGCCCAGATAGCCGTACACCGGGTAGACGGTGCCGATCAGGTCGCCGAAGCCGAACAGGCTCCCGGTAAAGGCCGCGGCCGTGAGCACGAGCAGCAGGGCCGTGCGG
>OBKS01002156.1_pt1 | contig 11819 bp, 10 predicted proteins | sample 1517381 | NCBI WGS metagenome assembly OBKS01 (sample SAMN04571686, study PRJEB22368) | human gut metagenome | biome: human gut; material: stool | host: Homo sapiens | place: Luxembourg | collected 2012-08-03
CGGTGTCCTCCAGAATGGACAGAAAGAAAAACAGCGTGACGATAATGGGCAGGAACGACAGCACGCTGCCCACACCGGCGAAAATACCGTCGATGATCAGGCTGTGCACCACCGGGTTGATGCCGTAGGCGGTCAGCGCCCCGTCCACGCCGGCGGTCACGTAGTCGATACCCAGCGCCAGCAGGTCGCTGAGCCCCTGGCCAATAACCTCGAACGTCAGCCAGAAGATCAGCAGCATCACGCCAAAGAATACCGGCAGCGCCGTGTATTTCCCCGTCAGTACCCTGTCCCAGGCCACGCTGCGCTTGTGCTCCTTGCTCTCATGGCACTTGACCACCGCGTCGGCGGTGACCTGCTCGATGAACGTATACCGCATATCCGCCAGCGAGGCGTTGCGGTCCAATCCGTTCTCCGTCTCCATCTGCACGATGCAGTGCTCCAGCAGCTCCCTCTCGTTCTGATCCAGCACCAGCCGGTCCGCCATATCCCTGTCGCCCTCAATGAGCTTCGTGGCGCAGAACCGGGGCGGCAGACCAAGCCGCTCAGCGTGGTCCTCGATCAGATGCACCACCGCATGGACGCACCGGTGCACCGGCGAATTCGCCGCGCAGAAGTCATAGACCTTGGGCAGCACCCGGTTTTTCGCCGTCTCCACCGCCCGGTCCATCAGCTCGGACACACCCTCGCCCTTGGCGGCGGTAATAGGCACCACGGGAATGCCCAGGTCGTCGGACAGCTTCTGCACGTCGATGGTGCCGCCGTTGGCGCGCACCTCGTCCATCATGTTCAATGCCAGCACCATAGGCACCCGCAGCTCCAGCAGCTGCAGTGTCAGGTACAGGTTGCGCTCGATGTTGGTGGCATCCACGATGTTGATGATGCCGTCCGGCTTCTGGTTCAGTATGTAGTCCCGCGTGACGATCTCCTCCTGAGTATAGGTACGCAGGGAGTAGATACCCGGCAGGTCCACTACGGTGCACTCCTTGTGCTCCCGTACCTCTCCGGACTTCTGGTCCACCGTCACGCCGGGGAAATTCCCCACGTGCTGGTTGGAGCCGGTCAAAGCATTGAACAGCGTAGTCTTGCCGCAGTTCTGGTTGCCCGCCAATGCAAAGATCATACGCGATCCCTCTTTTCCACGGTGATCTGTCGGGCGTCCTCCACCCGCAGCGTCAACTCATAGCCCCGCACGTGTATCTCAATGGGGTCCCCCATAGGTGCCACCTTCCGCAGTGTCACCAGCGTCCGGGGCGTCAGCCCCATATCCAGCAGACGGCAGCGCAGTGCGCCCTCCCCGCCCACAGCGGTGATGACGCCGCTGTCGCCGATCTTCAGTTCATTCAGTGTCATAGTGCGTTACCTCAACAGCCTATCTGTATTGTGTGGTATGATGTTAGCACAGGCTAACCGCTCTGTCAAGAAACACCCGCCATTGTAACGACAGTTAAATATATTTAACTGTCACTTGCTTTTACGCCAGTCGTGTGTTATACTTCAGTTAGAGTACTCTAAGTGTCAAGGGAGGTGCCGCCGTGGTATTACAGGAATCCGGCGAGATGTATCTGGAGAGCATCCTGGTCCTGATTCGTCAGGGGAAGGCCGTCCGTTCCATCGACATCGTGGACTATATGGGCTACTCCAAGCCCAGCGTCAGCCGCGCCGTTGGCCTGCTGAAGGCCGGGCAGTATATCGACGTAGACGACGGCGGCTACATCACCCTCACCGCCGCCGGGCGCGAGGTAGCCGAAAAGATCTACGAGCGCCACACGGTCCTCACGGACTTTCTCCGCCGCCTGGGTGTGGACGAGGCCACCGCTGCCGAGGACGCCTGCCGCATGGAACACGTCATCAGTGACGCCACCTTCCAGACCCTGAAGCGTCATCTTGCATCCCCCCAATAACCGCTGAACAAGCCGCCCCCCGGCGGTTCCTTTCACACAAAAGCCTCCCCCGGTTTCGCCGGGGGAGGCTCATTCTCCGCCTCCGGCCAAGCCGGAGACATTGCTTTTCAGTTGCTGTTGGCGCTGTACAGCCCCGCTGCGTCGTCCAGCGGCACGGAGAACGTCACCGTCTGCGCCTCAGTGTGGGCGCCGGCCTTCTCCATAATGGACTGCATGATGGCCGCCCGCTTATCGGCGGAGGTCACCAGGAAGATCATCTCCCGTTCCTCCGAGATGGCCATGCCGAAGAACTTGTTGGTGTTCCCCGCGTCGGTAGCCCGGGCGTGAATGACCGTACCGCCCCGCGCGCCGGCGGCGGAGGCCGCCTCCATCACCGCGTCGGTGTACCCGGTATTGGTGATCGCCACGATCAGCTGATACGCGTTCTCGTTCATCTGCTCTTCCTCCTTTACAGACATATCCGGCTGGGCATCGCTTTTGCCGGAGATCAGATAGTTCAGCGCCGTCCTTCCGCCCACACTGCTCAGGTGCAGGCACACGGCGATACCGCTGCCGGGCCGGTCGATCCGCATGGTGTCCACCAGCTCCCGCATCAGCACCTCCTTGACCGCCGGCGTCACCACGGAGAACATCACGGACTTCTCCGTAGCCTCCAGACCCAGATAGCTCAGCACGTCGTTGCTGGCGGTGCCCCGTCCCAGGGCGGTGAACACCACCGGCGCGCCGAAAGCCCGGTAGAAATCCAGAAAATGCGTGGCGCCCATGACCCGGTTGGTGATGGTGATCATCAGATACAGACGGTTCTTGGTTGTTTCAGACATATCTCCACCTCCTCAGCACAGTTCGATAAGCTCCTCCACCGCCACAGGCGCGGCAGGAGCAGGTGCGCGGCGCAGCTTTCTCTGATAGCTCAGGCCCAGCAGCTGTATGGTCACCAGCGGCGTCATGGCCACCATCGCCACCACACCGAAAGCGTCCGTCACCAGATTGCCGCCCACAGCGTCGCAGGCGCCCAGGGCGAAGGGCAGCAGGAACGTAGCCGTCATGGGTCCGGAGGCCACGCCGCCGGAGTCGAAGGCCACGGACGTAAAGATCTGCGGCACCACGAAGCTCAGCGCCAGACTCAGCACATAGCCCGGCACCAGGAACCACATGATGGAGATACCCGTCAGCACCCGGATCATAGCCAACCCCAGCGAGATGGCCACGCCCACAGACAGCGCCAGGTTCATGGCGTGAGCCGGGATGGAACCGGCGGTGATCTCCTCCACCTGCTTGTTCAGCACATGGACAGCCGGCTCCGCCTGTACGATGAAATAACCGATGACCATAGCAATGGGGATAAGTATCCAATTATAGGTATGACTGGCGATGCTGCCGCCCAAAAAGCTGCCCACGGGCATAAAGCCCACGTTCACGCCCATCAGGAAGATGGTCAATCCTATGTACACATACACCAGACCGATGACCATGTGCAGTATCTCCTTGCGCTTGAGTCTGCGGGTCACCAGCTGGAACAGGATCAGGAAAGCGCCGATAGGCAGCAGCGCCGATGCCGTCTCCTTCAGATAGTGAGGTATCTCGCTGAGATACAGATCGAACATCTCCACCGTGTCCTTGGCATCCGGCATGACCGCCGCGGTGTAGGCGCTTCCGTCCGGCTTATACAGCAATCCAAGGATCAGCACCGTGATGATCGGCCCGATAGAGCACAGCGCCACCAGGCCGAAGCTGTCGCCCCCTGCCTGCTTGTCGCTTCGCACGGCGCACACGCCCACGCCCAGCGCCATGATGAACGGCACCGTCATGGGTCCGGTGGTCACGCCGCCGGAGTCAAAGGCCACCGCCCAGAAATCCGGCGACACGAACATCGCCAGACCGAACACAATGGCGTAAAACCCGATCAGCAGCCACCGCAGCTGGATACCCAGCACGATACGCAGCAGGGCGATGACCAGGAACACACCCACGCCCACCGCCACGGACCAGATGATCACGTTGTTCTCGATGGCCGGTACCTGGTTGGCCAGCACCTGCAGATCCGGTTCCGCCACGGTAATGATCATGCCGATGAGGAAGCCCACCGCCGTGATGATCCACACCTTCTTTCGCCGTGTGATCTCGGAGCCTACCGCCTGTCCCAGCGGGATCATGGACATCTCCGACCCCAGCGTGAACAGTCCCATGCCGGCGATCAGCATCACGCCGCCCAGCAGAAACGCTACCATGGCGTTGTTGGGCACCGGCGCAATGGTGAAGCACAGCACCAGCACGATCAGCATTACCGGCAATACCGATGTCAGCGACTCGTGCAGCGGTTTTTTGAATACAGCAAAGACGTTTTCCGCCTTCTGCCGTTTTTTACGCAGTCTCGCCTGCTCGTCCTGAATAGTCCTGTGGCTCAAGTCTACCTTCCTTTCCTCGTCCTCCATAGCCTATACCAAAAAGCGGCGCATCTGTCCGTATCGGGCAGACACGCCTCCGCATCTTAACAGGTATATTGTACCATATGTTCACTTTTGGCACAACCCCACCGCTGTTAATAATGTGTGAAGATTGCACCGGGTTTTTTACGCCGTTTTCTCCACCAGCGCCGCCGCGTGGGCCGCTATGCCCTCGCCGCTGCCGGTAAAACCCAGCCCCTCCTCCGTCGTCGCCTTCACAGAAACGCGTCCCGCGTCCAGCCCCATGGCTGCCGCCAGTCTCTCCCGCATCTCCGGGATATAGGGCGCCAGCCTCGGCGCCTGCGCCGCCACCGTAGCGTCCACATTCACAATGGTCCAGCCCGCCTCCGCCAGCACCGCCGTCACCTGCCGCAGCAGCGCCGTGCTGTCCGCCCCGGCGTAGCGCGCATCGCTGTCCGGAAACAGCTTGCCGATGTCCCCCAGCGCCGCAGCGCCCAGCAGGGCGTCCATCACCACGTGGGTCAGCACGTCCGCGTCGGAGTGCCCCAGCAGCCCCTTCTCAAAGGGCACCGTCACACCGCCCAGCACCAGGGCGCGGCCCGGTACCAGCCGGTGTACGTCATAGCCGTATCCAATGCGCAGATCCGTCATGCTCTGTTCTCCCTCTCCCGCAGGAATGCCTCTGCCATGGTCAGGTCCTCCCGCGTGGTGATCTTGATGTTCTCCCGCCAGCCGGGGGCCAGCCATACCTCCTTGCCCAGCCGTTCCACGGCGGAGCAGTCGTCCGTGATGTCCGCCCCGGCCTGAATAGCCGACTGCAGAGCAGCCTTCAGGATGTTCGCCTGAAACACCTGTGGTGTCTGTACGGCGTACAGCGTTTTCCGGTCCGGCGTGGACTGCACCAGCCCCGCCATATCCGCCACCTTCACCGTGTCCGTCACCGGCAGCGCCGGCGCGGCGGCATAGGTCCGCTGTCCCAGCCGCACCATGTCGTCCACCTGCTCCGGCAGGATCAGCGGCCGCGCGCCGTCATGCACCGCCAGCAGCTCGCAGCTGTCGCCGGCCGCCAGCGCCGCCAGCAGCACCGACTGAGTGCGGCTCCCGCCGCCCTCCACCACGCGCAGCGGCGTTTTGACATTCGCCCCGGCACACAGGGCCGCGATCTCCTCCAGGCGCTCCGGGCTTACCGCCACCACGATCTCGTCGATCAGCGCCGCCTCATCCAGCGCCCGCAGCGTCCGCAGCAGCACTGGCACGCCGCACAGCGGCGCCGTCAGCTTATCCGTGCCGCCCATGCGCTCAGAGCGCCCCGCGGCAGGCACCAGCGCCGCGCAGCGGGGGTGCCGTTCCTTTTTCCGGTTTAACAGCTTGTCAAAGAGCTTCCCCATCGTCATTCACACGCTCCCGTCATCACCGCGCCATCCAGCAGACGCTCCGCCTCTTGGTATCCGATCTCCCGCACCATCGCCAGCTCCGACAGCAGTATCTCCTTGGCACTGTGCAGCATTTTTCTCTCTCCGGTGGACAGTCCCCGCGCCGCCTCCCGCCGCATCAGGGACTTGACCACCCGTGCCACCTCCGTCAGGTCGCCGCTTTTCAGCCGCGCCATGTTCTCCCTGTAGCGGCGGTTCCAGTTGCGCTCCTCCTCCACCGTCAGCGATGGGATGGCCGAGAGCACCGCGTCCATCCTCTCCCGGTCATACAGCAGCCGCACGCCGATGGCCTCGCAGTTATCAGTGGGCAGCTTCAGTACCAGTCCGCTGACGGCTTGACGGAACACATAGTACGTCCGCGCCGCGCCGTACAGCAGCTCCTCCGTCACGCTCTCAATAACGCCCGCCCCGTGCATGGGGTGCACCACCCGCTGACCGATGCCGTACATACCGACGCCTCCCTTCCTGCTGTTCTTGTAGAAAATTATACCGTATTCCCCCACTTTTTACAAGGGATTTCCGTATCTTTCCCGTAAAAAGCACGGTCCCAGGCACTGCCTGGGACCGTGCTTTTCCGTTATCTCGCCTCGTACAGTGCCTTGCAAGCCCGGTACATCTCGTAGCAGTCCACCTTGGCCACCACCTCGAAGGGCGCGTGCATGCTCAGCACCGGCACGCCGGCGTCCAGCGTGGCGATGTTCCGGTTGGCCATATACTGTGCCACCGTCCCGCCGCCGCCGGCGTCGATCTTGCCCAGCTCGCAGATCTGCCACCGCACGCCCGCGCCGTCCAGCACCGCGCGCACATAGGCCACCGTCTCCGCGTTGGCGTCCGAGGAACCGGACTTGCCCCGCGCGCCGGTGTACTTGCAGATACCCACGCCGTAGTTGACGAAGGCCGCGTTCTTCTTCTCGTACACATCGGCAAAGTTGGGGTCATAGGCCGCCGTCACGTCGGCGGACAGGCAAAAGGCGTTCTCAAAGCACGCCTTCAGCGGCACGTTCTGGCCGTCGCACAGGTCAGACATAAAGGCGTCAAAGGCCGCGGACTGCATACCTGTCACGCCCATGGAGCCGATCTCCTCCTTGTCCGCCAGCACGCATACCGCCGTCTTGTCCGGCGTTTCGATATCCAGCAGCGCCCGCAGCGCCGCGTAGCCGCACACCCGGTCATCGTGACCGTAGGACCCGATCATGCTGCCGTCAATACCGATGTCCACCGCCTCCGCGGCGGGAACAGCCTCCAGCTCCGCGGAGGCGAAGTCGCTCTCCGTGATGCCGTACTTGTCGTGCAGCCGCTTCATCACGTGCAGCTTCACCCGGTCCTTGTCCTCGCTGTCCCCGATGGGCCGGCTGCCCACCAGCAGGTTCAGCGTCTCGCCGGGCACCGCCTCGTTCAGGGGCTTCCGGCCCTGTTCGCCGCCCAGATGGGGCAGCAGGTCCGTGATGACCAGCTGGGGCTCACCCGCCTCGCCGATGCACACGTCTACCACGCTGCCGTCCTTCTTGGCCACCACGCCCCGCAGCTGCAGGGGGATAGTCACCCACTGGTACTTGCGGATACCGCCGTAGTAGTGGGTCTTGAAATATGCCATCTCGCTGTCCTCATACAGCGGCGTGGGCTTCAGATCCAGCCGCGGCGAGTCGATATGCGCCGCCGCGATCTGCGCGCCCTCGGCCAGGCTCTCCTTACCGATGACCGCCAGCATCAGTCCCTTGCCCCGGTTGCAGGTGTACACCTTATCCCCGGCCTTCAGCGCCATGCCGCGCTTATACTGCACAAAGCCCTTCGCCTCTGCCGCGGCGATAGCCGCCCGGGCGCTGAGCCGTTCGGTCTTTCCCGCGTTCAGGAAAGCCTTGTAGTCCGCGCAGTAGGCCTCCATCTCCCGAAGCTGCGCCTCGTCCAGCGTATCATACCCGTTCTTGTCATTCCGCAGCAGCTGCTCCCGCAGCGCCTTCATTTCCTCGCTCATGCTCGTTCCTCCTTCAATATCGTCTCCAGCGCCTGCCGTGCCTTTTCCGTAAAGGCCGCCGCGCTGCCGCAGTCGTTCACCAGCACGTCCGTGCACCGGGCCCGGTAAAATGCCTCGTCCTTCTGTGCCCGCACCCGCAGCCGCGCGTATGCCTCCGGTATGCCGTCCCGTGCCATGATGCGCGCCACCCGCGTCTCCGCCGGCGCGATCACCGCCACCGTCCGGCGGCACAGCCTGTCCAGCCCGCTTTCGATCAGGTTGATGGCGTCAATGCCCACCACCGCCGCGTCGCTCGCGTCCATCCGCCGCCGCAGCTCCCGGGGCAGTCGTGCATAGATGATCCCGTTCAGCGTCTCCAGCGCCGCCGGATCGCCGAATACGAGGTTCCCCAGCTTCTGCCGGTCCAGACCGCCGTCCGCCGCGAACACCGGGCCGAACGCCCCGGCGATGGCCTCCCGCAGCGCTCCGTCCGTCCGCAGCAGCTCATGGTAGATGGCGTCGCAGTCCATCACCAGCCCGCCCAGCTGCTCCAGCGCCCGCAGGGCGCTGGTCTTGCCCGCGCCGGTAGGCCCCGTGAAGCCGATGACCAGCGGCGACGCGTCCACCGTGTGGAACCCCGCCGCCTTTTTCAGTCGGTTGCTCACCGCCAGTCCCAGTCCCGCCTCGTCCGGGCACTGGGCATAGATGGCCGTCACCTCCGTCTCGTCGAAGGTCCGCAGCGCGTCGAACACGCGCTGTGCCTGGGCCAGCTTGTCTCCTGCCGGTCCCAACCGATGTACAATGTGCCCCGCGAACAGCGGCGCGTACTCGTCAAAGCAGATGACCCCGGCCCCCGCCGGCAGGTGCGCCGCGATGTATGCCGCGCTTCGCCGCGGCGCGCCCGTCACCACCGTCACGGCGGCCCTGGGCGCGTAGTGCCGGTACTTCATTCCCGGTGCCTTGGCCTTCTCCCCGTCGGACAGCTTCTGCCGCACGGCCTTGTCCACGGCCACCTCCCCCAGCACCGCCTCCAGTGCCTCCAGCGGCAGTCCGCCGGGCCGCAGCAGGCGCGGCGGCTGCACCGTCAGATCGATAATAGTGCTCTCTACGCCTACGGCGCAGGGCCCGCCGTCCACGATCCCGTCGATCTTGCCCATCATGTCCTCCATCATGTGCCGCGCACAGGTGGGGCTGGGCCGTCCGGAGGTATTCCCGCTGGGCGCCGCCACCGGCGTATCCGCCGCCGCGATAATGGCCCGCGTCACCGGATGGTCCGGGCAGCGGACACCCACGGTGTCCAGCCCGCCGGTGGTCCGCAGGGGCACGCAGTCCCGCCGGGGCAGGATCATGGTCAGCGGCCCCGGCCAGAACCGTTCCGCCAGCGCATAGGCCGTGTCGGGGATATCCACACAGCAGCGTTCCAGCCAGCCCGCGTCCGGCACGTGCAGGATCAGCGGGTTGTCCTGTGGCCGTCCCTTAGCCTCGAAAATACGGCGCACCGCGTCCTCGTTGAGCCCGTCGGCCCCCAGCCCGTATACCGTCTCCGTGGGGATACCCAGCAGGCCGCCCCGGCGAAGGATCGCCGCCGCCTCCGCGATGGCGTTTTTGTCCGTTTCCGGATGGAATATGATGGTCTCCATCACCCGAACCTCGTTTCTTCTGCTCTTTTATTCCGCCGCAGCGGCAAAACTCCTCTTTTTACAGTCCCAGATCCTCGCCCACGAGAATGACCTTGATGCGCTCATGCACCATGGAGTACCGCGTCACCACCACATAGGAACAGATGCAGTCCGGACTGGTGCAGTCGCCGCACTGTCCGGTCAGGCCGCAGGGCGTCTTGATACCGAACCGCTGTGCGTTGGCCGGCGCGGCGATGTTCCGTGCGCGGGCAATGGCGTCGTCCAGCGTGCCCAGCACCTTGTTCATACCGGCGATGACCACCACCTGCCGGGGTCCATAGCACATGGCCGCCACCCGGTTGCCCATGCCGTCGATGTTCACCAGCTGCCCGTCCTTGGAGATGGCGTTGCTGCTCATCAGGAACGTGCCGCAGCTCAACGCCTGGTGCATCAGCGCCTGCTTCTCCGCCGGGTCCTTAGCGGTATCCCGGTCGATGAGGGTATAGCCCTCCTGCGCCAGCCGCTGCTTCAGCCCCAGCTCGTCCACCGTCATCACGCCGCCCCAGGATACACTGTCCGTCTTGGGGATCAGCTCCAGCGCCTTCTCCACGGCCTCGGCAGCGGTGGAACAGTAATAGGCGTCAAAGTGCCGCTTCTTCATAGCCTCCACCGTCTTGGGGCCGGACAGGTCATACATTTTCTTCTTATTCTCGTTCATGGTCAACTCTCCTTTCCCTCCTGCAGCCGTTGGGCCTGGTCGTTCAGGGTCAGCGCGTCGATCATGTCATCCAGATCGCCGTTGATGATGGCCGCAATGTTGAAGTTTTTATTGTCTCCCGTCAGCCGATGATCCGTGACCCGGTTCTGCGGGAAATTATACGTTCTGATCTTGCCGCTTCTGTCGCCGGTGCCCACCTGGCTCTTCCGTGTGGCGGCGATGGCAGCGTTCTGCTTCTCCTGCTCCGCCTCGTACAGCTTCGAACGCAGGATCTTCATGGCCCGATCCTTGTTCTTATACTGACTGCGCTCATCCTGGCACTCCACCACCACGCCCGTGGGCAGATGGGTGATACGTATGGCGCTCTCCGTCTTGTTCACGTGCTGTCCCCCCGCGCCGGAGGAACGGAACGTGTCGATCTGCAAGTCCTTGGGGTCGATGGAAAACTCAACCTCCTCCGCCTCCGGCACCCGCTGTACCCGGTGCGTCCCGGCCTCGAATTTCAGCCGCGACCAGGCGCCCGCGCCCTCGATCTCGGCGCTGACCTCCTTCACGCCGCCCAGCTCCGTCATGTTCTCACTGACGATGCTCAGCGTCCAGCCCCGGCGCTCGGCGTACATGGTGTACATCCGCAGCAGGTCGGCGGCGAATAGTGCACCCTCCTCCCCGCCGATACCGGCCCGTATCTCCAGTATCACGTTCTTCTCGTCATTGGGGTCCCGCGGCAGCAGCAGCCGCTTCAGCTCCTCCTGCAAGCGCTCCATATCCCCCTTCGCCCCAGCCAGCTCCTCCTGTGCCAGGGCCCGCAGTTCCGGGTCAGACAGCATCTCCTCCGCCTCCCGGGCGGTGTACTGCGCCCGCAGATACGCCTGCCAGCATTCCACCACCGGCGCCAGCTCCTTCTGCTCCCGGCGCAGCGCCGTCAGCTTCTCCCTGTCCGTATATACCGCCGGGTCCGCCAGCTGCTGCTCCACCTCTGTCAAATGCGCCGCAAGGGCGCTCAGCTTCTCCTGCATGGCCCGTCCTCAGTCGTTCTCCAGCAGGCGGCGCACATTCTGGATAAAGTCGTTCCGCCAGAACTCATACCCCTCGCTGTCCGGCCGCAGCGACACCGCTAACCGATGGGGCTGCCCGGTGTACATATCCATCTGGTCATAGACCTCCTCGCTGCGCTGGGTGGTGCTCCGCGTGACCACGTAGGCCACGTTTTCCATCTCCAGTCCCCGCCGCTTCAGCAGCGCGCGAATGGGGCTGGCGCACCGCCCCGCCCACACCGGGCTGCCCACGATCACCAGCTTGTACGCGCCCAGCGGCTTCTCCGTCTCAAAGGGCTGCAGGGGTCGGGTGGATGTCTTCATAGCGTCCATACCGCAGCGCATGTATCCCCGCCAGCCGCTGCGGTCGCAGTCGTCGGTGATCGCCGTGATCTCCGCCCCCAGCGCCTCGGCGATCTCCTTGACCGCCCGGCGGGTATGCCCGGTCCGGGAATAGTAAATGCACAAAATATCACTCATGTTATCGCTCCTCCTGTTCCTCGGCCTGCAGGCTCAGTTCCTCCCAGCGCTCCATCTCCTGCTCCAGCCGCTTCTGCACGTCCTGCTGTTCCTGATACAGCGCGTTCAGCTTCTCCGCGTCGCAGGCGTTCTCCGCCATTTCCGCCTCCAGCCGCGCGCTGTCCGCCTCCAGCCTGGCGATAGCCGTCTCGCAGATGGTCAGCTGCTTTTTCGCCGCCTGCTGGGCCCGGTTGCCCCGGCTGCCGTTCTTTTTCGGCGCAGCGGACTGTACCTGTACC
>OBKS01002161.1_pt1 | contig 11801 bp, 13 predicted proteins | sample 1517381 | NCBI WGS metagenome assembly OBKS01 (sample SAMN04571686, study PRJEB22368) | human gut metagenome | biome: human gut; material: stool | host: Homo sapiens | place: Luxembourg | collected 2012-08-03
ACCGCTAATAGTTCTATTAAAGTAAATCCTTTCTTTTTATTACAGTTTAATTTCAAACTGCCCCCTCCCCATATTACTATACATTAACATAATATTTCCTACCCTTCTAATTTAATTATACAAAAGTAAAAAAGAATAATCAATACTTAATTTAAAATATTAACTTTACTTTACAAAAATAATCAAGATTAACCTTGATTACTTTCTACCTTTTTATCTTTTGACTTATTTTTATTTATTTCATAAAAATCTCTTACTTTAGAATCTATTTCAGCACATAATTTCTTATCATTTTTAAACAATTCTTTAACATTTTCTTTTCCTTGACCTAATTTATTACCATTATAAGAATACCATGCACCACTTTTTTCAATAATGCCTGCTTCAGCCGCTAAATCACAAAGCTCTCCTTCTCTAGATACACCTTCACCATACATAATATCCACAACACAATTCTTAAATGGTGGAGCCATCTTATTTTTAACAATCTTAACAGAAGTTTTATTACCAGTTATATTAGTACCATCCTTAATTTGTTCCATTCTTCTAATATCAAGACGAATTGAAGAATAGAATTTTAAAGCTCTACCACCTGGTGTAGTTTCTGGATTTCCAAACATAACTCCAACTTTTTCTCTAAGCTGATTGATAAAAATAGCTATAGTATTAGTTTTATTAATAACAGCCGCTAACTTTCTTAAAGCTTGACTCATCAATCTTGCTTGTAAACCAACATGAGAATCGCCCATTTCACCTTCAATTTCAGCTTGTGGAACTAACGCCGCAACTGAATCAATTACAACAATACTAATTGCACCACTTCTTACTAAAGCTTCACAAATCTCTAAAGCCTGTTCTCCATTATCAGGTTGTGATAATAAAAGCTCATTAATATTAACACCCAATTTAGATGCATACTGTGGATCCAAAGAATGTTCAGCATCAATAAATGCTGCTCTGCCACCTAATTTTTGGGCTTCAGCAATCGCATGTAAAGCAAAAGTAGTTTTACCAGAAGATTCTGGACCATATATTTCAATAATTCTTCCTTTAGGATAACCACCTATTCCAAGAGCTATATCCAAAGAAAGACAGCCACTAGGAATAACATCTATTTCACGGTGTTCATTATCACCTAACTTCATTACTGCACCTTTACCAAATTGTTTTTCAATATCCAATAATACTTGATCTAAAGTTTTATCACTGGTTGTTTTTACCATTTTGTTTCCTCCTAACTTCTAAAACAATTGTACAATAAATAAATTGCAATGTCAATATTTTTACGAACATTTGTTTAAATAAAGTATAATATCTCACAATTATATTATACTTAAAAATATTTCAAAATCCTTTTTACAATTAAAAACTAATAGTTTTATCTATTAGTTATAATTTTTTATTCTTTATAAACGCTTTAATAATATAAAACTCAAAAATAATAAACATTCCTACATAAAACCATGTCAAAATATCATTTATTGTTCCATTAGTATATTTATTAATAAGAGCAGGATAACTAGCTGGTATATATTTTGATATAAATGTTTTAAAGCTAGATGCACTTATATTATTCTTTAAAAATGTAAGAATTCGAAGAAGAATATCAATTATTGCAAAAGCATAAACAAATTTACCAAATCTTCTATAATAAAATAAAACAATTAACAAAATTAAAATAATAATAATTGCTTCCATATCTACCACCATAAATAATGGTAACACAGAACAAATATTTTGTAAATTAACAATAATTAAAAAAATAAATACTTTACAATAAAACAAATTTCATTTTACATTTTATAGAAAAAAACAAGTGATTATTCACTTGTTATATTATCAATAGAAATATCTCTAGTATGCTTTATTGGTTCCCATTTTATTTTCTTGGTAAATAGACAAACTATATTAATTGGTATCCAAGTAAGAATAAATATAGGGAAAGTCATAATACCAGTTAAAGTTTTCTTAACATTTTTCTTGTTATATTTAACAACAAAAACCGCAATTAAAATACTTACTATATAAGATAACGCAAAGAATAAATATCTATACGCAAACATAAATGAAAATATATCACTCAATTTAATACCAATTATATGATATAAAACAAGCATAATAGTCATTATAACGCCAATAACTTGTGTAACAGGAGCTAAAAAGAATAAACTCATGTCAAAACAAGGTAAACTTTTTTTCTTAACAGCATCTTTAAATAACTTCCAAGAATAAGTTACTAAACATTGGTAAGTCCCAATTGACCATCTTTTTCTTTGCTTCCATGATACCTTAAAATCAAAAGGTTGTTCATCATATGTAATAGCGTCATCAACAAACACTATTCTTTTTCCATTTAAAGCACATTGTGCTGTAAATTCAATATCTTCTGTCATAGTAGTAGGATGAAATCCATACTCATCTAAAACACTTTTCTTAATCATAAAACCAGTACCATTAATAGATGCAGAACCACCCATATTCATTCTAGCTTTACTAAAGAAAGTATTTTGACCCCAGTAGAATAAAGAATATCCACCAGTTATCCAGTTATCACCTGGATTTTTACTATCTCTAAAACCTTGTGCTACTTCATAACCATCACACAAAGCATCATTCATTCTCTTTAAAAAATTAGGATGTACAATATTATCCGCATCAAATATTATATAAGCATCATAATCTTCATCTTTCAAATAATCAAAAGTATATTTTAAAACTTCACCTTTTGAAGAAACTTTTATTTTACAATCAATTATCTTAGCACCAGCCTCTAATGCTTTACCTCTTGTATCATCAGTACAGTTATTAGGAATAACATAAACATCATATAACTCTTTTGGATATTTTTGTTTAAGTAAACTATCAACAAGCTTTCCAATAACACTTTCCTCATTACGTGAGGCAATTAAAATAGCTATTCGATTTTTAGGTTTATGACTTTTAATAACAAATTTCTCTTTTTTAAATATATATAAACCTGTTAAGCAAAAATATAAACCATAAAAAAGCATTGGCACAAATATCAAATAGTATATAAATTGGTACATATAAACTACCCCTCTTTCACTCAAACTTATTATATCATATCTAAATAAGTTGTCAAATTAACGTTGTATTATAAACACAAATCTATCTAAACCATTATAATCATTCTCAATAATAACTTCAGGATTATCTAGATATTTATTTGCTAAATCTCTTATTTCTAAAGCTTCACTACAACCTATTTCAAAAGCAATAATACTTGTTTTATTTAAATATCTTTTAGCATCCTTAAGGATTTTATCATAAAAATATAGTCCATCTTTTCCACCATACAAAGCAATGTGTGGCTCATTATTCTTAACAATATCCATTATTTCTTCATCTTCTTTTATATATGGCGGATTGCTAATTATAACATCATATTTATCTTTAACATTACTAAAAACATCACTAACAAAAAAATTAACTGAACTATTATTCTTAATACCATTTTTAGTAGCGACTTTTAAGGCATCACTAGATATATCAACTGCGTCTACTTTAGCACTCAATAATTTATTAAGAGTAATAGCTATACAACCACTACCCGTTCCAATATCCAAAATAGAGATTTCTTTATTAAAATATTTTTTTATAAGATTAATAGTTCTAGAAACCAATTCTTCTGTTTCAAAACGTGGTATTAACACACTATTATTAACATCAAATGAAAAGCCATAAAAAGAGACATTACCTACTATATACTGAACAGGTTCACCATTTTCTAATCGTTTAATACCATTTTCTAATTCATTAGGATTCAAATATTTTTTTAAATATTCAATATCTGTCATTATTCTCCTCTTAATTTACGAGCTTGATCTTCAGCAATTAATGCATCTATTACTTTATCAATGTCACCATTCATTATTCTATCTAAAGTATTTAAAGTAAAACCAATTCTATGATCTGTTACTCTATTTTGTGGATAATTATATGTTCTTATTTTTTCTGAACGATCACCAGTACCTATTTTACTTCTTCTTTCACTACCTAGTTTTTCCTCTTGTTCTCTCGTTTTCAAATCATATAATCTAGCTTGTAATATTTTAATAGCTTTTTCTTTATTTTTTATTTGACTTCTTTCTGTTTGCGAATAAACAACAATACCAGTTGGAATATGAGTAAGTCTAACTGCTGAATCAGTAGTATTTACTCCTTGACCTCCACATCCTGAACTTCTTGTTATATCTATTCTAACATCATTCATATCAAGATCAGCGTCTACTTCCTCAGCTTCTGGCATTACTAAAACAGTGGCAGTTGATGTATGAACTCTACCTTGTGTTTCAGTAACTGGTACTCTTTGAACGCGATGAGCACCACTTTCGTATTTTAATTTTGAATAAACATTATCACCTTTAATCATAAAACTTATTAAAGTATAACCGCCAGCCTCTGAAGGATCTTCTTCCATAATTTCAATTTTCCATCCTTCTTTTTCAGCTAATTTCTTATACATTTCAAATAAGTCGCCAGCAAAAATATTTCCTTCATCACCACCAGCAGCTCCTCTTATTTCCATAATAACATTCTTACCATCATTAGGATCTTTTGGAAGTAATAATATTTCAATATCGTGTTCTAATTTTTCTTTTTCAACCATTAAACTTTCAAGCTCTTGTTTAGCTAATTCTGATAACTCAGGATCATTCATCATTTCTTTATCATCAGCTATTTGCTTTAAAACATTACTATAACTCAAATAAGCTTCGTATGCATCTTTTAATGAAGCTTGTTCTTTAGTAAGCTCTAATGTTTTTTTAATATCGCTTAATACTTCTGGCTTAGTAAGTTCATTTGATAGTTCTTCATATCTATCTCTTATCTTTTCTAATCTTTCTAACATACAATTTCACCTTTTCCTTTTAAGATTATACTATATACATATTGTTTTAGCAAGAAAAATGACGATTTAGTTACCGTTCATTTCTATTTTATTTAATTACAAAATTTTTATTAATGAATTAATTAAATAAGCCAATAAAAAACCATTGAAACTCAATGGTTAATTACATAATGGTCGGAAAAACAGGATTTGAACCTGCAACCCCTTGGTCCCAAACCAAGTGCACTACCAAATTGTGCTATTTTCCGACAATGGTGCGCCCTAAGGGAGTCGAACCCCTAGCCTTTAGATCCGTAGTCTAACGCTCTATCCAATTGAGCTAAGGGCGCGTATAGGGCAATTAATATCTAATAAATGGTGGCTCCGAGTGGAATCGAACCACCGACACAAGGATTTTCAGTCCTTTGCTCTACCGACTGAGCTACAGAGCCAAAATAAAAATGGCGGTCCCGACCGGATTCGGACCGGCGATCTTCTGCGTGACAGGCAGACGTGATAACCGCTACACCACGGGACCATAATGGTTGCGGGGGATGGATTTGAACCAACGACCTTCGGGTTATGAGCCCGACGAGCTACCAAACTGCTCCACCCCGCGATATCAAAACATATATAAATGGCGGAGAAAGAGGGATTCGAACCCCCGCGCCGTCGCCGGCCTCCCGGTTTTCAAGACCGGTCCCTTCAACCAGACTTGGGTATTTCTCCACACACACATATATATAATATGTGCTTTTGATGCGACAAATGAATTATATCACAATAAAAATTAAAAAGTCAATAAATTTTATATATAAAATAACGATTTTTTTAGTTTTTTTAAATAAAACGACATTAGTAGACATTTTCCATTATAAAAATATGCTAAAAGATACTAATTTAGAATTAATCAACTACTTGTTTTTTTAAAGAAACAAAATTATTAATAATCATAAAAACAATAGAAAAGATTATTAAAACCAATAAATTAGCAAAAACAGGTTTCATATTATTAAAATTAATTACTTCCATTGTCGACATTAAATTGTTAGAATTAATATACCAATAACTAGGAAAAATATGAGCAATCTTCAAAACAAACTCTGGTAAAAACTCTGCAGGAATAAACGCACCACATAAAAAAGCTTGACCAAGTGCTAGAACATTAACAATACCATTTATAGCATTTTTGTTGCTAGTTAAACTAGAAATAAGTAAAGCTAGATTTAAAGCACAAAAACTAAACACAAAAGTATTAATAATATATATAACTCCTCTAATACTTAACATATCATCTAATAAAACAAAGCCCAATAAAGTATATAAAATCCATACAATAAAACTAAAACCAAAACTAGAAATTAAAACTAATCTATTATATTTTTTATAATTCATACTACTAACAATAATTCTTTTATTTACATTTTCATCATGAAAACTTGACAAAACTAGACAAATTATATACATAATAACTGCCATAATACTATAACTAGCAAAATTGAAAAAACTAGCCATATTAGAACTTTTAACATTATCCATTTTAGATACAATATTAACATTAGCACTATTAGCTAAATTATTATTAATCGCCTCAATTAATTCATCATTATCAACACTTTTACTATAAATATTTTGAACATTTATATATCTAGATAATAACATATTAGCTAAACTTGCTTCGTAATCACCTGCTGATTTAATTTCAAGTTCAGGGTTTATTCCATTAAGTATATCTTTCTCATATCCATAAGGAATATATATAACATAACTAACATCCCTATAAAATAAAGCATCATCTATTTTATCTTCAGATTCTTCAACTTTTACTAAATTAGCAAATTTATCAAAATAATCCACTAAATTTTTGCTAATTAAACTTTCATCTTGATCAATAATTAACACATCTGGCTTACTATTAGTAAACGTAGTATTTATATCATTTGTCTTTAAATTCATTGTTCCAAATGTAAGTAGCATTACGGTATAAAGAATAATTGTTCCTTTATATTTATTGACAACTTTCCAAAAAGTTTTAAATACTGTCATACTTCTGCCTCCTAATACTAAAGAAAGAAATAAGTAAAGCTATAATAGAAAAGACTAGTAAACTTATTAAATTAAAATAATACCTATCTAACGTATCATAATAATAAAGCGAATAAAAGCCATCAGTTATCATATTAGCCGGATTAATAATATTTAAAATTGGTATATTTTTATCAATTACATATTTCATCGTAATTCCCATCATACCAGATAAAAAGCAAAACAACATAGTGATTGCTATTAAAATGCCCATTTTATTACCTTCATTTGCTTTAAATAAAGTAGCAATCATAACACCAAGTGATAAACCTGCTAGCACTCCAACTAAAGATAGAACAATAACTAAGAAAAAATTATTACCATAATCAACATTAAGAACAAATATAGTATAAATAAACAATATAACTACACCTAATAATTGCACGACATAACTTGCAAATAAACTTCCTAAAAGAGAACTACTTTTACGAGTTGGAGAAACAGATATTCTTTTACCTACACTATCCATATTAGGCATTTTTTTATTAGTTATAAACATAGAAATTGTACTACCATATAAAATAGCCATAGCAATTAAAGTATAATATTCTATCATTGTATAACTTAAATTACTTCTTGATATATCTTTTAGTTTAACTTCGCTTTCACTAACTATCCTATCAATATCCAAAGATTCGTCACTAAGACTTTCATATATAGATTTTTTACTATTTATTTCGTCAACAACAAACCTTAAAACCGTTTCATTGGCGCCACTTTTATTAACATAAATATCAATATTATCATTAAAAACTAAATAACCAGCAACCTTATTTTCTTTAAGTAAATTCTTAGCTTCTTCTAAAGATACATAATTAACATTAAAAAGTCTATCTTCATTATTTACATCAGACAAGCTATCAAAAATATTTTTATAAGTTAAATTAAAATTTTCATCATTCACAATAGCTATATCAAAAGCATTAAACCTTTCACTATTTTCTATATTAGAAAAAGCCATATTGAAAAAAGTTCCTAAAACAATTGGAAAAACAAAAGTCCAAAAAAGTAAACCTTTATTTCTAAACAAAACCTTTAAAGAATATTTAAAATCATATAGCATCTCTTAATCCCTTTCCTGTTAACTCTAGAAAAACATCATTTAGTGTAGGTCTTTCAGAAAATATTTTATTATAACTAACTTTATTTTCTTTTAAATAATCCATTAATTCTTCTAAATTGTTTTTACCTTTTCGATAGATTATACTTAAAACATTTCTATCATAAGTAACACTATCAACTGTTTTAAATTTTTTTATGTTTTCTAAAATACTAGAAGACATATTAGTTACTTCTACTGTTATTTTTTCTTCAATATTAGCAAGTTTCTTTAGTTCATCACTTGTTCCAGAAGCAATTATTCTCCCTTTATCTAGTATAATAATACGATCACATATAAGCTCTACTTCTTCCATATAATGAGTTGTATATAAAATAGTAGCTCCATCATTCCTTAGCTTTTTAATACCATCTAATATATTATTTCTGCTTTGTGGATCAACCGCAACTGTAGGTTCATCTAAAAATATTAGTTTAGGTTTATGCGCAATCCCACATGCTATATTAAGTCTTCTTTTTAATCCACCAGATAATTGTTTAGGATAAAAATTAATAAAGTCTTCTATACCAACTAACTTAATCGCATCCATTACATAACTTTTTCTTAAAGATTTATCACTAATATATAATCCACAAAAATAATCAATATTTTCATAGACAGTTAATTCTTCAAAAACAGCTATTTCTTGAAATATAACCCCTATTTGTTTTTTTATTTCATATGAAGTAGGTGTCATTTCTTCACCAAATATTTTAATACTACCATTTTGATAATTAAGAAGAGATAATAAACAATTAATAGTGGTTGATTTCCCACTACCATTAGGACCTAAAAGTCCTAAAATCTCGCCTTTTTTTACTTCAAAAGATAAATCATCAACTGCTTTTAAGTTTTTATATTTTTTTGTTAAATTTTTAACTTCTATTATATTTTCCATAACTAATCACCCTTTTTTATATATTGTTCAACTAATGGTATTCTTAATTTATCCTTTTCTCTACTACTTTGTTTTAAGTAAGACAAATAATCATGTATTTCTTGTACATAATAGTCATCAATCAATTCTTTTCTACCAACCATATCACTTAAAACACATTCTACACAATCATTTACTTTATAAAAACCATTAGTTTTTAAAATCAAATCATAATTTTCTTTTAATTTATTAAGTCCATTTACAGTAACTGCAATATCTAAATCATTAGCGTTTTCTAGTATACCCCTTAATACTAACGCACCGCTAGATAAAACAACAAAATCCTCTTTCAAAAGATTTATACTATTAATTAAATCGATTAATTCTAGTTTATTCATAACTTACCTTTTTAAATAAGACAAACTTTTCTTTAAGGCTTATCTTAATTACTTGATATCCATAGTTTAAACATTCTTTTTTATATTTCAAAAAAGAATGATCAATACTAAATCCTAAAATATTATTTATTTCTTCAAAAGACATTTTATATTCATCTAAATTATTATCTTTTAAATAAAGCCATAATCTTTCATATCTACTCATTGAAATCTACCTTTATTTCACCTATACCACCATCTATATCAACTATTACATCCCCATTTCCTATTTCACCTTCAGAAACATTTTTTGAATCAATAGAAATATTGCCAATTCCCTTTGAAACTTTAATTCTATAATCATCTAAATTACCTAATAAATTTAATTTTAATGCTCCTACTCCAGCATCAAATCTATTAACACCTGTTAATTTTGTTTTGATATTTGCTTCTCCAACACCAATATCAAAATCTAAATTATTTATGCTTCCCGCTAAAACTTGAAATTTACCAGCACCTGTATTGATAAAAGCATCTTTAGATACAATCAAATTATCAATATCAGTTTTACCAGCCCCTAAATCTAATTTTAATTTTTCTGTGACAATACTTTCAATATCAACGCTTCCTGCTCCAGATTCTATGTTTACTTTTTCAAAACTAAAATCATCAGGAATATATACTACTAAGTTTCTAGAATAACCCCACGAAAACCATTTATCTTTTTCTTCAATAACTAATTTACCATTATCGTTTTTACAAGAAACTTCTTTATTATCTGTTTGGACTAAAAATTCTCTACCTATTTTTATATCTAAATTACTATAATTAATATCTATGTCTAAAGAAGTTATGCCTTTATAAGAACATTTTAAATCAACCATTTCATGTCTTTCTTTATCTTTTTTTAAACCAATTTCATTAGCAATACCATAAATAGCCATAGTGATTGCTGAAAAAATTGTAATTATTAGAAAGAATGCTAAAACAAGAGCAAAATATTTTATTAATTTTTGAACATTTGTCATTTAATATCAACTCCTCCGAATACACATGTTGCATTAATATAAATTGTTACTTTTCCATCATTTTTCTTTGTCTTTTCATCTACACCACCAAATATAGAAGATGATTTTACTTTTACTTTAACATTTTTTGGCACATATATATCTATTCCACCAAATATAGAAGTAGTATTTATTACTACATCATCATCTAAAATAGCGTTTCTTAAATCTAATTTAACACTACCAAATATAGCACTAATTTCAGAACTTTTAAATCTCTCATTATCATAATTTATTTTTTGTTCAGAAAATGTAGCACATACTTCATTATCTTTAGATAGCTTATTTATTTTTTTTATTTCTTCAACTACTTGTTTATTAAATGTGTCTTTAAATATAAATGATAAACCTATTACTACTAATACTATTGGTATAATTAATTTCCAAATTAAATCAAAATTCAATATATCTTGACATGCTAGAAATAATAAAATACCTATTAACAACAATATAATATTTCCTGTTTTATCTTTTTCTTTTGATAAACCTAAAATAGCTGGAATTATTATAAATAAAGTCCACCAACCATCAAAAAATATATCAATACTAGTTATCCCAAATGTATTTAAACCTATAATAACTCCTAATATAATTAAAATTAATCCTAATATAATATTCTTCATATAATCTCCTTCAATCTTTCAATACCCATTTATTATCTTTATTTTCTTTCAAAAGCATAAGTGCTTGAAATTCTAATGACAGCAACTCTTTTATTTGCGACTCTGTTAGTTTTACAGTATCGGTCGCAACTAACATAGCAATACCATGAGTAAATACCCACATTTTGGTATGAAAATCAGCTATATCTTCATCTTTTAGTTGTGTACTCAATTTTATAAGTTTTGTTAATTCTTGATAATCTTCATTATCTCTAGAAATAAATTCTTTAGGAACTAAATCAGAACCACTCATAAATAAAAATTTAAAAAAGTTAGTTTCTTCTTTAGCAAATTTTATATAATTAATACCTACTTGTTTATAAGGTGGAATATTATCAACCATCTTATCCATCAAAAACTTATAAAAATATTTTTCTATTTTTATATATAATTCATTATTCAATTCTTCTACATTTTTGAATTGATAATATATTGGTCTAATCGATGAATTAAGTTTTTTAGCCAATTCTCTATTACTAAGGCTTTCTATACCTTTTTCTCTAACAATTGAAAAAGCTGCTTCTAATATTTTTTCTTTTGTTATCTTCACTGATTTTGGCATAACATCGTCCTCTCATTTTGTATCTACTGATATTGTATCACATAATACATTATTTGTATATAGAAAAAGAAGAAAATTCTTCCTATTTTAAATAATTATCGACAAATATCTAATTCATCTATTAATGTATCAACACCAGCTATTTTTATTGATGTTAAATCTGAATTATTACTAAATGCATAACATTCAATTTCAACATCAGCACTTTCTATAACTACAG
>OBKS01002164.1_pt1 | contig 11792 bp, 16 predicted proteins | sample 1517381 | NCBI WGS metagenome assembly OBKS01 (sample SAMN04571686, study PRJEB22368) | human gut metagenome | biome: human gut; material: stool | host: Homo sapiens | place: Luxembourg | collected 2012-08-03
AGTATTATCTGCGCTTTTGGCTTAGCAGCTGCCGCACCTCGCTCGCCGTATCGGCACTTAGAATTATGCGGTATTGCCTAAACAAATAATACAAACTGTATAGCACTGCGCGCGCGGAGAACCGCCGCCCGGCGGCCCGGTTTGCTGCGCTGATTCTGCCAAAATCGGATCGCATGGTTTTGCACCCGCCTGGCCAGGTTTTTCCGGCGGGTGGGTGCTTTTTGATGCAAAATGGCCCCAAAACTGGCAAAATAGCAGGCTGCAACCCAAAGTATCGCCCCAGTTGGTGGCGGCAACCGGGTGCTTTCGCTATAATAAGGCCAGCAAAACACAAGGGGCCGGACCATCCGGCCGGGTTTTGCCGGGCGGTGCACCGCCCACTGCAAGCTGTTGATAGGAGATTATAAAATGAAATATCAAGTATTTGGCATTCTTTGGATGGTATTCAATCTTGCGCTCATGCTGGTTATGGGCATTGTCGGTATCTACCTGCTGTGGCTGGTCATCAAGGCACTGCGGGTTTACATCAACTCCCACGAAGTGCGGGTAGAAAAGAAAGCCACCCGCAAGTCCCTGGCCGAAGCCCTGCGGGAGAACCGTGTACGCTGCAAAATGACCCAGGAGTTTGTTTCGGAAACCATCGGTGTCAGCCGCCAGGCGGTATCCAAGTGGGAAAACGGCACCTCGGACCCCAACACCTCCAACCTGATCGCGCTGGCCAAGCTGTATGGTATTTCGGCGGAAGAGCTGCTGAAAAACGTGGAACACTCTGCCGGAACCGCCAAACCGAACGAAGGCAGCGAGAAAACCGTGTAAAAGAAAAACAGGGCATGCACCCCTTTTTTGCCACGTTTTGTTGCCCTGGCAACATTCAAAATGCCGGAAACTGGCTATACTAAAACCATCGGATATGATAAAATATTAACGGCCGATCCGGAAAACAAAAGAATTCCGGTACGCCGCAACAAGAGGACGCCCGCAGGGCAGAAAAGGGAAAAGTATGAAGATCATTTTTTATGGCACCCGTGATTACGACCACCTGTATTTTGACGTTCTGGCCGCTGACCCGGACTATGGCTGCACCATCAAGTTCCTGGCGGCCAACCTGGATCCAGATACCGCCCAGCTGGCCGCGGGCGGCGATGCCGTCTGCGCCTTTGTCAACAGTGATTGCGGTGCCGAAACGCTGTCCGTGCTGGCCAAAGCGGGCATCAAGCTGCTGCTGATGCGCTGCGCGGGCTACAATAACGTGGACCTTGCCGCCGCCAAAGCCAACGGCATTACCGTTATGCGTGTGCCGGGCTACAGCCCGGAAGCCGTTGCCGAGCACGCCATGGCGTTGGCCCAGGCCGCAAACCGCCGCATCTGCAAGGCATATATCAAGGTGCGCAATAACAACTTTGCACTGGACGGCCTGCTGGGCCAAAACTTTTATGGCGCCTGCGCCGGCATTGTGGGCACCGGCCGCATTGGCGCCGCCATGGCGCGCATCTGCCACGGTTTTGGCATGAATGTGCTCTGCTATGACATGTACAAAAACCCCGAAGTGGAAAAGTTTGCCCGCTATGTTTCGCTGGAAGAACTGCTGCAGAAAGCCGACCTGGTCAGCTTGCACTGCCCGCTGACCGAGGGTACCCATCACATGATTAACAAGGATACCATCGCCATGATGAGGGATTCTGCCATCCTGGTCAACACCAGCCGCGGCGGCCTGATCGACACCGACGCCCTGATCGAAGCCCTGCGCGCCCGCAAGTTCGGCGGCGTGGGCCTGGATGTGTACGAGGATGAGGATGACCAGGTGTTCCAGGATTTCTCCGACGATGTGCTGGAAAACGAGGTGGTGCCGGTGCTGCTCAGCTTCCCCAATGTGGTCATTACCAGCCACCAGGCGTTCTTTACCCGCACGGCATTGCAGAGCATTGCGGCCATCACGCTGGAAAATGCCCGTGCCTTTGCCCGTGGTGAAGAACTGAAAAACGAGGTAAAAGCGTAAAAAACTATCATTTGTGTGCAAATGGGATACACTTGCTGTTATTGCACAAACAAAATTTTTCAAAAAATATTGTCAAATGCACTTTAGCGTGCTAATATAAATACCGGTGAAAGAAATAGAGGACCGCGCGCTTTCCGCCAGTTTCAAGGGGTCCGGCAGTGCGGCCGGAAGCGGAAAACAGCAGCCCACCAAAAAGGAGAGTGTATACCATGTCTATCAAAAATGCTTATCTGAACGAAGTGTACCAGGGCCTTGCAAAGCGCAATGCTGAGCAGAAGGAATTCCTGCAGGCTGTTGAGGAAGTTCTCGAAAGCCTGGAGCCTGTTGTTGAGGCCCATCCTGAATATGAAAAGGCAAGCCTGATCGAGCGCCTGGTTGAGCCGGAGCGCATCATCATGTTCCGTGTGCCTTGGGTGGATGACGCCGGCAAGGTGCAGGTCAACCGCGGCTACCGTGTGCAGTTCAACTCTGCCATCGGCCCCTACAAAGGCGGCCTGCGCTTCCATTCTTCTGTTAACCTGTCTATCCTCAAGTTCCTGGGCTTTGAGCAGTGCTTCAAGAACAGCCTGACCAGCCTGCCCATGGGCGGCGGCAAGGGCGGTTCTGACTTTGACCCCCACGGCAAGAGCGACGCCGAAGTTATGCGCTTCTGCCAGAGCTTTATGACCGAACTGTACCGCCACATTGGCCCCGATACCGATGTGCCCGCCGGTGATATCGGCGTTGGCGGCCGTGAGATCGGCTTCCTGTTTGGCCAGTACAAGCGCATCCGCGACGAGTACTCCGGCATCCTGACCGGCAAGGGCATCCCGTTCGGCGGTTCCCTGGCCCGTACCGAGGCTACCGGCTACGGCCTGTGCTACTTTGCCAAGGAAATGCTGGCTGATGCTGGCAAGAGCTTTGAGGGCCAGCGTGTGGTCATCTCCGGCTCCGGCAACGTTGCTACCTATGCAAACCAGAAAGCTACCCAGATGGGCGGCAAGGTTATCGCCATGAGCGACTCCAACGGCTACATCGTGGACGAGAACGGCATTGACTACAAGGTCATCAAGGAAATCAAGGAAGTCAAGCGTGCCCGCATCAAGACTTACCTGGATTACGTTCCCACCGCTAAGTACGTTGAGGGCAGCAAGGGCATCTGGACTGTTCCCTGCGATATCGCTCTGCCCTGCGCAACCCAGAACGAGCTGCAGCTGGAAGGTGCCGAGGCACTGGTTGCCAACGGCTGCTACGCTGTTGCCGAAGGTGCTAACATGCCTTCTACCCCGGAAGCAATCGCTTACCTGCAGAGCCACGGTATCCTGTTCGCTCCCGCTAAGGCAGCCAACGCCGGCGGCGTTGCTACTTCCGGCCTGGAAATGAGCCAGAACAGCCTGCGCCTCTCCTGGACCTTTGAAGAGGTTGACGAGCGCCTGCACAACATCATGGTCAACATCTACAAGAACGCTGCCGATGCAGCCGAGCGTTACGGCATGAAGGGCAACCTGGTTGCCGGTGCCAACATCGCAGGCTTCGAGAAGATCGCCAGCGCTATGATGAGCCAGGGCGTGGTTTGATTTTTTCCCCCCACGCTTCAAACAGAATATAGCCTGAAATAACACACCGGGCCGCATGCCATACCGCATGCGGCCCGGTAATTATAGTGTTATGAAAACTGTTTGATATCCTTTTCAAAGGCATTTCTGATAATGACCGCGGTCAAGAAATTTAATATATCCCATATCTCGCAACACTTGAAGCTGCTGACGAATTTTTGCCCGAACATTGTGATTATCGGGATGCAGAGTGGCTAAGCGAGATTCAAATTGATATACATCGTCAAGTGTGAAATCGTTGGAAGAAAGTTCATTTACGCAATCTTGTACATCGTGTAGCCAATTATTTTCACTGTAAGTAATCATAAAGATTCTCCTTCCATAACTTAAGGGAGTGAATGGTAGTAACGGCTTTACTCAAAAATAAAAATCTCCTCGATCGGTGCTTCTACTGTGCGGGAGATATCCACGGCCAGCTTCAGGGAAGGGTTGTACTGCGCCTTTTCCAGCCGCATAATGGTTTCGCGCCGCACGCCCACGGCGCTGGCCAGCTGCTCCTGTGTCAGCCCTTTGGCAAGGCGGAACTGCTTCAGCCTGCAGGTAAAGTCCGGCATGGGTCAGTCCTCGCTTTCTTCAAAATCTTCTGCGGGCAGGTCGTCGTGGTCATAGCGGTACAGCAGGTACTCGCTCAAAAACAGGTAGAGCGCCAGCGTGAGGGAAAGCACGATCAACAGCGCAATCAGCACCGCGTCCCCGCCGCGGCCCTGGGCCAGCAGAATGACCGCCACAAAAATAATGCTCAACGCCGTTTTTGCAGCCGTCAGCTGCGCTTTGGCGCGGTTTTCGGTGTAGCGCTCGTCCATCAGCGTGTGGGACATTTTGCCCTCAAAAAAGAACCCGAAAAAGCCAAAGAACAAAAAGAACGCAAAGGGAAAAACTTCCCCGGTCTGCGGGTAGACCCAGAAGCCCAGTAAGCCTAAAAAGCCCAGCAGCCCCAAAAAACCAAACCGCGGGTCAATGGTGCGGGTGGTGGCGGAGCTTTTTTGCTGTTGCGCATGCTGAAAACCGCGCACAAACAGCCAAATCAAGTAAGCAGCGCACAAAATACAGGCAAGCATCAGCGGCAGGTCCTGCACCCGGAAAACGTAAGTGGAAAAATCCGTGGGAGCAATCAGCCGGGAATGATTAAAAACAACGCTGTACCAAACCGAAGCCCCCAAACAGGCAGCGCAGAAAATGCCGGGCAGAACAATGTTCTTCAAGGTGGAGTGTTTCATGGCAAGAACCTCTTGTGTGATATATTTGTATCTTTGCGAGATAAATATATCACTATATAAGAACCCTGTCAAGCCGCTTGCCGGGAATTTTCGCCATCCGTTTGCACCGGTGCGCGGCAGGTGCTATACTGTTTACAGAACCCATGCGAAAGGAAGTAGCAAACGCCATGAACGATGCAGAACTGGACAGCCTGATGGGAAAGGGGGCACCCGTATGACGACCGCACAGCGCCGGGAAGAAATCTTGGCCCTGCTTAACCAGGCCGATGCCCCCATTGCCGCCAAGGACCTGGCCGCGCGGTTTGGGGTCAGCCGCCAGGTGATCGTGCAGGACCTTGCCGTGATCCGGGCATCCCGGCCCAATATCATCTCCACCAACCGCGGCTATATCCTGCAGCAGCAGGAAACCGGCTGCCTGCGGGAGTTTAAGGTCCGCCACACCCCGGAGCAGGCCGAGCAGGAGCTGAACCTGATCGTGGACCACGGCGGCCGGGTGAAAAATATCAGCATCAGCCACCGCGTTTATGGGCGCATCACCGCGGAAATGGATATCCGCTCCCGCCAGGATGTGCAGGAGTTCCTGCAGGCATTGGCAGGTGGCGCTTCCACCGTGCTTTCCACCGCAACGGACGGCTACCACTACCACCTTGTGGAGGCCGCCACCCCCGACCGCCTGGATTTGATCGGCCAGGCCTTGCAGGATGCGGATTTCCTGGCCCCCCTGCAGCCGTGGGAAAAAGAAAAGTAAGTAAAATAGAAAAGCGGCCGTTTGAGCTTTTGGGTTCAAACGGTCGCTTTATTTTGGGCTTTTTTCGCTGTAAGGGCTGTGTGGTTCGCCATCGGCAGGCTCAACATAGGTTATCAGGTCCTCGACCCGGCAGTGGAAAATCTGGCAGAAGTCGTCCAGCTTGGCCGTGGTAATGCCCTGCCCCTTGCGGATGCGGTCAATGGTGCCGCTGCTGATGTTGTAGTGGTTGATCAGTGTATAAGTGCTTTCCCCGCACCGCTTCATCGTTTCCCAGAATTTGTCGTATACAATCATTTAATCACCTAGATAAAGCATAAATTATGGTCAACTTATTGACAATGGCTATAATTGTAGCTAGAATATAGTCATAAAAATAGCTATAATGATTTAGAGAAAGGAGAAAATAATGAATAGCTATATCCTTGTGCCAGTCGTGCTGTATACGGCATGGGCAATATACTCTGGCTACAAATATGTAAATGGGCGCTATCCATGGCTGGAGCAACCAGAAATAGCGCATCGCATTTGCAAATATGCAGCTATTTTGGGCATGGGCTATATTGTTGGTGCGGGCACGATTGTGAAATGGGCTGTTGTAGCGGCATTGAGAATGGCAGATCACAAATAGCAGAGCAAAAAGGAGCAATAAAATGGAGAACATTAAAACTTTGATTCAGGAAAACAAAGATTGTAAAATGGAAAAAGGTGTGCTGTGTGCACAGCATTGCCGAGACTGCCGTTATATGGAAATGGAAAACGACCATTATAATGATGGAAATCGCCGCTGTGCATACAAAGGATGCTGGCTGCCACCCAGTACGGAAGCTTGTGCAGCATTTCAATGGTAAGGATGCTTTATACGAATGCTAAATCACTCTAATTGTAAAGGAGCAATAAAATGGAGAACATTAAAACTTTGATTCAGGAAAACAAAGATTGTAAAATGGAAAAAGGTGTGCTGTGTGCACAGCATTGCCGAGACTGCCGTTATATGGAAATGGACAATGACCACTATAATGACGGGACACGCCGCTGTGCGTATAAAGGCTGCTGGCTTTCACCGAGCACAGAAGCCTGTGCCGCCTTTCAGTGGTAAGAAGCTGATAGTTACTACGAGGGTATTGGCAAAAATAACAAATAGTTTCATCGGACGAAAAGAAGAAGCAGGCGGAATTTTGGGAGCAAACAAAAGCTTGGATATTGTGGATTCTTTTGCGTTGATACCAGCTGAAAAGGCTGGAAAGTACTACTATATTCCCGATATCGAAGCTGCAAACCGCCAGATTCACCAGTGGGCAAAAGAAGAAATTTGCTTTTGTGGCTTTATCCACTCACATATTACAGATAAAAAGGAATTATCTGAGGGCGATATAAAATTTGCGGAACAACTGTTTAATAGCTTTCATTTACCAGTACTGTGGTTTGGCCTGCAAATTTTAACAAAAAAGTGCCGCGAAACAAAATTCTACTCTGTCCAAAAATCAGACACAAAAGTGGAAATAAGCTCTGTTTGCTGGGAAATGGAAGGTGAGGATGATATTGAATGTTTTGCTGATGATAGTGTTCATAATTTGTGCGGCAGTTTTGTATACCTGTTATAAGTCGGCAAAAGATCTTGAGAAAAATAGCAAATTACCAAAAGCGCCGTCTGAAGATGTCAAACAAGAAGGGTGCTGCGGTATTGTGGAATGCGGTTACTGGATACCCTTATGGGAGAACGGTGAAATGCGTAAGGACCGCTATTACTGCAACTATAAACATTGCGAAATGAAACCAGGAGCACCCTGCCCATTTGCAAAAGAACAACCGGAAATGTTGGGACCAAGCATTATAGAATCACTTATGAGTGAAGAATGGAACAATGTAAAATGAAAAAGAAAAATGTGAGGATAACAACTATAATTTTGACAGTTCTTTTAGCAGTAACGCTGACAAGTTGCGGCGAAAAAGATTTTATTTGTGGTTGGTGCACCCGCAGCGTACACGAAAAACCACACGAAGCACGGATTCTTGGACAGGATGTTGAATTGTGCGATGATTGCTACAAAGAATTGAAAAATTATCAAACGCAGCTGAATTAAATAAATCAAGAGATAAAGGCTTAAAAGTTCAAATCGCGAATGAAAAAATGAACTTTTAAGCCTTTTTTAGGAAGGGGATAAGCATGAAAAAAGCAGTATCATTTATACTGGCGCTTATACTTGTTAGTATGCTATTGCTGCCAGTTGGTGCAGAGGAAAACGCATCTAGTATGCTGGTGACAAAAGGTGCATTGACATATGCCATTGATGATAATTTTACAATTGTGGCATGTGACCCTGCGGTGCATGTAAAGGACTGTACACTTCCGGGAATTATTGATGGATATAAAGTAGTGCGCATTGGAAAAGACGCTTTCAAGGACTGCACTTTACTTACAGATATAAAAATTCTGGAAGAAACAACGGATATTGACGAAGGTGCATTTTCGGGCTGTACGGCACTTACAAAAATCTTTATCCCTTCAAGTATGGTAAGCATTGGCGAAGGTGCGTTCTCGAGGTGCACAAATTTAACAGACGTGTATTATGCCGGTACAGAAGAGCAAAGGGGAGGGATTACTCTAGGGGCTGGTAATGATAGCTTTTTGAGTGCAACCTGGCATTATAATTATGACTATGAACGCCCCAATCTCCCGGATGACATGATAGGAAAAGAAGGCCTATTAATCTATACAGTGAATGATGATGGCACCAGCTGTGCCATTAGAGATTGCGAGGAATCTGTATCTGGAACTTATGAAATCCCGGAAGAAATTGATGGTTATAAAGTAACAAAAATTAAAGATGTTGCATTCTATGAGTGCAGCACCCTTGCGAAACTTGTTATTCCCAGCGGAGTGAAGTATATTGGAGATAGTGCATTTGACGGTTGTACAGCGCTTACCGAAGTGAACATCCCACAAAATGTATCCTATATTGGACCTAGTGCATTTAATAATTGTACGTCCCTTAAAAATATTACGATTCCAGATGGAATACAGGATATTGATTATTTTTCATTTTCGGGCTGTGATTCACTGCAAAGCGTTACGCTTTCTACTAGTGTAACTGAAATTGAAGATGGCGCATTTAGTGGATGCCCAAACTTGACGTATGTTTATTATGCAGGTACGGAAGAACAGAAAAATACGATATACTTTGGGTCAGATAATGAAGATATTTTAACAGCTACCTGGATTTATGAGTCCGACACCCCCGATGAACAAAAGTTTACCGTGGGCAGAGATGATTTTAGCTTTTTGAATGAAGAAAAATATTTTTTTGATGAAGAAGAACTGAGGCAGGCAAAAAGAGCTGGCTTAGCAGCACAGCTTTTTAGAAAAGGCATGGTACCGGATACGGTATCGAACGAGTTGAATTATTATATCCCGGAAGAAGACTTTGAAAAATTGACAAGAGGAATGTCGAACACCGTTAAAAATGAAGTTATAGCTCTTGAAATGAAAAAATGGGGTGGTTCATGCTATGGTATGGTAAGAGTGGCAGCAATACGATATTTGGATAAAACAAGGCTGCCACTAACGGCTATTTCGCCAGAGCTTTTGGAAGAAAATGTGACATTTGATTTAAAAGAACCGGCACAAGATATGAACGTAAGAAACTTAATTAACTATTATCAGCTGGCACAAGTTCTTCCGCTTGAAAAAGCACTTGAAAGAGAAGAATGTGAAAATCGGATAAAAACGGATTATTTAGGAGCAATCAATGATATAGTGACGGCTGTCAAAAATGAAAAATGTGTACAAGTTACGGCTGGCCAATCTCAGGCAAAGGGATCACATGCACTTTTATTGATTGGAATTAACAAAGAAACGGAAGATTTTGTTGACATGCAGGTATGGGACCCTAATCAGGTGGAGATTAAGAGCCTGTACATGTATAAGGATAAAGGCAATATAGAAGATGCTATCCGAATCAGTACAGATGCTTATGGAGATCGCTTGGACCGACTTTATCAATGGTTTTCTGGAATCGATAATATTGATACGAGAAATTATTTTGGAGTGGACGATCATGAAGTGTTTTCGGATTATTCGGATTATGAAAAAGCATATCTGCAAATAAAAAGTGGAACGCAAATTTCTTTTTCCAGCGGTAATGCGAGACTGGAATATTCTGATGGGGAAGTTAAGAGTAGCAACAATGTTTCGGGACCATACAGTTTAAGGTCTGATGGAGATAATGACGATGGAGAAATTGAATTTTGCATTGAAAAACAACAGCTAGGAAAAGATGGCTTTTGTAGTGTATCAAACGATGCAGGAGGAAACGAACTAACAATTATCAATGATGGCTGGTCGGTATCAATCGTCAGTGATAAACCAATTCAAATTAGTATGGATAATACCGAACAAAGCGTAAAAATACAATCAGAAGAAAAAGGCTTACTTAGCGCATGGCTGACACAGAATACGCCGCGCGCAAACAGTGCATGGTATGGAACGGCTGTAGATGTAAATGATGCAAAAGAATTGATTTTGACCCCCACAAGTGAAGGTGTCAAAGTTAATAGCGACAACATGCAGGATGCACGTGTGACAGTAAACGGTGATGGTACCTTTGCCAGCAAAGCAATCAACACTACCAAAAACGAAATCCTAGTTCAGGAAGACGAAGATGCAACGGTTGGAGATTGTATTAAGATTCAAGGAACTTATACAATCAGGGCATCAGTTGGCCTACATGGGACAATATCCCCGGCGGGTTATGTAGCAGTAGATGCTGGAGGAACGCAGACATTTACGTTTACCCCGGATGAAGGGTACGCCGTGGAACACGTTAAAGTTAATGGAAAAAATAAAGGAGAAATTACAGACTATACGTTTAAAAAGGTAAAAAAGGACCAAGAGATAGAAGTGACTTTTAGAGAAAAGACGGAGCAAGATTCGGAACCAAAAGAAAAAAGAGGATATGGCCCAATCATTGATTGGATTTTGTCAATTATTGAGTGGATAAAACATTGGTTCCAAGCATAACTTTGCTATAATGAAAAAATACTTGTACTTGACTCCTTAACAAACAGCCGCCCTGACGTTTTTGCGTCAGGGCGGCTGTTTTACATGTTTACGCCTTTTCCTCGGCCCCAAAGCTATACCCCATATCGCGGTACAGAGCATAGGCTTTGCGCAGGAAATCTTCGGTCACGCAAAAGTATTCGGCGGCGTCGGCAAGGGTGTCGCCGCGGCGCAGGCGGGCGGCAAGTTCGGGGTAGGGGATGTGCTTGAGCACGGCGGCTTTGTCGGCCCGGTATTCGGCCTGCGCTTTGAGCTGGTAGGGCGAATACGGCAGATAGAACGCGCCGCTGGCAAAGTGCCCGTCCTCGTGGATCAGGGCGGTGCGCACCTCGGCGGAAGAATCAAACCGCGCGGTGTTGATGCCCACAATGCGCCCGTTCTGCAAAGAAAGGCAGCGCATGCTGCGCAGCGGGCATTCCGCCACGGTAATGCCTTCCCGGTCCATCTCGTCCAGTGTGGCTGCAAGGGTATATTTGAACATTCGTGCCCCTCCCGCAAGCGCAGGCCCGGCCAAAGGCGGCTTACTGCTTGCCCTGGTTGATCTCCGCACGCAGGCGGATCAGGGTGGCAATATCGGCCTTGTCCTCTTCGGTCAGGTAACGCTTCAAGTTCTCATAAGCGGCAATGGGCTCATCGCGGATCAGGTCCGAAACGGCATCCGTCTGGTCCGGCTCGGTTTCCAGCGGTTCATCCCCGGCAAGCTGGGCGATGGTAACGCCAAAATACTCGGCAATGGGCCGCGCGTGCTTCAGCGTCAGCTGTTTGGTGCGGCCGGATGCCAGCTCCGACAGGGTGCTGCGCGGGATTTTCAGCGCGCGGCACATTTTGGTTACGTCAGTGCCGTCGCGGCGGCACAGCTCCTGGATGATATCATACATTCTGCTCATGGCGGGAGCCTCACTTTACCTGCACTGCGCGGGGCAGAACCGCGCAGTGATTAAATTCTGTTCCTGTATTCAGGATACCCCCGCCGCAAGGGAATGTCAAGCCTGCTGCTTACATTTTTGCCTTGGGTATACCTGAAAAGGCGAAAATAAACGGTTTTTCGCAAGTGCAGTTTTGTGGCTTGCGCCTGCAAAACAGCCGTGATTTTTTTTCAGATACACCCGAATACCCTCATTATACCACAAGGCAAGGGTGATAAACCGGACTTTGACGGGCACAAACGGAAAAAATATTG
>OBKS01002167.1_pt1 | contig 11783 bp, 10 predicted proteins | sample 1517381 | NCBI WGS metagenome assembly OBKS01 (sample SAMN04571686, study PRJEB22368) | human gut metagenome | biome: human gut; material: stool | host: Homo sapiens | place: Luxembourg | collected 2012-08-03
TTTTGCTATGCAAAAGCATAGCAAAAAATAGAATGTGCCATTCCCTCGCCCCTTCGGGGCAACCGGGAATGATGCACAAAACTTCATGCACAGAAGATTTTGCCTGTTTTCGCGGTGCGCCCCACAGTGCATGAAGTTTTATGCCCGGCTGCTTCACAGCCATTTTTTCCACTTGAAGATCACCAGCTCCACCAGAATGCACACCGCGCTGACGATGCACACGGCCAGATACCCGTGCCGGGCGGTGAGCTCCGGCATGTTCACAAAGTTCATGCCGTACCACCCGGCGATCAGGGACAGGGGCAGAAACACCGTGGTAACGATGGTCAGGATCTTCATGATCTGGTTCTGCCGCATGTCCAGTTGGGTCTGGTGCATTTCACGCAGCTGTAAGGCGTACTCCTTCTCCTGCTCCGTGGCGGACAGCAGCCGCTGGGCCCGGCCCGTCAGGTGGTCGAACAGCCGGGAGGCGTGGGGGTCGCCCTCCTCCGTCTCCTCCGACAGCACCGCAAACAGGTCGTCCAGCTGCTCATAATACGCCGCGAACACCGACAGCTCCCGGCGGATGCGGAACAGCTTCTTGTCCAGGTCCTGAGCCTGGTCCTGCATCAGGGCCTCCTCCAGGGCTGTCAGCCGCTTTTCGTATTTCTGCAGGGTGGGCATGTCCTCCTGCAAAAGCCGGGTGAACAGCTCCGCCAGGGCCTGGGCCGGGGTCCCGGCCTCCAGGTCGTCCGCCAGGCCCCGCAAAAACTCCCCGTCCTCCGCCAGCAGCAGCCGCCGCTGGGTCAGATAGAAGCCGAAAAAGTGCTTCTCGCCGGTGGGAGCCATGGGCCGGGGCATGGCATAGGTCCCGGCGGCCCCGCCGCCCTTGAGCCGCTCCGCCCGGCAGAAGGCGCCGCCGGAGGGGGCAATGCGGTGCTGCTCCAGCTGGGGATACCGCTGGCGCAGCTGGTCAAAGGTCACCAGCTCCACGCAGGATGCGCACATCTCGCCCATGGCCTTACAGGAAAAACTTCCGGTGCAGGGACCGGCGCAGGGGCTTGCACACGGCGATGATCAGCAGCATGGCCCCCAGCAGCACCCCCGCCGCCAGGGGATAGAAGGACCAAATGAACGTGTGATGCAGCCCGAAGGTCAGGCTCAGCAGGAACTCGATGAGCACCGCCAGGCCGCCTCCGGCTATCAGCGCCCCGCCGAAGATATACAGGTGCCCCCGGCTCAGATACCGCAGCAGCGTCACCACCGTAGTCACCAGAACCCCGATGGTCCCCGTGACCGGAAGGGCGAAGGTCAGGAACCAGTGTCCGCCGGTGGCGAAGTTGATATACAGCAAGTACAGCCCGATGGCCACAAAGTCCGCCGGGACGAAGATCACCGGGTTGGGCCTTCTGAACCACAGGGGCAGCACCGCCAGGATGTACAGCAGCGCCACGCCGCCTGCGGCGTACCCGGACCACAGGATGGCCCCGTTGACGCTCCAGTCGCACAGGATGCAGATCACGATGGGCAGCACCGCCAGCATGGTCAGGATAAACAGCACGCCGGAGCGGTTCACCTCCTCGGGATGGCCCATGGGGTCCGGCGGAAAGGGAGGCTCCCCCTGCTGCCGGGGCATATCCGGGTGAAACACCCGGGTCCCGCACAGGGGACACACGGTTTCGCTGTCGGCCAGCTCCACGCCGCAATTGATACAATACATATCGGACACTCCTTTCCCTTATCCCCGGCCCCGGCGGTTGCTCTCCACCTTCACAGGCAGACCCAGCCGCTGCAGGACCCGGTAAAAATGCAGCTCCAGCTCCGGCTCCTGGATGCTGCGGATGCAGTTGATATACATGGTTCCGTTCCAGGACACCACGCCGCAGTCGTGGGGCGCGGCGGCCTGAACGCCGATGATGAAGTCCAGCCTCTGCACATACGGGGCCATGGCCTCCGGCAACTCCACCGCCCCCAGGTTTGACAGGCACAGGCAGGACTTCCGCTCGCCCACGGCGTTAAACACCGCCTTCATGGCGATGTTCTTGATGAACAGGGGCATCACCTTCAGCACCGGGGACTTCTCGCTGGCCACATTGGCGGCGAACTTGGAGCGCAGGGTGTGGGTGTTGTTCTCCAGGCCCATCCGGTGGTGCACGGCGGCGCAGATCTCGGAGAAGGTATAGTCCCCTGTGCGGGGGTCGATCTCCGGGGTGATATACGAGGCAAAGTTCCGCAGACTGCGGCTGGGGAACAGAGTCCGCAGGTTCACCGGCAGCAGCACCTTCACCGGCTTGCGGCGGCTGCGCCGGGGCACCTTCTCCGCCTGCAGGTCGGCGATGGCCTGCATCATGGCGGCGCACAGCAGCTCCGTCACGGACACGCCGTATTTCCTTGCGCACACCCGCACCCGGTCCACCGGCACCATCATGGTCACCAGGTTCTTGTATCCGTCCTTTTCCGGGGTGCCGCTGAGGTGATAGGCGGTGCTCTCCGCCCGGCTGGCGGTAACGTCCCCGGCATAGCGCAGGAAGCTGTCCTCCAGCTCCTGGGGGCTTGGCTCCTCCAGCCGGCCCAGAACGCCCTTTTCCGCCGGAACGGTGATGCCGTACTTCTGGCACAGGTACTCCGCCACCAGGGTTTTCAGGAAGATCAGCCCCCCGGTGCCGTCGGTGACGGCGTGGAAAAACTCCACTGCCACCCGGTTGTGATACACCAGCACCCGGAAGGCGCAGCGCCGCACCTGGCCAAAGGGAACGTGGGCCAGGGGGCAGCTCTTTTCCGGCTGGATCTCCGGGGCCTGGGGGATCTCCTCCAGATAGTACCAGAACACCCCCCGCCGCAGCCGCACGGCCATGGACGGGAACCGCCGCACCGTCACGTCCAGGGCCGCCCGCAGCACGGGCACGTCGATGGGCTCCATCAGGGTGGCGGACAGGCGGAAGAAGTTGTTCCAGTTCCGGCGCTTGGCGGCGGGATAGATTTTGGCGGCGTTGTCCAGCCGCATCCACCGCAGGCTCCGGGCCGGGGACAGGGTCCGGTCCAGGAAGTGGTTGATGGCCTCAAAATCCTGCTCCATATTCTCGTTCAGGCAGTACAGCACATAGGCGTGCCACCGCTCCGGGGCAATATACAGACTGCTGCGGCACCCGGCGGCCAGGAGCTTTTCGTGCAGGGCCCGGGTGTCGTCCAGCATCACCTCGTCCCCGCCCACAAACAGCAGAGACGGCGGCAGGCCCGTCAGGTCGCCGAACAGCGGCGAGCACAGGGAGTTCGCAGGGTTCTCCGTATAGCACTTGGCGTAAAATTGCAGCAGCTCCGGAGTCATGGAGGGGTCCTTCTCCCGGTTCTCCCGATAGGAGTCCCCGGAGCCGGTCAGGTCCGTCCAGGGAGAGATTCCCACAAGCCCGCAGGGCAGGGCCATGCCCAGCTGCTTGAGCCGCAGACACAGGCAGTAAATGAGCCCGCCTCCGGCGGACTCCCCCGCCAGCATGATCTGCCCCGGCTCATAGCCCTTTTTCAGCAGGTATTGATAGCTCTCCAGCGCGTCGTCCAGAGCCGCCGGATACGGATGCTCCGGGGCCAGGCGATAGGCCGGGCAAAACACCCGCACGCCGCACTCCGAGGCCAGGGCGGCGGCAAAGCCCTTGGCGTATTCCAGACTGCCGCAGGTATAGCCCCCGCCGTGGAGATACAGGATCACCCCGGTGCGGCGCTGGTCCTTGGGCATGACCCACGCCCCCTGAAAATGCTCAAAATCGTGGTCCCGCACCAGCACCTCCCGCCGGTGCAGGGCGGTCATCAGCTCGCCCAGCTTGTCCTGGCCCTTCCGGGTGGCCTCCAGAGACAGGCCCGCCACAAAGGGCTTGAAAAAAGACAGCTGCGAGCGAACCAGCTTTGCGTGCAGCTCCATGCAATGTCGTTCCTTTCCTGAAAATCTTTTGAACCCTTTTATTATACCAGTTATCCCGCGTCTTCACAAGGCGTGAAGGCCGCAATTTTTTCCCGTTGCGTTTTCCCGCCGGAGACGCTACAATAGCCTGGGCGGAACATCCGCCGGATTTTCAATTGCGTTTGTGGAGGGATTTTCATGCACAAATATGCCTTGGTGGTCATCGACATGCAGCGGGGCTTTCTGGACCCGTCCAGCCCCCTGTATATCGCCGGGGCGGCGGACACGGTGCCCGCCTGCGCCCGGGCCATCGACTGCTGCCATCGGGCCGGGGTGCCGGTGGTGTTCGCCGTGCGGCACTATCGGGCGGACGGGTCCGATGTGGAGCGGGCCCGATATGACGTGTGGGCCAAGGGCGGGAAGCCCCTGTCCGAGACGTGCCCGGCGTCCATGTCCGACGCCTGGCCGGAGGAGTTCCGCCGGGCTCCGTCGGACTACGTCATCGTGAAGCCCCGGTTTTCCGCCTTTTTTCACACGGAGCTGGACCTGATCCTCCGCCGCCTGGGGGTGGACACGGTGCTGCTGGCCGGGACCACCACCCCCAACTGCATCCGCTCCACCTTCTACGACGCCCTGTCCCTGGACTATGACGCCGTGGTGCTGTCGGACTGCACCTCCTCCGTGACCCCCGCCGTGCAGCAGGCCAACCTGGCGGATATGCAGCGGGTAGGGGGACAGGTCATGACGGCAGCGGACCTGGAGCAGCTGCTGGGCTGACCCGCGCACCAACTTATCCGCCGCCTGCGGGCGGCAAACTCTGCGAGGCTTTTTGACAAGCTGAGGAATCCCTCCGGCCCAGGCTGGAGGGATTCCTGTTTCCGCAGGGGCGGACAAATCTGTCCGCCCCTCTTCTTTTTATATCGTGTACACAAACGGGTCCCCGGGGTTTTTCAGCACCGGGGCCGGAGTGGCGGCGGCCACCCGGGTGCCGCTGCGGACGGACCGGGTCAAAAACACGTTGCCCCCCACCACGGAGCCGTCGCCGATATCCGTCTCACCTCCCAGAATAGACGCGCCGGAATAGATGGTCACGTCGTCCCCCACGGTGGGATGGCGCTTGCCGGGCAGGGAAGCGTGGCCGCCCCGGGGAGACATGGCCCCCAGGGTCACCCCCTGATACAGCTTCACGTTCCGGCCGATGACGGTGGTTTCGCCCACCACGATGCCGGTGCCGTGGTCGATGAAGAAGTGGGGGCCGATGGAGGCCCCGGGGTGGATGTCGATGCCCGTGCGGCTGTGGGCATATTCGGACATGATCCGGGAGATCATGGGCACCCGCTGGCAGTACAGCAGGTGGGCGATGCGGTAAACGAAGATGGCGAACAGGCCTGGATAGGCAAAGATGATCTCCTCCCGGGAGGCGGCGGCGGGATCGGACTCAAAGGTGGCGTCCAGGTCCTCCAGCAGCAGCTTCTGCACCTGGGGCAGGCGGCGGGCAAACTCCCGGGCGATCTTCTCCGCCCGGCCCACCTGATCCTCCGGCAGGGCCAGCTTCAGCTGCTCGGTGAGCTTTTCACGGATGCGCTCCAGCAGCAGGGCGGCGTAGTTCTCCGGGGCCAGGGACATCAGCGCCGGGTCCCCGAAATAGGCAGGAAACAGCAGGCGGCGGACCTCCTTCACCAGCTCGATGACCGCCCGGCGGTCCGGCAGACGCAGGCCGCTGCCATACAGGGGGGTGGCGCTTTCCGTCAGGGTGCGGCCGATGGCCGCGGCGGCTTCTTGGATGTGTTGGGGATACATAAGCAGGCTTCCTTTCCGTGTGTGGAAAAATCAAAGCGGCAGAGAATGCGTCATGCATCCTCTGCCGCTGCTTTTACGCGCTTTTCCCGGGCGCGTCAGGCCCGGGCCTTCTGGGCAAACCATGCATGACCGTTCCGGGCATGACAACAACAGACCATGGTACAAATGGCCCGGCAGCTGTTCATGGAAACGTTGCGGTTCATGGCGTTTGCTCCTTTTGGAATCTGGCCCTATTATATGCTCCCCACGGCCCCGCGTCCATTGTCATTTTGGACAAAATGCGCTTTTTATTCTCCCCGCACACGGCGGTACAGGGTCCCGCAGGCAGGCTGCACCCCCTTGACGGCGAACAGCTCCTCCACGGTGACGAACCGCACCCCCCGAGGCTGCAATCGGTCCACGATCTCCAGGGCCGCCGTGACGCTGGTGGGATAGCAGTCGTGGAGCAGGAGGATATCCCCGTCTCCGGCCTGCCGCAGCACGATGTCCAGGATGCTGTCCACGTTCCGGCTTTTCCAGTCCTCCGTGTCCACGGACCAGCAGATGGCCGGAGTCCCCAGGGCGCACAGCTCCTCCTGCGATATGAAGCCGTAAGGGGGCCGCAGCCAGTAGCTTCCCGGCCCCAGCACCCGTTCCAGGGCCCGGCTGCATTTGTCCAGGTCCGCCAGGGCTTGGGCGGCGGACAGGTCCGTCAGGTCCCCGTGGCCGAAGGAGTGATTGCCGATCTGGTGGCCCTCCTGCCGGATGCGCCGGACCAGGTCCTCCCGGCCTTCGATCCGACTGCCCACCAGAAAGAACGTGGCCCGGACGCCCCGCCGGGAAAGGCCCTCCAACAGCCGGGGGGTGTTGGACGGGGAGGGGCCGTCGTCAAAGGTCAGGGCCATGTACACCGGCTCCGCCGCCGGTTCCGCCGCCGGGCCTGCCGGTTCCGCCGGGGTGCAGCCCGTCAGCACCAGCAGCAGGGCCAGAACTATCCCCGCCCGTCGCCTCATACCGGCCCCTCCAGGGCCACCGCCTGCATCCCCAGCTCCCGGTGCCGCTGCCACACCGTCTCCCGGGGCCAGGCCGCCATGCCCCGGTCCTTCCAGGGGTCGCAGCAGATATAGTGCTCCCGGTCATACCCCGCCAGCACCACGCAGTGCTCGTTGGAGATCCACATGAAGGGCTCGCCTCCCGGCTCCAGACGGTACCAGGGTCCGTTGACGGTGGGGCGCAGGTCGATGCTGACCCACAGCAGCACCGGCAGGTCCCGGTCGATGTATCGGCGGCACAGATAGCCAAGCTCCGCGCCGGTCTCGTTTTTGACCCGGTATGTCCCGGCTCCGTCCCGGGACTTAGCCGCCAGGAACCGGGACAATCCGGTCTGTACCGCGCTGGCCCAGCAGCCCAGGGCCTCCGGGTCGTGGGGGTCCCCCACAAAGGCCCGGCGGGGGTCCGGCCCGTGGCGGACGCCGTTCTCGTCCCGGTAAAACCGGCCCCGGGGCAGCCACTCCCGGGCGAACTCCTCCGCCGTCACGGAGAAGCCCAGGTATTGCAGCACCATGGCGGCGCTGACGCTTTCGCAGCCGGTGGGCAGGTCCTGCCCCTGGCCGATAAAGGGCACCGGAAGCCGCTTCATACCGCCTCCCCTGCCCGCCGCCGGGAAAGCCGGTTCAGCAGGAACACCTGCCCCGTTACCAGCGCAGCCCCGATGGCCAGGGGCACCCAGGGATTTCCCAGCGCCGGGGCCAGCAGATAGCACACCGTGCAGTCGGCGGCAACCGCCAGGCCGTACCACAGCTGGGTGTTTACATGGGCCATGTGGTCGCAGCCGGCTCCGGTGGAGCTCATGATGGAGGTGTCGGAGATGGGGGAGCAGTGGTCCCCCATGACGGCCCCGGCGCACACCGCCGCCACCGCCATGGGCAGCAGCGGACTTCCGGCAAACACCGGCACCGCCACGGGAATGAGAATGCCCATGGTGCCCCAGCTGGTGCCGGTGGCAAAGGCCAGCACCCCGCCCACCAGAAACAGGGCCAGGGGGAACAGGGCCGTCAGGGTTTCCCGGCCGTCAAACAGCTCCCGGACAAAGGCCGCCGTGTCCAGCCGGGCGGCAAAGGACTTCAGCCCCCAGGCGAAGGTCAGCACCAGCAGCGCCGGGGTGATGAGCTTGAATCCGTCCAGAAAGCCCTCCACAAACCCGGAAAAGCTCATGACCCCCCGGGGGATATACAGCAGGGCCATCACCAGCAGGGTGACGGAGCAGCCGAAGCACAGGGCCATGGGGGCGTCGGTGTTGGCAAAGACGTTGGAGGCCGTCAGGGCCAGGCCCGTCTCCCGGCAGCTGCGGCGGCCCAGCACCGCCATGCCCCACACCACCGTGACGATCAGGCACGCCGTGGGCAGCAGCAGGTCCACCGCCCGGCCCCGGGGGCGGTCCCGGCCCTCCGGCGCAGTCTTGGGCCGGGGCGGCTCCTGCCGGAGGGCCAGCTGCTCCCGGCGGTACATGGGGCCAAAATCCCGGCCCGTCAGGGCCACCAGAAACACCAGCCACAGCATCAGCAGGGCATAGAAATTATACGGTATGGCCTGAATAAACAGGGCGAAGCCGTTGACATGGCTGTAATCCGCCGGGATGTACGACGACACGGCGGCGGCCCAGGAGCTGATGGGGGCCAGGATGCACACCGGGGCGGCGGTGGCGTCGATGATAAAGGACAGCTTCTCCCGGGAGACCCGGCAGCGGTCGGTGATGGGCTGCATGATGGCCCCCACCGTCAGGCAGTTGAAGTAGTCGTCCAGGAAGATCAGGCAGCCCAGGCCCGCCGTGGCCGTTACCGCCCCCCGGCGGGATCGCACCCGGCGGGAGGCCCACTCCCCGAAGGCCCGGGAGCCGCCGGACCGGGCAAACAGCACCACAATGGCCCCCAGCAGCACGTCAAAGAAGAAGATCTTCAGGTCGATGCCCTCCATCAGGGTCAGGAACAGGGTCTCAAAGCTGCGCCAGGGGGCAAAGCCCTCCGTCAGCAGTGCTCCCACCACGCACCCGGCCAGCAGGGAGGAATACACCTCCTTGGTGGCAAAGGCCAGCACAATGGCCACCGCCGGAGGCAGCAGCGCCCAGCCGGTGGCCGCAAAAGAGGCCGGGCCGCCGCGATCGGCAAAGGAGACGGCGCACAGCAGCACCAGCGCCGCCGCCAGCACCGCCCCCCGCCTGCGGAAGGTTCGTTTCATGGTCAATATCCTCGCTTTCCCCATAAGTCGGTGCCCCGGCGGGGCAGGCCGCTTACTATGAGTGTATGCGGGAGTATGACAGGGATATTTCCGGGGCATGCACCGTCCGTCCCCCAGGTGCATTTGACTTTTTACATAAATTTTCCTGGCGTTTCTTGTAAAAAACGTTGGTTTTTTGGAAGCCTATTGACACGGCCCGGTAAAGTTCATATAATCATTTATAGATTTGTCGGACATAGAACAAATGACAAAGTTTGAACAATCTTGGAGGGAACCGTAATATGAAGCACGGAAGATCAATTGTCGCTGCGCTGTTGGGAACTGCCCTGCTCATCGGCAGTCTGTCCGGCTGCGGCAGCACCGAGCCGTCCGGCGGAAGCGACGGCGAATATCAGAAAATCAACCTGTCCATGGCGGTCAACGGAACCGACACCCAGATCGACTCGCTGGTGGCCCACCACTTTGCCGATCTGGTGGAGGAGCGCTCCGGCGGCAACGTGGTGATCGACGTATTCTCCAACGACACCCTGGCCGGCGGCAACAGCACCAAGGGCGTGGAGTACATCGCCGTGGGCGGCTCCGACCTGGGCGCTTACGCCACCTGCGTGCTGGCCAACCTGGAGCCGAAGATGTCCGTGGCCACCCTGCCCTGGTCCTTCACCTCCTATCAGCAGGCCCGCCAGGTCATCGACACCACCGGCGGCGCTTACTATGCCAAGCTGCTGGAGGCCAAGGGCATCACCTATCTGGGCTCCTTCCACAACGGCTTCCGCCAGCTGACCAACAGCAAGCACCCGGTGACCAAGCCCGAGGACCTGAAGGATCTGAAGATCCGCGTGCCCGGTTCGGCGGTGTATATGGGCGTGTTCAATGCCCTGGGCGCAAGCCCCACGGCCATGAGCTGGAGCGAGGTGTTCACCGCCATCCAGCAGAAGACCATCGACGGCCAGGAGAACGGCTGCTCCGTGACCAAGTCCGCCAAGATGGACGAGATCCAGCAGTACATGACCATCTGGAACTACAGCTATGAGAACGACCTGTTTGTGGCCAACAGCCGGGTTTGGGAAAGCCTGGACGAGAACACCCGGCAGCTGCTGCAGGAGTGCGCCACGGAGTCCTGCGAGTGGGGCCGCGACCACCTGGAGGCCGAGGAGGACCAGCTGATCCAGGGCTTCATGGACAGCGGCATGCAGGTGGATATCCTGACCGAGGACCAGCTGCAGGCGTTCAAGGATGCCGTGGCCGGCGTCACGGCTGACCTGAAGGCGGAATACGGTGAGGACGCCTGCGCCGCCTTCGGGATCAACTAAGGAGGGGCCAACATGTTTGAGAAAATCGAAAAATTCGTCGCCTGCGCGTGCGTGGCGGTTATGGCGGTGCTGGTGTTTGCCAACGTCGTGGCCCGCTTTGTGTTCAAGCACTCGCTGGCTGTGTCCGACGAGATGTCCACCTATCTGTTTGTGCTGATGAGCTTCATGGGCACGGCCATCGCCGCCCGGCGGAAGGCCCACCTGGGCCTGTCCATCGTGACGGACCGGGTCAGCCCCAAGGCCCGCATCATCATCCATCTGACCGTTTATGCGATTTCCGCTCTGTTCTGCCTGCTGATCGTGGTCACCGGCGTGCAGATGGTTATCAGCCAGTATCGGCTGGGTCAGGAAACGGCCAACATGCAGTGGCCTGAGTGGATCTATGGTTCGTTTGTACCCGTGGGCGCGGCCTTCGCCGCCATTGCGTTCCTGCAGACCATGGTGCAGATGTATAAAGACTATCGGGCAGAGGAGGGCAAATAAATGGTCGGTATCGTATTACTGGGTGTCTTTGTGCTGCTGCTGGCCTTCGGCGCACCCATCGCCGTCTGCCTGGGCATGTCCAGCGTAGGCGCTATCCTGGTGCAGGGCGCTGGCAAGCCCCTGGACGCCATCATGAGCGTGCTTCCCCGTCTGTGCTCCTCGGCCAGCAGCAAGTTCGTCCTGCTGGCGATCCCGTTCTTCATCCTCTCCGGCAACGTGATGGAGAAGGCCGGTATCTCCGGCCGCCTCATCAACCTGGCGGAAAAGTGCCTGGGCCACATCCGCGGCGGCATGGCCATGGTCTGCGTGGTGGTGTCCTGCTTCTTCGCGGCCATCTCCGGCTCCGGTCCGGCCACCGTGGCGGCCCTGGGCCTGATTATGATCCCCGCTCTGAAGAAGGCGGGCTATTCCCCGGCCTTTGCCTGCGCTCTGATGGCCGCCGGCGGCGCCATCGGCGTGGTTATCCCCCCGTCCATCACCTTCGTGGTGTACGGCTCCATCGCTGACGCCTCCATCACCGACCTGTTCAAGGCCGGCGTCATCCCCGGCCTGCTGATGGGCCTGGGCCTGATCGTGGCCGCCCTGTTCGTGGGCCGCAAGGCCAACCTGACGGTGCAGCCCAAGGCCTCCGGCAAGGAACGGCTGAAGGCCTTCAAGGATGCCTTCTGGGGCCTGCTGATGCCCGTGATCATCCTGGGCGGTATCTATGGCAGCATCTTCACCCCCACCGAGGCCGCCGCTGTCTCCGTGTTCTATGGCCTGATCGTGGGCGTGTTCATCTATCGCGAGATCAACTGGAAGAAGATGAAGGACATCCTCATCGACTCCTGCTCCACCACCGCCACGGTTATGTTCATCACCATGGGCGCCACCCTGTTCGGCTATGTCCTGACCCGTGCAAGACTGGATCTGGCCATTGAGAACTTCATGCTCACCGTTACCAACGGCAACACGGTTATCTTCTTCATCATCGTCAACGTGGTGCTGCTGATCGCCGGCTGCTTCCTGGACTCCACCTCCGCCCTGTACATCTTCACCCCGCTGTTTGCCCCCGTTGCGGTGCAGCTGGGCATTGACCCCATCCACCTGGGCACCGTTATGATCGTGAA
>OBKS01002190.1_pt1 | contig 11683 bp, 10 predicted proteins | sample 1517381 | NCBI WGS metagenome assembly OBKS01 (sample SAMN04571686, study PRJEB22368) | human gut metagenome | biome: human gut; material: stool | host: Homo sapiens | place: Luxembourg | collected 2012-08-03
TTTTCAGGGTCCAGCCCTGCTCCTTGGGGTTGCGGTTGCCGTAACCGGCCACGATCTTGGCGCGGCCGCCTGCGGTGTTCACCTCCATGACGTTGGCAACCGTCTGTGAGTTGCCTGTGGCATTGTTGGTGATGATGACCCGCTCGGAAATGTCGGGTGCGATGGAGTAGTTCTTCATGGAGGTGACATGGTAGCCGGTGCCGGGGATCTCGCTGCCCTTGCTCACCTCTGTACTCTGCGATTGCGCTTGCGCCGGTATGGTGTCCAGTCCCAGTGCTGTGACCGGGAAGGTAGACAGCAGCATACACAGCGTCAGCACAAGCGACAGAATGCGCTTGGTCCTGCTGTTCATGCGTGTTTTTCTCCTTCTCTTTCAATTTATTCACCGCCCAATTCAGGCGAATAAATACATCTTATCGCCGCCAGACCCGGAAGTCGTGGTGCGAGACCTGTTCCTCCGGCGGCGGGTCCGGAATATAGTTGCCGTACAGCCGGCGCAGATATGTATCATATCCCGCTGGAGCGTCGTAATCGTCGCCCTCGAAGCGGACAGAGACAGATGCGGAGAAAACCTCCGCCGGGATCACCTCCCTGCTTCCGTACAGACTCCAGACCACACAGCCGAGATATGCCGGAGCGGCAAGGGCTTGTCCTTGGCACACCTCGCGTTGAATGCGGCGGCAGAAAAAATCACTGCCCAGCAAGTGGCTCATCCTCCAGAACAGGTATAATACTGCCCGCCGCCAACCGGTACGGGGCGAGACGAATGCTGTTTCCACAGCGGCAGAGACGCCGCGCCGCCACAGGCCGCAGCGCCTGGCCTGCTTATAGCCGCCCGACCAGGCATCCAGCGGGAAAACATCAATGTCTAAGCCGATATCCACGCCAAAATCGGCGCTGGTTTCCTGCTTGCGCGTGGACATGTCGCAGAGCTTGGCAAAGGGCATCCGCCACCCTGGCGTTCGTTCCTGGGAAAGCAGGCGGTACGGACCGGCATCCGCGCCGGGCAGGGACATGAGCCGATCATAGTCGGCGCGTGGCATGAAAATGTCAATGTCATCATCCCATGGGATAAACGCGCCATATTTTACAGCTCCCAAAAGCGTACCGTTGGATAAGAAAAAATGCAGACCGTTTTCTCGGCAAATACCACTCAGGTGGCGCAGAATGCCCAGCTCCAGCCGCTGGATCTCGTAAAGATCAGTGATCTCTGTCATGCCGTCCCACCTCCCATATCTGCAAAGGCGTGAATGTTCTTCCGTATATAGAGCATACGGATACCGCATAGAACGGCCTCTGTTGCGCTGCGCAGAATGGCAACGGCCACCAGAGAATAGCATCCGGTAAGCAGCAGTGCCAGTAATCCCAGTACCTGGAAGGACAAGGCGTAAACCGTGCTACGGCTCGTTTCGACGTTGCGGTCAATGGCGCCCAAGGTGGGCCAGCCGAAAAGTAGAGCGAAAAAGCTGAAAAACAGCACCGGCATCAAATAGCGAAAAATACGGGCCGCCGGAGCGTACGCCTTGCCGCCGATAAGCACGATGCCGAAATCCGCCAGGAAATAGGCCGCGGCGCATCCTGCCAGAACCAGCGGCAGGAATAGCTTCACCATCTTTAGAATACGGTGGAAGTTTCTCTCCCGGACCATAACGGGGTATAAGCTGTCTGTGATAGGGGTGTACAGCGCCTGGACGGCGGCCACTGCCTGAATGCAGACACCCCAATAGGCCACCTCCTGTGTGGTAAGAATGATCCCCAGCAGCAGAGTATTCAATGCGCTGAAGGATGTGGAGGCCACGTTGGATGCGAAGTAGACAGCGGAATCTTTCAGCATGGCCCAGGCTGCCGATGCGTTTCGGGACAGGCGCACATGCAGTCCCAACCGGTGTAGCTGGGGAAATACCATGAGGACAGCCACCAAACTGCCCAATGTGTCCAGCAGAGGGATCCGCAGTATATCGGCATCAGATCGAATCAGTACAAAGGTCAGCGCCGTGGCGATGCCCCGCATAACGACAAAGCGCAGGGCAATGGCCTCCATCCGCTCCAGGCCGCGGAATAGGAAGTCAAATAAAAACAGCGTCAGGAATACCGGCAGAAAGGACAACAGCGAAAGCAGCGGACGGGCCCGTAAAATGGGAAGCACCGCCGTCAGGACTACCAAAATCACCAATGCAGCCCCCGCCAGCCACAAGCGGGCCAGCAGCACGTCGCCCATGATTTTCTCTTGGGCAGCCTTGTCATGACGGACACGGACAATCTCCTTGGTGGCAGAGAGGACAAAACCAAAATCCACCAGAAGCTGCAGATAGGCGGTGACAGACTTGACATATACCACGCTTCCGTAGCAGTCCGTGGATAGGACCCGGGTCAGGTACGGAAGCGTCAGCAGCGGGAAAATCATTTTTGCGATGTTCATAGCCATCAGCATGGCTGAGTTCTTGGCAATGCCGGATGTCTGTTTCATAAATGGGTCTTTCCCTGCCAGGTCAGTGGTCCCAGCAGAACACAAAGGGATAGGTAGTATACCACTCCGGCGTGCGGAACAAGTGGATAGTACACGCGTATGCGGCAAATGCTGCCAGGCTGGCCAGCAGTAGAATTCTCCTGGTCTGAATCGACATACGATGCAGGCGGTTTGCAAAATAAACGCAAAGATTTAGTTGGAAATATTGCAGAAAGCGGCTGAAGATCGGGGCTGTATAGCCCAAGACACACACCACCAGAAGCAAGAACGACAAACGGAAATCCCATTCGTCTCGTCCGCTCCGGACGGGGGCATCCTCTCTGTCACCAACCAGCTCACCCACCAGCAGCACCAGCCCGAATACCAGAAAATAGAGGATCAGGGAAAGCTTGGCTCCGGATTTCAGATAGCTGCTGCCAAAGTATAATTGGTACCGCGGGAAAATCGACGCAATGACCGCTACCAGGTATCGAGAGCTCACAAGGCATACAGCGCCAACCAAGGCTGTAACCCCAAGGAATGCACGCCGACGGCGGACCCGCAACAGGAAAAACACGGGAAACCACAGCCAGGCCGTGCGGTGGAATAGACCTGCCAGCAGGATCAACAGCAGTGTCCGCAGATTTTTCTTTTGCGTCATCGCTTCATATGCCAGCAGCAACAGCGCAATAGCCAGCGCCTGACGGATGCCGGAAATGTAGAAATCAAATATTTGCAGGGTAAAAAACAGGTACAGGCTGAAGCACGGCGCAAGGGAAAATTTTGCCAGGAAACGGCCTGTTACCGCGAAGGAGAACAGTGATGTGACAATAAATAAAATCTGCGGGTCCCGAGTCAGGCGACTGAGAAAAAAAGTCAAAGCGGTGAACAGCGGCTCAAAGCTGGTGTGCCGGATGGTATGCCAAAGGTTTTTTTGGGAGGCTACCACTTGAAAGAACTCCCGATAATTCTCTGTGTCGTTTCCGCATGAGGCCCCCCGGAACATAGCCAGGAAGCACAAATAGGAGATTCCTAAACCCAGAAGTAATTTGGAGTTCAAATAGCGCCGCTGTGGGTAGACCGATAACGGCGTGGCCTCTAGTCCGCACAGTAACGCAAAAAAAGCTGCGTTGAAAAAAAACAATTCCATAATCAGTTTCTTTCGTAAAGCTCCGTCAACTGCCGGACAGCTGTATGAATATCCAGATTTCTCCGGGCAAACGCCTCTGTAACATCTCTTGTGCGGTCCGCAGGTGCTTTCAGCTGCTTTTCAAAAGCGGCAGCCCAATCCTTGGGCTGTTCCAATGGCAGACGAACCATCCGATTCGTCACATTCGACTCAGGAGACACTGTGTCCGAGGCCAAGCAGGGTAATCCGGATGCCTGTGCTTCCAGCAAAGCCATACTGAGTCCCTCATATAAGGATGGCATAGCAAACACATCCATGGCGGCGTACAGCAGACGAGTGTCCCGGCGGGAACCCAAAAAATGGACACTACCTTGTATTCCTAAATCTGCGGCCTGGGTGCGAAGCATCTGCTCCAAGGGACCGTCGCCAATCAGCAGCAGCTGTGCCGCAGGCACGGCCCGATGGCATATAGAAAATGCCTTCAGTAAAAAGCGGTGGTTTTTCACCTCCACCATGCGGCCCACATGGCCGATAACCGGCGTTTCCGGTGCGATACCCAACTGGCTGCGGCATAAGCGCCGCGCAGTGCTGTCAAAGGAAAATGCATGGGTATCAATAGCATTGGGGAGAATATATACCGACGATGGAATGCCCATCAAAGCTGTTTCCGCTGCGTGAGAACAAGCAAGAAACGTGTCCACTCTTGCAGCGGACAAGTATAGAATCAACCGGTTGCGCAGAATACTTGCCCCGGATTCGCCAGGCTTCTCACTGTGGCTGTGCAGAAAGACGGCTTGGACGCCATAGCGCCTGGCAACAGGTCCCAAAACTGCGGCCGACCAGATGGGATGACAATGGAGAATCTGGAATTCCCCTTGATGTGCGCGAAAAAAAGCGTGGATATTCCCCATAGAGAGGGGGCCCGGACGGGGAATACGGAAAGTCCTGCCGCCCAGGGAGCGGATCTCCTGTTCATAGGATAGCGGACCATCCTCAAAATATAAAAAATCAAACTGAACCCGGCTGCGGTCTATATGGCGGTAGTAGTTCATGACCACGGCGGCCATGCCGGAGCTGACCTGGATATCCGCCATAAAATGCAGTACACGCCGCATTGTTTCCATCCTTTCTGTTAACTCTGAGATGCGGCTGCGGTCAACTCCTCCGGTGTCCCGGCCCAGGGCATTTCCGGCGCGTCTCCCCGTCGCAGAAACCGCTGGTATACGCGCTGGCGCAGAGCGTCAGGCAGCAAGACCGTGCCGCCAAAGCGGATCAGTAGATTCTGGCAATAGGTCCCGGCACCGATCAGGCCGCAGGTTCGCAGAGCGTGCTCCAGCCGAACCGTTTGGCAAAAATAATTCCACCCACCGCGGCGCGCCTGGAGTCCGGATACCCGGGCCAGGACGCATACCTCCGGCAGATTTGCCATACAGCAGCCAGCTGCCAGCATACGGCCCCACAGGAAATAATCCTCAAACCCCTTCAGGTCCTGATAGCCGCCCGCTGTCAAAACATCAGCCTTGCGAAACAGCACCGTCATGTGATTCATCGGATTACGTCTGGCGGCGCTTTGGCGAATTTTTTCTGGAGATACCGGCACCATGCGATAGCCCTGGATATTTCCCATGGTACCGGTAAATTCCGCAATTTGCCCACCCACAACGGACAGGCCGGGATCGGCGTTCATAGCCGCCAGCTGGTGCTCCATCCGCAGGGGCAGCGCAATATCGTCTGAGTCCATACGGGCCACCAGTTCGCAGTCACACGCAGACAGTCCCTCTTGCAGAGCAACGCCAAGCCCCTGATTTACGGGCAAACGAAGAATCCGGAATAAATCCGGATACGTAGAGGTAAAGCCATCGATCACTTTGTCCAGTGCCAGAGTCAATGGCCCATCACACACCAAAACGAACTGCGTTGGAGGGCAGGATTGGTAGAGCATGCTTTCCACCGCAGCAGAGAAAAATTCTGCGTTCTCCTTCACGTATACGGACATTAGAACAGAATACTCCACTACCGAGCCCCCTCGTGGTCAAAGATAATATGTATGGTGGAGAACAAACACTGCAGATCTAGTCCCACAGACTGATTCCGGATATACTCCATGTCATAGCAAAGCTTCTCCTCCGGGCCGAGGTCGTAACCGCCATTGACCTGAGCAAGACCAGTGAGCCCCGGCGTTACAGCCAAGCGCTGATAAAAACCCGGAATATAGGTCTCGAATATTTCATAGAATACCTGCCTTTCTGGGCGGGGGCCTACGAAGCTCATGTCCCCACGCAGAATATTCAATAGCTGAGGCAACTCGTCGAGCCGAGAGTTCCGCAGAAACGTGCCCACCTTTGTACAGCGGCTATCATGTTTATCAGCCCACTGCGGGCCATTCTTTTCAGCATCGAGACGCATAGTGCGGAATTTATACATAACAAAACTCTTTCCGCCCTTCCCAACTCTCTCCTGCCGATAAAAACCGGGGCCGGGGGAATCCAAACGTATTACCACATAGATAACCGCACAAGGAATAGCAACCACCAGGCATGCCATCAACGCCATTACCACGTCAAAAGTGCGCTTCACAAATAAAAATACTCCATCAGAGCGGGCAGCAATAGTAACTGTCGGCATTTCTTCAATTCTGGTGGTATCCTCACCCATACGGATGGCAGAATGCGCCATAACCCCGCCTCCTCTGCTGGTCGTCGCCTATATAATTTGATGAACATTATTCTGTTATTTGCTACGCAAATAACAGAGGTTGGCATGCCAACCTCAAATATTCTAATTCACTTATAATTATATAGTATAGCCCGAGTTGTAAAAAAATGCAACCCACTTTTCTATAATTTGGCAAAAAGTGAATTTATTTAAATTATATTCTCCGAGTTGTACAAAACGCGGCAACATAATGCAAAACATACAGGAAGAAGCAGTCTAGTTGTTAGAGAGGAGTGAATTTCATGACGCACTTACATGTGAAAGTAACTGAAAAAACAGCGTACTACACAGGTCCCATGCCAGTATGCGGAAACTCTGACTATATGGTGGAATGGGAGTTGGATCAAGAATGGGATGACCGCCAGTCCAAGACCATGCGGGTGGTTTTCCCGGATGGCCGATATCAGGACACCTTGTTCAGCGGCACATCCGTAGCACTGCCTGCGATCCCGAGTCCCGGGTGGATATCTGTGGGCCTGTATGCCGAGGGACTTCAGACACGGCCCGCAGAGATCCGCGTGCTGGCATCTGTTGTAAGCAGCAGCGGCACACCAGCTTCCCCGGCTCCGGATGTGTATGGGCAGCTGGTGGCGCTGCTGGACAAGAAAATTTCCGCGCCTGATCCTGCCGGAGAGGTCGGGCAGGTCCTGTCAAGCGATGGTCAGGGTGGTTACAATTGGGTAAGCCTGCCCAACGGATCGGCTATGGCCATGCGGATAGCGGACGGTGTTATCCAATACAGCCCTGACGGGGATACCTGGTCAAATCTGGTGGACATGGCAGAGCTGACAGGTCCTGTGGGGCCTGCCGGACCTGCGGGAAAGGATGGTGCAGACGGCAGTAATGCCTCTGTTACCCTGGAAAATGTAACCCAGGCCCTGGGCTATACCCCCGTCAGTCCTACCCAACTGGCCACCGCCATGGAAATGGTTCCGGACTATGTGACCCAAGCAGCAGACAGTGTGGCCCAGCGCATGCTGGAGCATGTGGGGGCCAACACTTTCAGCTTTGCGCTGTTCACAGATCTACACTATGCACCGTATTTCAACGAAACCAGAGGAGCGGAACACCCTATCAGCTATGCAGAAACGGCAAAGCACCTGGTGGCGGCAGTAAACCGTGTCCATGAAAAGGTCCCGCTGGCCTGCGTATTATCTCTGGGTGACAACGTAGAAAGCGCCGACAATGCCGATAAGGTAACGGCTGCCGCTCTGCCTACCGCTGCCTTGCGAGGCGCCCGGAATCGAAAGCTTCAAATGGATAAGGTCACGCAGCTGTGCAGTATTTTCCAGGGCTTTTGTCCTCTGTACATTCCTCAGAAAGGGAATCATGACGACGGCGGCCTGGCCGCCTATTCATCCGAAGCAGATCACAAATATTACCTGTCCTATCTGATGCAGGATGGTGACTATTTTGCCAGATTTTTTGCCAGGAGTGGCAGCAACGCCGTGCATATGGATGCCGATGGGAACCTACTGGCGTGCTATCTGGATGTGCCAGCCTGCAAGGTGCGGATGATCTCTCTGAACTGCGTGGACTTGCCCTATACGTCCAATGCGGACGGAAGCTGTCCCTATCTGGGTGCACCGTATAACCAGTATCTGGCAGGTCAGCACTGCTACGGTTACGGACAGGAACAGCTGAAATGGCTGGCTGGCACTGCGCTGCAGCTGCCGGGGAAAGGCTGGAAGGTCATTGTGTTCCAGCACATCCCCATGCTGGACAGTTTTACTAAGCAGGATGGCGGTGCTGCGGACCACCAGCGCTTCAATTATGACGTACTGGAGGGGATTCTGGATGCCTACCAAAAGGGAACGGCCTACTCCTGTGCAGTTGCCGCCGGCAGGGCCTCCAATGGAGCAGAAAGTACCTATTTCCCCTGTACGGTGTCCGCAGATTTTACTGGCCAGGGGGCACGGGATATCATTGCTATATGGAATGGGCATATCCACCGGGATCTCTACAGTAAAACGACCATGCCCACGAAACCGGTGGGGGCCACCATTATCATTCCAGATTTTATCAACCGGTTCAGCAGTGATGATGTCACGTTTCTGTACAATCAGCGCTATAGCTCCTCTGCCGCCAACAAGCTCAGTACGGCAAACAGCAAGGGCAGTCTCAGCAACGTTATTGCCGCCGCCAAGGGAGACACCATCCGTATTCGCTTCGGTGCGTCTATGGCAAACTATGCCTGGCCGATAGTCCTTCAATGCAGCGACAGCGTCGGCACCGTTACCACAGCAGGCATCTACGTCAGTGACGGAAATGATGCAAAAATCACCTGGAACAGTGATAAGACGGAGGCCGTGATCACCAATCCCTATACCGCTTCCTATTACCGCTTTGCCCTTCCTCTGGAAACGGACGGTGTGATTATTACGGTAAATCAGGAGATCACCTATTCCCAGCAGACTGGTGAAGGCGGCCAGCCAGTTTTGTTTGTCTCTACTATGCTGGCCTGTCCCAATTATTCTGACGGAGGAAATGCTTGGGACGGCAAGCATTATATCCACACCGCCGGTACCGCCGAGGAAACCTCCATAGATTTTGTCACAGTGGATATAGCTCGGAAAAAAATCTATGCCACACGCTATGGTGCTGGTTCAGACCGCGAAATGAACTTCTAATTGCGGGGAAGTATTTGTACCTTACATCAGGTATCGGCGGAGTTCGACAATGGCTTTCTTAACGGATTTAATGACCGCAGGATAGCTGCACCCCTCCAACGCCGCAATCTGCTCATAGGTCAAGCCTGCAAAGTAATACAGCTCCAAACGACGGCGCTGCGTGTCAGGCAGTATGGTAATTGCTTTATGTAGTGCTTCTTGCATTAATTTCCCTTCAACCCAATCAGCTACCTGATCTCCTGACGCACAAATAGCTTCCGGAAATTGCACACCTCGGGCAAAATGCCGTTCTTCCTCATTGTGCAGACGTTTTACATCCAATTCTAATTGATTCATGGCGCGGTAGAGCTCCATACCAAGTGCAATGCAGTGGTTTTTCCCCTCGCCGTCAACAAATCTCACGTAAAATTGCGGTTCTGCGTTTTCTGCCTCAACTGTGAAAATTGTGTATGGAAAATCCGCATACTTCCTCCTTTTGGGGCGCTTATCCTTGCCAAGATAAAATTTATCCATTTTTATAGTCCTCCTTTATTGTCCGATTTTTTGCGTAGTTAAAAGTCGGACGGAGGACCCCGGCACGGCACATGCCTGGTGAGCGATTCGCAGTGTAATGAACTCGGTCTTCGTAAAGGCATTTTGTTCATATTCAGCTGGCAGCATCACGCCATAAAACAACACCACTATAAAAAAGCGCTTCTATGAAGGACAGGTCGTCTTGAACGTTCCTTCATAGAAGCGCTTTATTCACTTATACGCACCGCGCAATCCGGCATCTTTTATCGCATCACCTGGCAGCTCCAGCTTCTGCTGATACTTGGAAAGAGCATTGGGCATTAACAAGTCATCCTCTTTGCGGGAAATTCTCATGATTGCATCCGATAAGACCATAGCCCCTCCATTTTGAAACTATTTCGTCCAGTCTTACTTGTAATACCATCGTACCAATTAATATGGCGTATTGCAATATATTTGACTATATTATTCGTTAAATTGTGTTAGATGATTTGCTAATATATCGCACATCACTTCCTGATAAAGCCATATCCCAGTATCCGATGATCGCCTACCGTGTAGGAGTCCTGACGGCAAAAATTATTGTTGTTACCTTCAACTGTATAAATAGTTCCATCCTTGACACGTTCCACGATACCCACATGGTCAGCCTCCCCATCTTGGGGGCCAGAGCCGCCCTCGTTGTCCCAATCGAAGAAGATAATCATGCCGGGAGCAGGCTCGACGGAGCCGTCCAACCATTGCCCACGATCCCGAAACCACTGCACACCATTTCCGCAACCGGCAAATTTTGGGCAAACACCGGTGTCGATATAGCCGCATTGGGCGGCACACCAGCTGACAAAGCAGGCGCACCATTCCACATGGCTTTCAAACCCATACCAAGACCAATACGGCTCACCGCCTATATTTCCGACCTGCGACAGAGCCACCGTGACGATAGCATCGTCCCCGGAGTAAATGCCGTAAAGGACGGCAGACCATATACTGCGATTTCCCTCAGCAAGCAGTTCGGAAAGCTGCTGCCGCTGATCGGCGTTGAAATTGAAATGGTCTGCCATCTCCTCGGCGGTTCTGTGGCTGCCCGTAATATAAAGATAGGTGCGTGTGACCGTCGTGGTAGTTTCCATGATGTTCCCGTGGCCGTCGTCGGTTTCGGTGATGACGGCCTCAGTCTTACGCTCGGTGCGGGAAGATATTTCGTTCATCTGCCAGAAAATATCCTTGAGGATGGCCTTTTTGGCATCGTCCACCGTAGCGACCTCCTGTGGATCGTTTGGGTCAGTCGTGGTTTTCACCGCATACACGGCCAGCACCTCCGGCCAGACCGCACGGGACCCGGACATTTCCAGCTCATCATAGGTGCTGCTTACCCTTGTGGCGTCAATCTGTAATTGATAGTCGGCATTGATCTCCTGTACGACCTGGCGCATGGTCTGTCCCGTACCGCTGTCCTCGCCGGAGAAGAAGATGCCGAAGCAAGAACCAGCGATTAGCCCGATCACACAGAGGACAAGGATAATCGCCACCGCTGCCCAGCCCCCTGCGGCAATGGCAGCAATGACAGCCTTTGTTCCGGAGATAGCTGCTTTTGCAGCGGAAGCTAACACCTTAACAGCGCTCTGAGCCGTCTGGGCAGCGACCCTCGCCGCAGTCTTGACCGTCTGAACTGCCTTTGATGTCGTCTTTGCGCCAGCCTTGGCCGCCTGCACCGCTCCGGAACCGACAGGCAGCTTTACGACGATGCGGCCGGTCCGCTGCATGGGGCGAGCACCTATCCGCATTATTTTTGTGGGCTTGGGCGTATGGACGGCCTGCACCGCTTTCTTCGACTTGTTTTCCCTCAGTACGTCCCTGCATTTTTGCATTTGCGCTCTTGCCTTGTCCGTATTTCGCCGTGCATCAGAAAAGTCACGACAGCCCCGCTTCCGGAATTGGAAGCCCAACTCGGAGACTGCGCCTTGCGCCGTGCGCTCCAGCTTCTGAGCGCTGTACTCCTGCGAAGAGGTCTCTGCAGGAGTGGCGTTACGTTCAGCAGCATCCTTTGTGCGGACGGCCGCAGACTTCAGGTGCTCAGCGGCAACCGCCGCACGGTCAATGGTCTTAACGGTTCCCTTGACGGCCTTTCTTGTTTTCAGGTCTGCCATTGCGCCCCCTCAATTCTCATGGAGTGTGACATTTTCCATTCACTCATCTCGTCTTACCTCCCACAATAATGCTCTCGTCCGGTTTCGTGGTCATCAGGCGGTA
>OBKS01002194.1_pt1 | contig 11660 bp, 11 predicted proteins | sample 1517381 | NCBI WGS metagenome assembly OBKS01 (sample SAMN04571686, study PRJEB22368) | human gut metagenome | biome: human gut; material: stool | host: Homo sapiens | place: Luxembourg | collected 2012-08-03
TTGTACGCACTCACCGTATAAACGCCCGACTCGTTCTCCTTAAAATTGACGTAGATGAAATGGGAGTCATCGTCCTTGGATATCCATTTGTAGTAGCGGTAGTTTGCCTTCATGTGGTCGCTGTATTCTTCCTTGACGAACTGGCCTTCCACGCCGAAGTAGGCAACGATATCCTCATAAGTAGCGTCAAAAATATTATTATTGACCTCGTTCATCCAAACGTAGCCCTTTTGTACCTGCTCCTCGGTCACGATGCCGTTTCCGCCGGGAGCTGCCGCATTCGTCTGGTTAGTCGGAGCATTCTCCTCCGAAGCACCTTCTCCGATGGCATCCGGCATAGACTTGCCTGCGTCAATCAGAGGCAGATACCAGTCGGTATACCGGTAAGGATACGCATCTTCCTCCATGTCTTTCCAATAAAGGCCCCACGGGCGCAGATAAATGTCATAGTGGAATTCGTCATCGCCGTCTTCATAGTCGCCGCTGATACAGATCATATCATCGTAGTCCAAAAGACCGGGGTCAACGATCCAATCGGCATGCTCCAGTGTTACGTTTGTAAACCAGCCACCCTCGGACATCACCGTGCCGTGCTCGCCGGTTCCGGCTTCACTCAGACTGACCTGCGCGGAAGCCATAGGTTTGGATCTCGTGTAGTCCTCATCCCAAAGCTCGATTGTGCCTGTGTAGTCTGTGTCTAAATCAATGACGCCGCAGACATCCCACCAGTCGCCTTCCATGCTTTCATAATCGCCGTAGCAACCGCTCATCTTCCACCAGCCGTACCATTCGCCGTTCCACCAATCGAGCAATGTGTCTCCGGTCGTATTGGTGGTCTCCGGTTCCGTATGGGAGACTGTTTCCCGGCTGAGCGTAGCCGGGTCAACGGTGATTGTACCTTTTTTGCTGCCGAGAAATTCCTCAAAGGTCGCTTTGACTTCACTGGTCGTGTCTTTTAGCACGAAAGCTGTCCGCACTTCCAGCGTTGCACCCGGCGCAACATCCGTAAACTGATCGCTCACTACGGTTTCAAGGTTCTCATAATCCGTGATAATAGATGCAGGTTCCAGCTCTACACCGTTTTGCATAACCGTCTCATCGACACTCCAGAGATATGAGGCGTTTTCCTTGCTGTTGTTTGTGAAGTCCAGTGTCAGAACGATTGCGTCGTTTCCGTCCGAATCTTCCATGATGCATGCGCCCTTGTAGAGCAGCTCATAGTCACCGAGCTTGATTAAATTGGAGTCTCTCCCCTCCTTATCCTTTCCGCAGGCGGTGAGGCCGCTAAGCAGCATCAGTGCCGTAAGAATCAGGCATAGAAGCTTGGTCTTCGTCTGTTTCATAATTTCCTCCCAATATCCTTCAGGGTTGCACAAATCTGCCGATCAGCAGAAAACAACGTATAATCCGGGCAAAAAACAGCCGTGCCTACTTGAGACATTTTTTCTTATTTCTTTTCGCGCCGGATAAGGTTTCCGTCCTTGTCGGTAAACTTACCGCAGAGAATCTTGATAAAGTCGACAAGGTATCCGATGCCGAACAGACCGGCCGTCAGCGTGTAGAGAATGCCTGTGCCAATCTTACCGACATAGTAGCGGTGGACACCAAGACCGCCAAGGAAGAAGCAAAGCAAGAATGTTGTCATCCAGTCCTTCGTTTCGACCGGAACCTCCGGCGCAACATAGTCCTCTACTGCCTCACCGTTCAAAATCTTCTTCACGGTTTCCGTTACGGTGTCAATATAGGCGCCACGCTCCGTTGCAAGACCGACCGTCGCACCCTTGAGACCCTTGCGCAGTGCGCTGTTCTTATCAACGCGCATACCGCCAACCGACATCTTAGCCTCCGTAATGACCGGCTGAATCCGGATGTGTGTGCCATCCTTGAGGTAAAGCCAGAGGCCAACGTCCACATTTGGTTCTTTCTCAAACGAGATGCGCTGTCCGGGAACGCCGCCTTTGATCTGGAATGGCATCTGGAACGCTGCTCTGCGCGCATTGAGTTTCTGCATGATTTCTTCCAGTGTGGTTGAATAAGGAAGATCAAATTCACGGGGACTGGTAGCGAATGCAACGTCTTTCATGCTGCCTGTAAGGTTATTCATCGTTTTTTCTCCTTTCTAAAAGGTCAGAAGGCGGATAGTGTTAATGGCAAGCTACACGGCTATTTTTTCGTAAAGGTGCCGCTGATGCCGTAGCCGGAATTCTCATTCATGGTAAGGCTGTTTCCATCTACGGAGAATGTATAAGTAGATGGATCACTCCATGCCTCCAGTGTCACCGTAAGCTGATCACCTTCAATGGTGTACGTACCGTCCTGTTTCATATAAGCATTTTCCATGGTGCATTTGCCGCTTCCGTTGAATGTCCATGTGATCGTACCGTCTGTGCCAAGTTCGGCGGACCATGTTCCGGCTAACGCATCCTTGCTACCACAGGCAGAAAGTGTTAAAAGCGTAACCACAATCAGAAGCAATGCTACAAACTTTTTCATTATTTTGTCCTTCTTTCTTTCATTATCATTTGATAGATATTTATCCTCTTACCGCGCCACCGCAATATTCACAACAGCCGTTCACGTCCGGTGTGGTCGTTGCGCCGCAGTAGGGACAGGTGACTGCCGTTTTGGGTGCGGCCTCCTGTTCAATCTGCTGGCGCACATCCTTGCGGACCTGCGTCAGAACCTGCCGAATTTCCTCGCCGAGCTTTTTGCAATTGCGGTACTCAACGTTAGTCTCCGGATTGCATCGGGTCGTCATTCCCGGTCGCATTGCGGGAGGCGGTGTAATATCTACGGAATCGGAGTTGATCTTGAAGCGTATTTCGTCAAAGTAATCGTTGTTGACGAATATGGTGATGTAGAAATCATAGGAGTATTCATACCGCGGGGGATTGTAGCTAATCTCCCTACCCTCCTTATCCTCACGCTTAAGCTCCGTGCGGCTCTCGTCAATGTCGAGATTACAGCCGGTCACGTCTGCAAAATCCAAAACATCCGGGTTGGCTTCCACGAGATTTCTGGCACGTGTCACCATGAATTTTCCCGCGTCCTCGTCAAGAAGCACCTTGGTGTCCGCGCCGAGCGTTCTGGTTGTGTGGAATGCCGCGACTTTTTTCTGGTTTTCTTCCCTGTAATCAAGCTGTGCCTTGATTTCCTCAACAGTGCTGTTGCGTCGATCAGAGAACCAAGGGGAAAGCTTTTGGGCGCAGTTTTTGCAGAGATTGCCGTTTTCAAGCTTGCGGTTGCCAAGTAACCCTATTTTTTCTCCGCAAATATCGCAATATTTTTTATCAAACAGTCCCATATATGTATCAAACTCCTTTGTGTATGCTACTTGAATTATACGGTTACTGCGTGTCTGCCTTGGAATTGAGTACCGCACCGTAGATATACAAGGCCGGAATAGCTATTCCTGTCAGGATGCTTACGACATTAAACTCGCCGCCGTTGACCAGACTCATCACAATGCTCAATACGCTGAATACGGCCACAATCACGCCCCACACGATGAGCTTTCCTGCTTTTTCGCTGCGCTTACTGTGCTTAATGCCTTTGATTCCGGCAATCAGCTGGCAAATTCCTCCGACCAGCGTCAGGAACAGCGCCGCCCAATATGGAAATGTCAGACCGGATTCCGCACCGAGTCCTGCCGCCAATACACCCAGTCCACCGACAAGAACACCCGCAATGATGGAAAATACTGCGGCAATGATCATCAGAATTCCGGTAACCTTCAAAAATTTATGCCCTTTCATGGTAAATCCTCCTGTTACAATAAATCGTATGGTTTGTTTTTATTCTTTTGCAGGGCGTTTGGCCCCACATTCTGCGCAAAATGTACGACTGCCGTTTGGCATACCTCGCATTACTCCGTTTCAAGATTTGACGTGGCATAAGCTTCTTCGGCAATACGCAGCACCAAAGTCTCCAGCGCTTCTGCATGGCTGCCGCTGAACTTTTGAATCTCGTTCCCGTCATCGGTGTGCCAAATGACCCGGATTTCGCTGTCGGTTTCGTCCTGGACATTTGGAGACGGCTTTCGGTACGCGGGCAGATCCGACTCTGCCAGCATATTCTGAAGTTCAAACCATTGCACCCACGTAAGCTGCCAAGGGATTGGGTTGGAAAACGCATCCGTTTCGCTTTCTCTCATCTCGTCGCCGAATCGGTCCGGAAACCGGCCGGTCAGCAGAGGCATATCCTTCTCCCGGTAGAATTTCAGTGAAAAGCAGCTGTAAAAATTCCTGTGGTTCTGTCGCCACTCAAATTCCACCAGATCTTTTCCTGCTCTGTATGTATCCGGGTTTTCCATCCTACCTCCATCTTGAATCCGGCTATCGACAAAATACCGATACAGCGATACGCCCGCCAGTGCGATAAACACAACCGCCGACACGATGGTCAGAGCGATTATGGATGCTTTTTTCACTTCAAATCCCCGTCGTCAAACGGATCGCCACATTCCGGGCAGAACTTGGGCGGGTGTGTCGGGTCAGCCGGCTCCCAGCCGCATTTGTCGCATTTGTACTGCGGAACACCGGCCGGTTTCGGTTTGCCGCATTCAGCGCAAAACTTTCCTTTGTTCACCGCGCCGCAGCTACACGTCCAGCCGTCTGCCTGCGATTCCGGCTTTTTGGTGCCGCATTCCGGGCAGAATTTTCCGCTTGCCATCGCGCCGCACTGCGGACATTTCCAGCTTTCGGCGGCAGGCTTTGGTTCCGGCTTTTTACTGCCACAGTTCGGGCAGAATTTTCCGGTAATACCGCTCTGTCCACACGAACAGTTCCATCCTTCAGCAGCTGCCGGAGCCGGAGCAGGCTGCGCTGCTTGCTGCTGTGCGCCCATCTGATAGAGATTCTGCGCGTTCATGCCGCCCGCCTGACCTGCCATGTTCATGCCCATAAACGCCATTGCAGGGCCTGCACTCTGATTCGACGCCGCAGATTGCATCGCGGAAGCCTGTGCACCGACAAGATAGGCTGCCGCTCTCGTCGGATCCATAAACGCCGCATTACGCTGCAGCTCCTTAATCATCTGCTCATCCTCTTCGCTCGCCTTGACCGACGAAACGCCAAAGGAAACGATCTCAAGTCCACGCAGGTAGCGCCATTTTCCGGATAAAACTTCATTCAATGCCTCGGCCAGTTCCATTGTATGACCGGGTAGCGCGGAATAGCGGATTCCCATGTCGGAAATCTTCGCAAACGCGGGCTGAAGCGCCGTCAAAAGCTCGGTTTTCAGCTGTCCGTCCAGACGGTCGCGGGTATAGTCTTCACTGACGTTGCCGCATACGTTCGTGTAGAACAGAATCGGGTCACTGATTCGGTAACTGTACTCGCCGAAGCAACGAATGGCGATGTCAATGTCAATGCCCGCGCGCTGGTCGACAACGCGGAACGGCACCGGAGAGGGCGTGCCGTACTTATTGCCAATGAGCTCTTTCGTGTTAAAATAGTAGACACGCTGATCTTTGGGCGGCTCGCCGCCGAAAGTAAAGCGTTTGCCGATATTCTTGAACGTGTCTAAGATGCTGGTTCCCAACTCACCGGAGAAGATCGTCGGCTCCGTCGAGCTGTCATAGACAAACTCACCCGGCACGGCGCAAAGCTCCGCAACTTTGCCCTGATCAACAATAATCATACACTGTCCGTCTGCCACCGCAACGACGGAACCGTTCGAGATGATGTTTTCGCTTCCCTTTGTGTTGCTGCTGCGTCCGGAAACGCGCCGCTGTCCCTTGACCGCCATAACGTTTTCCGGAATCGATTCACAGTAAAAATACTCTTTCCATTGGTCGGCCATTACGCCGCCGGCCGCACCCAATGCTGCTTTAATGAGTCCCATTTTCTGTACTCCCTTTCTTTACTTACTATGCCCACGGATCTTCCGCCGCGGGAATACGGATGCCGCTGAGAATACTGGAATATTCCCAGAGGAACCATTCACCGGTCGAAGCCTTCTGCCGCAATTTTATGGGACGCGGTGAATCCGCGCCGGACGTTTTAAGAAACACGCGCATATAGCCCGGCTCTATATCCTGAGGTCTGGGGTCTGCCAGCACGTTCAGCGTGTATGGCACGCACGGCTGATACCCATTTTCCGGCGTTGCGCCTTCAAAATATGCAAGCGGCAGATAGACCTTGCCGCGCAGTCGGTCGCGCAGAAACTGACAGTCATACGGTGTCATGGGCTTAGGACCGCGCAGAAGGTTCATCGCGGCAACGCCTGCATCTTTGTCCCTGTCAAACAACGCCAATGCACACAGAAACAGTGCGCAGATATGTTCCGGCTGCCGCCCTTTAGCGGCAAGAATTTCAAATTCCTGTAAATTTTCCGGAATTTTCTGAATTATAACCTGCAACATAACCACTCCTTTCTAAATGTATATCAATCACACCTGTGAAATAAATCTGTGATCTCAGCGTGTAATAGAATTGTCAACCTGCCAATCTTTCATGAACGGTCGCTCATTGGCGGGACGCGCTGTACGATGAGCTAACCTCTTCACTATCCGGAAAGAATGTCCGTTAAACCTGTCTTTTTTTCTTTCTCCAAACGAGTAGAAAAACGACGACAGCAACAATCAAAAGCGTTGGCACAAGTGTGCATACAAGGATTGTTCCCACGGAGAAGCTGCGTTCTGCCGCCTGCACATTGTTCTTTTCGTTCTTTTGAGGAACATCTTTACCGACAGCGTTCTCACCAAATCCGCTCTTTTCGCCCCTATCTCCATTCTTTCCGTCGCTATCCGCTGTCCCCGAAATTGATGCGCCGGGTGAAGCCGTAGGCGAAATACCCGGCGAGGCCGAGGCAACTGCATTAGGCGACGCCGTGGGCGAGGCTGTGGCGGATGTGTGTGGTGAAGCCGTAGGCGTAACCTTCGGTGTAGGCGTAACCTTCGGTGTAGCTGTGGCGGATGTGCGTGGTGAAGCCGTGGGCGCCGAAGTCGGTGTTGCGCGCGGAGCCGCAGTCGTTCCCGGCTTGAGCTTGGGAATTGGCTTTGTGCGTATCGTGCTGCACATATTGCACATCCATTGCATAACGCCCTCTTGGCTTGTTGTTGGTTGTGCGGCCACTTTCCCGGCGTCCCAATTGTGATCCGTTTTGGCGGCTTCTCGGCGCTCCGTCACACCGCAGTACGTACATTCGCGCGTTTGAATGCCCTTTTCCATACAGGTGGGCTGCGTCGTAGTAAACCATGCGCCGAATTTGTGATCCGTCTTGGCAATCGATTTTGTCTCCGTCACACTGCATTGCGTACACTCCCGCTTTTGGATGCCGTTCGCCATGCAGGTGGGCTGCGTCGTAGTAAACCATGCGCCGAATTTGTGATCCGTCTTGGCAATCGATTTTGTCTCCGTCACACTGCATTGCGTACACTCCCGCTTTTGGATGCCGTTCGCCATGCAGGTGGGCTGCGTCGTAGTAAACCATGCGCCGAATTTGTGATCCGTCTTGGCAATCGATTTTGTCTCCGTCGCACCGCAGCGCGTGCACTCACGTTTTTGGATGCCGTTTGCCATGCAGGTAGGCTGTGTCGTAGTAAACCATGCGCCGAATTTGTGACCCAGCGCAGACATTGTGACGGTGTCTCCTTCCGTACCGCAGTCATCACAGATAAAACGAGTGTATCCTGAAGTAGTACAGGTCGCGAATACGCGGCTATCAATAACCCAAAAATGATCCGTTGGCGGCGCGGGCATTTCATACCACTTGTTGCATGTACTGCAATACGCTCGCTTCGTGCCGGATTGTGTACAGGTAGGTTCTTTACCCTGAACAACTTCCCACGGTCCAAAGCTGTGGGGCATGGCAGGGTCAGTTTGATAAGTGCATCTCATCCCACAGACGGTACATTCCAGTACGTAGTATCCTCCCATCAGGCAGGTTGGCTTTTCCTCATCGGTCTGTATAATGTTTTCATGATGTTCCGGATTACTGTCTTCCGGCGAGCACGCAAGCGCGGTAATCGCGGACAGTGCCGCCATGAGCGCAAATACCAGAAATATTAGAATCAATCGCAGTAGTTTTTTCATTTCTCACCCATCCTTTCAAAGCGTGTCAATTACGCCCGCGAGGTAAGTCGGCGATACCGATGCATAAATAAAGTTATCAACCAGCTGATCCTTTACCGCCTGCCGCACTTCGGAGGCAAGCAGTTTATCCGCGTCCTCATCCACCAAAAGCAGAACCTTACACGTCCAACCGAGTTGCTTTACGGCACTGCAGATCTTGAGTCTCTCACTCAGCTTCCAGATTCCCTGTCGGATGACCTCCATCACCAACACATTGGCACGGCAGGTCCGGCACAACGCCAGCGTTTCTTCCGGCTTTGAAGAACGGTAGATAAGGAAATCCGGGTCGCATCCCGAAAGTGATTGCATGACCGCCTCCGACAGAAGTCCGCCCTTCATATCCAATACAATTCTTCGCATTTGTGCTTTTCCACCGCCTTTCTCTTCCTTTGAATCCTTCATCTATATTTTAGCCGTTATCTTCCATTTCCGCCCCCGCCAATTGGATAGGATTTGTAATTATTTTCCGTTGCAAAGCCAAATTTTGTCACAGTTCTCTGTATAAAGAGAACAAAACGTGTTGCCTTTTGTCTATCCGCATGATATACTATCCATATAAATATACTGATTTTTGGGGGCATGCGGCATGAGCAAAACGACGAAAAGAAGCCTTTTGTACGCCTTGGGCTTGCTGGTGCTCATTGCGTTTGCCATGTGGCTCCGATATGCAAGCCGGTATTATTTTCATTCTCCGGCTGCCAGCTACCTGCGAAGCGCAATCTATTTGTTTTTGTTCAGCGTGTGGTGCTACTCTCTTTGGGCGCGCATCGTACAGGTGCAGGTGCGGCACTACATGCTGGCGATTTCGGCGCTGATGGTGCTGTGGATTCTGCTGCGCTCAATCAAGTTTTCCATTGATAACATGGATGCAGAACGCCTGCTGTGGTATTCCTATTATTTTCCGATGCTGTTTATCCCCATGCTGTCGGTCTTCGTTTCCCAGTCGCTGGGCAAAGGAGAGGACTTCCGTCTGCCGCGATGGACAAAACTTCTGTATCTTCCGACATTGCTGCTGCTTTTGCTCGTTCTGACCAATGATCTGCATCAGCAGGTATTTTCTTTCCCGTCCGGCATTTTATCGGACCGGGAGTATCGGTATGAGATCGGTTTTTTCTTCGTGCTGGGCTGGGAGGCTCTGTGCGCAGGGTTTGCGTTTCTTTCGATGGTGAAAAACTGTCGTATCCCGCATAGCAGGAGAATTCGCTGGTTGCCGCTGGTTCCGTTTGTGCTTTCGCTGGCATATGTTTATGCGTATGCCAAAAATGTCTATTGGGTCTGGGTGCTCGCGGGCGATATGACCGTGTCACAGTGCCTGATTTTTGCAAGCATCCTTGAATGCTGCATTCAAAGCGGACTGATTCATTCCAACCTCGGATACGATGAGCTCTTTGAAGCGACGAGCCTGCCTGTTCAGATTACCGATCAAGCGTTCTGCTCCAAATATGTATCTGCCGCCATGCAGGGAACTTTGCCGCAAGGTAAGCTAAGGCATATACAGCAGGATACCGTCTATCTGGATGACGATACACTTTTGAAACGGCATAAGTTGCGCCGCGGCTGGGTATTCTGGAAGGAGGACATCTCAGCGCTGGGTCAGGTTCAAAAGAAACTGGAATTGACACGAGATGAGTTGCATGACACCGGCGACGTTTTGGCGGCGGAGAATGCACAGCATGCAAGATGGTTGAAGCTGACGGAGCAAAACCGCTTGTATGATATGATGGAGGCACAGATTGATCGGCAGATCGCGATGCTGTGGGATCTGTTGGCTGAATTGCAGAAAACGGAGGACCAAAACCGAGCCAGGCGTTTGCTCGGGCAGGTCATCGTTATCGGAACCTACATCAAACGCAGAAGCAACCTGATTTTTGTCGGCGCACAGCGCGGTGCGATCAGTGTGCAGGAGCTTCGGTTATGCCTCAATGAATCTTCCGAGAATATCTGTGTCTATGGCGCCGACTGTAAGGCAATTGTCAAGGGGGATGACCAGCTTACCCTCGAACAGGCGACGCAGATCTACGACCTGTTCGAGGCCGTCGTGGAAACGGAACTGGAATCCCTTCGTGCAATGCTGATCTCCGTAGATGTCGGTGCGCAGGTAGAAGTGTCTTTTTGTGTTTCAGCGGCAGAGCCGCTCTGCGGGCTGCGCGCGCATTTTCAAGGTTTGGAATGGGAGCAGGATGAGGACGGACTGCAATATGTGACGCGGAAGCTGGAAAGATCGAGGGGGTAAAGGCGTATGGACAGGATTAAGGAAAGCTTCGACAGTCTGCCCATCGCGGCCTGCTTCTTCGATAAAAACGGCGTGGTGCGGCTCATCAACCGCCGGATGCTTGCCATTGCAAACTGGCTGCAAAAAGGCGGTATACAATCGCTGGCAGAGATGCAAAGCGCCCTGCAGGCATCGCCGGAAAGTGTGTGCTGTCTGGATCCGCACCTTCGGATTTACCGCTTTCCGGACGGAACAGCGCTGCGCTTTGCGCAGGAGCAGATCACAACAAAAGCAGGTGCCCGATATACACAAATCACTGCCGCAGACGTTACGGAGCTGATTCAGAAGCAGAACCAGCTAAAAGCGGAAAATGCGAAACTGGAGAAAACAAACGAGCGGCTTAGGCGGCTGCTTGCGCAGATGCCGGAGATCATCCGGGAAGAAGAAACGCTGGCCATGAAGTTGCGCGTGCACGATGACATTGGACACAGCATCCTCGCGACGCGGCGCGTGCTGCTCCAAAACACAGACCAGAAGGAAATTCGTGCAACCGCAGCGTTGTGGGAGCAGTCCATTTCAGTGCTTTACCGCTCCAGTCAGATAAGAGCGCAATCCGAACCGTTGGAAGCCGCAAAAGAACGAGCGGAAAAGCTTGGCGTCAGAGTTCTGTTGGCAGGAGATGAGCCGCGAACGCAGCGTATGCGCGCACTGATTGCACTGGCAATCAGCGAATGTGCATCGAACTGTGTCCGTCACGCCGACGGAACAGAGCTATATGTGTGCTTTTGGCAAAAGCCGGACTGCATAGCGGTCTCCTTAACCAACAATGGTGCGGCACCAAAGGGAAAAATCACAGAGGGCGGAGGTCTTTCTATGCTGCGTCAACGCATAGAAGAATCCGGCGGCAAAATGGAGATTCAGAGCGTCCCTCGCTTTAAGCTGATGCTCAGTTTGCAGGAAAAGGAGGAAGCAGCCTATGAAGGTGATGATCGTTGAAGACCAGACCATGATTCGCAGTCTGTTGGAAAGCTATTTTCGCGCCGAGGATGGATACCGGATCACGGCGTCCATTCCAGGCGCGAAACAAGCAGTCGAGATGTGCAGGACAAATTCTGTCGATCTGATTTTGATGGATGTGCAAACAGAGAACCGTGAGAACGGGTTGATTGCTGTTCGCCAGATTAAAGCCATACAGCCGAAGAGTAAAATTATTGTTGTGACTTCGCTGATCGACGGCGCCGTTCTGGATGAGGCAAAGAAGGCCGGGGCCGACAGCCTGTGGTACAAGGACTCGACGCAGAAGCGTTTGATGGATGTCGTCCGGCAAACGCTGGCGGGTGAACATATCTTTCCGGACGCACCCCCGACAGTTG
>OBKS01002197.1_pt1 | contig 11651 bp, 8 predicted proteins | sample 1517381 | NCBI WGS metagenome assembly OBKS01 (sample SAMN04571686, study PRJEB22368) | human gut metagenome | biome: human gut; material: stool | host: Homo sapiens | place: Luxembourg | collected 2012-08-03
TGTCCACCTTCGCCATCAGCCGGATGCTGGGCGGCGGCACGGAGCTTCTGCTGGGTGACCTCATCGAGCGGCAGTTCCTGGGCGGGGCCTATAACCCCCAGCTGGGCGCGGCCATCTCCCTGGTGATGATGATCATCGTGCTGGTGTGCATGCTGGTGATGAATCGCTTCGGTGAGGGCGAGGAACAGGCGGTGATGCTATGACCGGCCGCAAGCAGAACAGCGTCGGCGATCGGGTGCTGATGGCGCTGGTGTTCCTGTTTTTGTACGCACCCATTATCATTCTCATCGTTTTCTCCTTCAACGCGGGCACCAGCTCCAGCGTGTGGAAGGGCTTTTCCCTGAAATGGTACGAGTCCCTGCTGTCTAACCGCCTGATCATGAACAGCGTATACACCACCCTGATGGTGTCGCTGCTGTCCACCATCGTGGCGGCCATTGCGGGCACCTTCGCCGCCATCGGGCTGTACGCCATGAGCCGGCGGCGCCGGACCATCGTCAATTCCGTCAACAACATCCCCATGATGAACGCGGATATCGTCACCGGCGTCAGCCTGTGCCTGCTGTTCGTGGTGTTCTTCAACGGATGGGGCGCCTTTGCCGGGTGGGTGAACTCCTGGCAGTCGGCGGTGGTGCTGCCGGAGCGGCTGACCATGGGATTCGGCACCCTGCTCATCGCCCATGTCTGCTTCAACATCCCCTATGTCATCCTGTCCGTGGGGCCAAAGCTGCGGCAGATGGACCGGAACCTCATCGACGCGGCCCAGGACCTGGGCTGCACCTGGATGCAGGCCTTCTGGCGGGTGGTGATCCCGGAGATCAAGCCCGGCATCGTGTCCGGCGCGCTGACGGCCTTCACCATGTCCGTGGATGACTTCATCATCAGCTACTTTACCGCCGGAACCAGCGCCTCCACCCTGGCCATGACCATCTACGGCATGACCAAAAAGCGCGTCAGTCCGGAGATCAACGCCATTTCCACCCTGCTGTTTGTGACGGTGCTGGTGCTGCTGGCCATCATCAACCTGCGGGACAGCCACGCCGCCCGGCGGGAGCATCACGCGGCGGTGTCCGCCGCCTCCGGCGGACCGGTGAAGCCCCACCGGCGGCCCAACAAGCTGCTGCGCCGGGTGGCGGCCGGAGCCATGGCCTGTGCCTTAGTGGCGGTGCTGGTGGTCACCGGACACTCCGTCCAGTCGGAGCGGGTGGTGAACGTATGCTCCTGGGGCGAGTATATCGACGAGGAGCTGATCACCCGGTTTGAGGAGGAGACCGGCATCCGGGTGAACTATCAGACGGCGGAGAGCAACGAGGCCCTGTATTCCCTGATTAAAATGGGCGGCGCGGACTTCGACGTCATCGTCCCCTCGGACTATATGATTGCCCGCCTGATTCAGGAGGATATGCTGGCGGAGCTGGACTACAGCCACATTCCCAATTTCCAACTCATTGACGACACCTACAAGAACCTCAGCTACGACCCGGAGAACAAGTACACCGTGCCGTACACCTGGGGCACCCTGGGCATTATCTACAACACCACCATGGTGTCCGAGCCTATTACCAGCTGGGACGCCATGTTCGATCCCCAGTACGCGGGACAGGTGCTGATGATCAACAACTCCCGGGACGCTCTGGCCGCGGCCCTGCTGGACCTGGGCTACAGCATCAATACCACGGACCCCGGCCAGCTGGAGGAGGCCTTCAACCTGCTGAAAAACGCCAAGGACAGCGGCGTGTATCAGGCCTTCGTCATGGACGAGGTGTTCCAGAAGATGGAGGGCGGCAACGCCGCCATCGCCATGTACTACGCCGGAGACTACCTGACCATGCTGGAAAACAACGAGGATCTGGCCTTCGTTATCCCGGAAGAGGGCAGCAACTGGTTCGTGGACGCCATGTGCGTCCTGAAGGACACCCAGCACATGGCCGAGGCGGAGGAGTGGATCAACTTCATCGCCTCCACGGACTCCAACCTGGCCAACATGGACTATATCTGGTACGCCTCCCCCAACCGGGAAGCCCTGGAGCAGTACCCGGCCTACTATGCGGAGGTCAACGAGGAGGAACTGGACCCCGAGATCTACGAAATCATGGCGCCCCCGGCGGAGACCCTGGACCGCTGCGAGATCTATGAAAACCTGCCCAAGGACACCCTGCGGCTGTATGACCGGCTGTGGACCAGGCTGGGCGTATAAAGGAGGAACGGATATGATCGAAATCGGCAAATCCTATACCATTGAGCAGGTGGTCACCCCGGAGATGACCGCCCGGGCCATCGGCTCCGGCGGCCTGGAGGTGTTCGGCACCCCGTTTATGATGGCCATGATGGAGCACGCCGCCATGGACTGCGTGCAGCCGGACCTGCCGGAGGGCAAAGGCACCGTGGGCGTGGATATTCAGTCCAGCCACCTGGCCCCCACCCCTGTGGGCATGACCGTCCGGGCCACGGCCACCGTCACCGGCGTGTCCGAAAACGGCAAGCTCATCACCTTCCGGGTGGAAGCCAGCGACGACTGGGGCCCCATCGGCGAGGGGACCCACACCCGGGCCATCATCGCCAACGAACGCTTCCTGCAGAAGTGCAACAGCAAGCTGACGGAGCAGAAATAAACCCCGCAGCTTCCAAAGAGGGAGGAGAGCGCCGCTCTCCTCCCTCTTTTTGCAATGCCCGCAAAAAAAGTTGTCCCGCCCCTTCAAAAGCTCTTGCAATCAGAGGACGGGAACCGTATAATATAAGTTCAGTGTGAAAACACGGGATTACGACCGAATAAGGAGTGTGAGACAATGACCGAGGAAGTGAAGGCCCCTCTGACGGAGGAGAGTGCCGAAAGCAAAAACTTTATTCTGAACTTTATCGACGAGGACATCGCAGAGGGTGGCCGGTTCCAGGGACTGACCGTTCACACCCGTTTCCCGCCGGAGCCCAACGGCTATCTGCACATCGGCCACTGCAAGGCCCTTTGCATCGACTTCGGCACCGCCGAGCGTTACGGCGGCCTGTGCAACCTGCGCATGGACGACACCAACCCCGCCAAAGAGGACACCGAGTATGTGGATGCCATCCAGCAGGATATCCACTGGCTGGGCTTCGACTGGGGCGACCGTTTCTTCTATGGCTCCGATTATTTTGAAAAGGACTATGAATACGCCGTGGAGCTCATCAAAAAGGGCCTGGCGTATGTGTGCGAGTTGACGCCGGAGGAGTTCAAGGCCAACCGCGGCGACATCGGCATCCCCGCCACGTCCCCCTACCGGGACCGGCCCATTGAGGAGAATCTGCGGCTGTTTGAAAAGATGAAGAACGGCCAGGTGGAGGAGGGCAAGATGACCCTGCGGGCCAAGATCGACCTGGCCAGCGGCAATCTGAACCTCCGGGACCCCATCATTTACCGCATCCGCTTCATCAACCACCACCGCCAGGGCACCAAGTGGTGCATCTATCCCATGTACGACTTTGCCCACCCCATCCAGGACGCTCTGGAGGGCATCACCCACAGTCTCTGCTCCCTGGAGTTCGAGTCTCACCGGCCTCTGTATGACTGGGTGGTCAGCAATGTGTCCATCCCCTATCACAAGCCCCGCCAGATCGAATTTGCCCGGCTGGGCATTGACCACACCGTCATGAGCAAGCGCAAGCTCCGCAAGCTGGTGGAGGAGCACTATGTCTCCGGCTGGGACGATCCCCGTATGCCCACCCTGTGCGGCCTGCGCCGCCGGGGCTACACCGCCGCCTCCATCCGCAATTTCTGCGAGCGCATCGGCGTGGCCAAGTCCCCCAACACCGTGGAATACGGCTTCCTGGAGCACTGCCTGCGGGAGGACCTGAACGGCTCCGCCCAGCGGACCATGGCGGTGCTGCACCCGGTGAAGCTCACCGTCACCAACTATCCCCAGGGCCAGAGCGAGACCTTCACCGTGGAGAACAACCCCACCGATCCCAGCCAGGGCACCCATGAGATCACCTTCAGCCGCCACCTGTGGATCGAGCATGAGGACTTTCTGGAGACGCCCATTCCCAAGTATAAGCGCCTGTATCCCGACGGCCCCGAGTGCCGCCTGAAGGGCGCGTACCTGGTGAAGTGCACCGGCTGCGTCAAGGATGAAAACGGCCAGATCGTGGAGATCCTGTGCACATATGACCCCGACAGCCGGGGCGGCGATCCCGCCGACGGCCGCAAGGTCAAGGGCGCCACGCTGCACTGGGTGGACGCGGAGAGCTGCGTGGACGCCGAGGTGCGCCTGTATGACAATCTGTTCTCCGATCCCCAGCCCGACGGCCCGGACAAGGACTTCCTGAACTGCCTGAATCCCGACTCCCTGATGGTGCTGGAGGGCTGCAAGGTGGAGCGGGCCATGGTGGACGTGGCCCGAGACTTCGACCGGGTGGAAAACCGCACCGGCATCAACGCCCCCACCTTCCAGTTCATGCGCACGGGCTATTTCTGCATGGATAACCGGGACTGCACGGCGGACCACCTGGTGTTCAACCGCAGCGTGTCCCTGAAGGACAGCTTCAAAAAGTAACCTGTAAAGTAAAAGTTGCGCTGCCCAAAAGGCGGCGCAACTTTGTTTTGCTGGACAAGAGGCGGGGCAGCCTGTATAATAAGGAGAAAAAAAGGGGGTCCACGCCATGCCTCTGTACGACGCCGTTCGCGCACCCCGGCCCCGGAAACGGGACCGGAAGCTGCACATACTCATCGCCATTGGGCTGATCCTGGTGCTGGCGGCGTTTATCCCCATTCTATGGGCCGCCCATTTACAGCGGCAGTACCGCCATTTTATAAGCGGGCTGGGAGAAAGCGTCCAATACGCCAAGGAGCAGGGCGGCCTGTACGTCCGGCAGGACGGGCGGCAATTCCGGGCCCGGGGGCCCGCCTCCCGGCTATATCTGGAGCTGAACACCGCCGGCATGGGCAAGCGCCAGAACAGCGCCCCCAAGTCCGTGCCGGATGCGGAGCTGGAGTTCGGCAACGGGTGCATCCTGCGCCTGTGGGAGCAGGACGTCTGGGACGGGTACAACCGCCAATGGGTCCCCGGCGTGTTCGTCTGGTACCGGGGAGCCAACGGAAAAATCTATATGTATGACACCGACCGGATGCAATGGCAAACGCTGGTGCGGTGCTTGCCCGAAGAATAGGAGGAACGATATGGGTCTTTATGATGCAGTGCGCCGGGAGAAGACGCCCCGGCGGCGGCACCCCATGTGGGTGGTGGCGCTGGCCTTTGCGGCGGCGCTGGTGACGGTGCTGGGCCTGACCATCAGCAAGCCCCAGCGGGATCATGACCGGTTCATCCGCTGCATGAGCGACATCTCCAGCAGCACCACCTACGCCTTCAGCGGAAAATTCACCTCCCTCCGGGCCCGGGTGGACGGCCAGGACCTGCGCATCACCCAGGAAAACGGCTATGCCCTGTACGGGAAGCTCTTCAACATGAACGCCACCTTCAGCCGGGACGTCCCCAAGGAGGACAGCCTCCGCCTGGACTACGGCGACGGGGCGGTGCTGGAGCTGTGGCCCTATCACCTGCCGGACGGCTCCGACCGCAGCGAGGGCATATTCGTCCGGTTCGTAAATCCGGAGGGAAAAACCTACACCTACTACACCGACCGGGACACCTTCGCCCGGGTCACCCAATGCCTGTCGCCGGAAAATAACCCGGCATGGGCGGAATAACCGATTTTCGCAGGACGGCTTCCCGTCCTGCGATTTTTCTTGAAAAAAAACGGGATTTATGATATCATAAACTGATTATATATGCACACAAGCGGGACGGGAGCCGCAGGCTGCGGAAGCGTCCCCTCCCGCAGGTCCTATGGAGGAGGAACACCGTTGAAATCCAGAGTTTTTGAGATCATTGCCGCCGAGCAGGCCCGGCAGAACAGCACCGTGGAGCTGATCGCCAGCGAAAACTTCGTGAGCGAAAATGTCATGAAGGCCGTAGGCTCCTGCCTGACCAACAAGTATTCCGAGGGCTATCCCGCCCAGCGCCCCTCCGGCAACCGGGGCCGGTTCTACGGCGGCTGCCAGTATGTGGATGAGCTGGAGGAATACTGCTGCCGCCAGTGGCAGGCCGTCTTTCAGACGGACTATCACGTCAATGTCCAGCCCCATAGCGGCTCCTCCGCCAACCTGGCCGCCTATATGAGCGTGCTGAAGCCCGGCGACACCATTCTGGCCATGAGCCTCAACAACGGCGGTCATCTGACCCACGGCTCCCCGGTAAATTTCAGCGGCAAGCTGTTCCACATGGAGTTCTACGGGGTGGACGAAAATGGCTTCATCGACTATGAGGACGTCCGCCGGAAAGCCCGGGAGTGCCGCCCCCAGCTGATTCTGGCCGGGGCCTCGGCCTACAGCCGCACCATCGACTTCCCGGCCTTTGCCGACGCCGCCCGGGAGGCGGGGGCGTATTTCATGGTGGACATGGCCCACATCGCAGGGCTCGTGGCCGCCGGGGACCATCCCTCCCCCTTCGGCCTGGCGGACATCATCACAACCACTACCCACAAGACCCTGCGGGGCACCCGGGGCGGACTGATCTTCTGTAGGCCCGAGCTTGCCAAGCGGGTGGACAGCGCCGTGTTCCCCGGCGGACAGGGCGGCGCGCTGCAGCACGTCATCGCCGGAAAGGCCGTCACGGCGGAGGAAGCCTCCACGGAGGAGTTCCGGGAATACATCCACGCCGTTGTCCGCAACTGCCGCGCCATGTGCGATGAATTTATCTCCATGGGCTACAAGGTGGTCACCGGCGGCACGGACAATCACCTGTTCCTGCTGGACCTGACGGACACCGGACTCACTGGCAAAGCGGTGCAGGACGAGCTGGACCGCCACGGCATCACCCTGAACAAGAACTGCGTCCCCAACGAGTCCCGCTCCCCCCAGCAGACCTCCGGCGTCCGCATCGGGACGGCAGCCATGACCACCAAGGGCTACACGGAGCAGGATTTCATCGCCGTGGCCCGCCAAATTGACCGCATCATCCGGGATATGCAGGATATGCGGAAGGAGTGACAGAAACGTGTACTTAAAAGCACTGGAAATTCAGGGCTTCAAATCCTTTCCCGACAAAACGGTGCTGAATTTCGGCGCGGACATCACCGCCATCGTGGGCCCCAACGGCTCCGGCAAGTCCAACATCTCCGACGCCATCCTGTGGGTCATGGGCGAGCAGAACAGCCGCCAGCTCCGGGGCGCCAAAATGGAGGACGTGATCTTCGGCGGCACGGAAAAGCGCAATCAGATGGGCTTTGCCCAGGTGACGCTGATCATCGACAACACCGGCCACATCTTCCCCCGGGACGAAAGTGAGGTGGCCGTCACCCGCCGGTATTACCGCAGCGGGGAGTCGGAATACTATATCAACCGCCAGTCCGTGCGGCTCAAGGACGTCAACGAGCTGTTCATGGACACCGGCATGGGCCGGGAGGGCTACTCCATCATTGGCCAGGGCAAGATCGACGAGATCCTGTCCGTGAAAAGCGGCGAGCGCCGGGAGGTGTTCGAGGAGGCGGCGGGCATCAGCAAGTTCCGCCACCGCAAGGAGGAGTCCGAGCGGAAGCTCCAGCGCACGGAGGAGAATCTGGTGCGCATCAACGACAAGATCGCCGAGCTGGAGCTGCAGGTGGAGCCTCTGCGGCAGCAGGCGGAAACGGCGAAAAAATACCTGGTGCTGCGGGACGAGCTGCGGGTGCTGGAGATCTCCGTGTGGCTGGAAAACCTCCAGACCCTGCGGGCCGGTGCCCTGAAGCTGGAGACCGATCTGCGGACCGCCCAGGAGGACCGCCAGCGTGCCCAGGCGAACCTGGACGCCGTGTATGCCGCCGGGGAGGAGAGCCTGGAGAAAATCCGAGACAACGATGTCCGGGCCGAGGCCCTGCGGGGCCAGGTGTCCCAGCTGGACGCCGCCGCCCAGGAGGAGACCTCCGCCATGGCCGTGCTGGAAAACAGCCTGAGCCACGATAAACAGACCATGGAGCGGCTGGACCGGGAGCTGGCAGACACCCAGCAGCGGGCCGGTAATCTCCGGACCCAGGCCGACGCCCTGACAGACCGCATAGACCAGATCGACGCGGAGACCCAGGACCTGGCCCGGCAGCTGGAGGAGCTGATGGACGCCCTGCGGCAGCTGGCCGAAAGCGCCGGAAGCGCCCAGCAGGAAGCCGAAGCCCTGCGAGCCAAGGAGACCCTGGCCGTGGCTGACGCCGCCCGGGGCCGGACGGAGCTGGCCGCTCTGGACGCCACCCGGACCCAGGCCCAGGCCCGTCAGGCCGCCATCGCCGCCGACAGCGCCGCCGCCCGGGAAAAGCTGGACCAATGCCGCCGGGAGGCCGAAGAAAACAACGCCTCCCTGACTGCCGCCCGGGAGGAGGAGCAGGCCGCCGCCAACGTCATCCAGGGCCACAGCCTGAAGATGGAGGGCCGGCGCCGCCGGGCCCAGGAGGCCGCCCAACAAGCCGAACAGCTACGCCGGCAGCTGGCCGCCATGGAGGACCGCATCCGTCTGCTGACGGAGATGGAGAAGGACTACGAGGGCTTCTCCCGGGCGGTGAAGGGCGTGATGCAGGCGGCGGACCGGGGCACCCTGTCCGGGATTCACGGCCCCGTGGCAAGCCTTATGACCACCGACCCCCAATACACCGTGGCCCTGGAGATCGCCCTGGGCGCGGCTTTGCAGAACATCGTGGTGGACCGGGACACCGACGCCAAGGAGGCCATCGCCTTCCTGAAGCGCCGGGACGCGGGACGCGCCACGTTCCTACCCATGAGCGCCATCCGGGGCGATATGCTCCGGGAGCCGCGCCTGGCCCAGGAGTACGGCTTCGTGGGCATCGCCTCCCAGCTGGTGACGTATGACGCCCGGTACGACGGCATTTTCCAGAATCTGCTGGGCCGCACCGTGGTGGTGGAGGACCTGGACTGCGGCGTGAATATGGCCCGTCGGTATCAGAACCGCTTCCGCATCGTCACCCTGGACGGTCAGGTCATCAACCGGGGCGGCTCCATGACCGGCGGCAGCGTCAGCCGCAGTGCCGGGGTCCTGTCCCGGGCCAGCGAGCTGTCCGGGCTGCGGGAGCAGCTGACGGGGCTGAAAGCCTCCCTGGACCAGGCCGCCCACCGGGCGGAGGAAACCGGCCGGGACCTGCAAAAGGCCCAGTATGAGCTGGATGTGGCCCGGGAGCAGCAGCAGAACGCCGCCCAGCAGGTGCTGGCTCTGGAGACCCGCGGCCAGCACTATGACAGCCTGCGGGAGACCCTGGAAGCCACCCTGGAGGCCCTGGACGCCGAAAACCTCCGGCTGACCCGGCAGACGGCGGACGGTGACGCCCGCCGCCGGGAGCTTCAGACGAAGATCGACGGTCAGGAGGACCTGGCCCGGCAGCTGCGCCAACAGGCCCAGGACTGCCTGGCCGGGCAGAGCGACCTGCAGTCGAAAACCGGCGGCATCTCCGACCGGATCACCCGCTGCAAGGAGCAGCAGGCCGCCCTGGCCGCCGAGCGCCAGGGAGCGGAGAGCCGCCTGGCGGACCTGCGCCAGCTGATGACGGACCTGGACGGCGACTGCCGCAGCCGGGAGGACCTGGCCCGGCAGCTGCATGAATCCCAGGTCCGGGCACGGGAGCAGATGGCGGAGCATCAGACCCGCTGCGACTCCCTGCACCGGCAGGCGGAGGACCTGCGCGGGCAGCTGCAGACCCTCCAGCAGGAGAAGCTGGACCTGGAGCAGCAGCGCACAGCCCTGAACCGCCAGACCCAGACCTGCAACGACGCGGTAATCGCCGCCCAGCAGGAGCTGTCCCGGCTGGAGCAGAAGCGCAGCGCCGCCGCCATGGAGGAGAAAACCATTCTCGATAAGCTCTGGGAGCGGTATGAGCTGAGCCATTCTGAGGCCCAGGCCCAGCGGGTGGAGCTGGAGAGTGTCCCCAAGGCCACCCGCCGCATCGGCGAGCTGAACCGGTCCATCAAGGCCCTGGGCACCCCCAACATCGGGGCTATCGAGGAGTATGAGCGGGTCAACGGGCGGTATACCTATCTGTCCGACCAGCGGGCGGACGTGGAGCAGGCCAAGGGCGAGCTCACCGGCGTCATCGACCAGCTGACCCAGCAGATGACGGAAATTTTCGCCCAGCAGTTCAGGCTCCTCAACGACAGCTTCCAGGAGACGTTTCTGGAGCTGTTCGGCGGCGGCAAGGCCCGGCTGGAGCTGGAGGATGAAAAGGACATCCTCAACTGCGGCATTGAGATCAAGGTGCAGCCCCCGGGCAAGCAGCTGAAAACCATCACCCTGCTGTCCGGCGGCGAAAAGGCCTTTGTGGCCATCGCCCTGTACTTCGCCATTCTCAAGGTCCACCCCACCCCCTTCTGCGTGATGGACGAGATCGAGGCCGCCCTGGACGAGGCCAACGTGGTGCGCTATGCCCGCTATATGCGGCGCATCGCCGGGAAGACCCAGTTCATCGTCATCACCCACCGGCGGGGCACCATGGAGGAGGCCGACGTGCTCTACGGTGTCACCATGCAGGAGCGGGGCGTCAGCCGGATCCTCACCATCAACCTCAACGATATGGCCAAAGAGCTGAATATAAAGTAAGGAGACACGATTATGGGACTGTTCAAAAAATTCCGGGACGCGTGGTTTGCGCCCATGTCCTTTGACTCCCTGGACGACGATTTTTACGACCGGCTGGAGGAATCTCTGATCCTGGCGGACGTGGGCATGGACGTGGCCCTGGACGCCACCGAGAAGCTGCGCCGCCGGGCCTATGACGACCGTCTGCTGACGGCGGACCAGGTGAAGGGCGCTCTGCGGGAGATCCTGGCCGAGAAGCTGGAGGTGGGCGACAGCCGACTGGACCTGTCCACCCAGCCCAGCGTCATTCTGGTCATCGGCGTCAACGGCGTGGGCAAGACCACGTCCATCGGCAAGCTGGCCTATCAGCTGAAAAAGCAGGGCAAAAAGGTCCTGCTGTGCGCCGGTGACACCTTCCGGGCCGCCGCCGCCGACCAGCTGGAGATCTGGGCCAACCGGGCCGGGGTGGACATCGTCCGCCAGAACGAGGGCGCGGACCCCGGCGCCGTGCTGTTCGACGCCCTGGCTGCCGCCAAGGCCCGCCGCAGCGACGTGGTGCTGGTGGACACCGCCGGGCGGCTGCACAACAAGGCCAATCTCATGAAGGAGCTGGCCAAGCTCCGGAAGATCATCGACCGGGAGCTGCCCGGGGCCGCCAAGGAGACCCTGCTGGTGCTGGACGCCACCACCGGCCAGAACGGCCTCATCCAGGCCCGGCAGTTCAAGGAGACCGCCGGTCTGACGGGCATCGTGCTGACCAAGCTGGACGGCACCGCCAAGGGCGGCATCGTCATCGCCATCGCCCAGGAGCTGCAGGTGCCGGTGAAGTATGTGGGCCTGGGCGAGGGCATCAAGGACCTGGCCCCCTTCGACGCCAAGGAATTTGTGGGCGATCTGTTCTGATGGGAGGGACGAATATGATCCGTGCCGACGGAAGAAGGTATGACGAAAGCCGCCCGGTGGAGATCACCACGGGCTTTATCAGGTTTGCCGAGGGCAGCGCCCTGATCCGCTGCGGCGACACGGTGGTGCTGTGCAACGCCTCGGTGGAGGAGAAGACGCCGCCCCATGTGGCGG
>OBKS01002211.1_pt1 | contig 11607 bp, 10 predicted proteins | sample 1517381 | NCBI WGS metagenome assembly OBKS01 (sample SAMN04571686, study PRJEB22368) | human gut metagenome | biome: human gut; material: stool | host: Homo sapiens | place: Luxembourg | collected 2012-08-03
CAGTACAAACCAGCGAATCGGCAAGACGAAGCAGTCCTTCGCCGGAACCGACGGATCGAGCTGATGAAGCCCGTACCCGTAGAGCGGTTGCGTTTTAAATGTTCCTGTGGTGCAGGGGACGCCCGGGCAGACAAGGCCTCAAAAACCTTGGCTGTTACGGGAAAGCCTGCACCGTGTCAGCAAACCCCGCGCTTTCAAGCGCGGGTTGTTTAGCATCGCAGACTCCGTACTCAGAAAATTCCCGCAAGCAGATTATTGCGTAGCACCACGTAAAGCGCCGTTCCGGCGAAGATACTCACAAGCGAACTTCTGAAAAACCACTGCACAAGAACCGTGAGAATCACACTCACGGTTTCCTGCCACGGCAGCCCCGTGTGTCCCGCAGCAAAGCCGGCACCGGAACTTAAAACCAAAAGCACCATGACGGCCAGCGGCAGGAAACTGCCGACATCTCTTACCCAGGCCTGGTTTTTAAGCCAGCGGCTTGCGACGAAGGGAAGCGCTCTTTCGGCAAAAGTCACGGCGCCCATCGCGAGAAACACCGTGATGACGTAAAGCGTATCGTTCATTGTGCGCCTCCCGCGGCATCACCTCTCACACAGGCGTCTTTGCGGCGCTTGACGGCCCAGACAAAGCCCGCTGCCACGCAAAAGGCCATGGAAACGGCAAGCGCATAGTCAGGCCAGAGCCAGCGCGCCAAAGCAAAGGAAACGAGCGCCGCCACAAGGGGCCAGGCCGAAACGCGCGCCCGCCACTGCTCGGCAGCAAGCATTGCAAAAAGCGCGGTGAGCACGAAGTCAATGCCGACGAGGTCAGTCTGGGCCTGAGCGCCGATTGCGGCACCGATCACAGTGCCCAAAAGCCACCACATATGGTTTAAAAACGCGAGCCACACCACCCGAGCCGCGTGCGTACCTTCCGGCAGAATCGTCAAAAGCGAAAAGGTTTCGTCCGTGAGAGCAAAAACGATGTACCAGCGCTTCCAGCCGTGCTGCGGGATTTTCGTGAGAAGCGAAATCCCGTAAAAGACGTGCCGCAGGTTGATGACGAGTGTCGCAAGGGCAATCGCCGCCACGGGCATTGAGGCCACAAGCATCGGAATCATCATGTACTGCGAGGCACCGCCGTAAACGATGAGGCTTGCCAAGGCCGCCATCTCCCAGCTGCCGCCCGCCTGCACAAAAAGAAAACCGAAAACGATCCCCAGGGGCACGTACCCCATAAAAACGGGGATGGAATCCTTAAAGGCAGCGGCAAATGCGCTGCCTTCTCTCACTTCCGGCATGACGCGCTCAGTCCTCAAACGTTGCCTTGGTGTCGGCAGCCACCCAGTGGCCGGACTTGCCGCCCACCTTTTCTTCGAGGTGAATGCCGCCGATTTCCATAAAGCGGTCCACGGCTTTCAACATATCGTAGACCGTAAGAAGCCCCACTTCCACCGCCGTGAGCGCTTCCATCTCAACGCCCGTCTGCCCCTTGGTTTCGCAGACGGCGGTGCAGACGACTTCACTTGTTTCGGGGCAAAGCTCAAAGTCAACCGTGACGTGCGTAAGCGCAATCGGATGGCACAAGGGGATGAGTTCAGAGGTCTTTTTACTTGCCATGATCGCGGCAATCCGCGCCACGCCGATCACGTCACCTTTTTTTGCAGTACCGGAAGCAACGAGCGCAAAGGTCTCGGGCTTCATGCGGATTTTTCCCACGGCGCGCGCAAGGCGCTTTGTTTCGGCCTTTGCACCCACATCCACCATATGCGCGTTGCCCGCGGCATCAAAATGCGTCAGTTCTGCCATTTCTGTAACCACACGAAAAGAGTTCGTACAAATTTGTTGCCTGCCTGAAAAGGCCTGCATCGGGCCGCTATGATAGCGGGAACACTGTCAGCGGACTTTATGGAAAGGCCCGTCTTCTGCAGTATTACCAACTCATACCGGCCGCATTGTGAAAACCGCTTTTTTCAAACACTCCGTCATCGCCGCTGTCTGCGCCTCTTTGGCGCTCACGCCCGCGGCAGGCGCCTTTGCCGCCGGGCAGCCTCTACCCGACTTAAACCTCCCGAGCCTCGGCACGGTGGCAGGGGCCGATCTGTCGCTTGCGGACGAACGGGCCTTGGGTGAAACCCTCATGCGCCAGGTGCGCGCCGACAAAACGTATCTTCCCGACGAAGAAATTGCGGACTACTTAAACCGCCTCGGCTGGCGGCTTGTTGCGGCCGGCCGCTCGCAGCCCTTCAGTTTCGTCTTTTTCCCGCTGCGTGACGCAAGCCTCAACGCCTTTGCCATGCCCGGGGGCTTTGTTGCGGTGCACACGGGGCTCATCGTCGCCGCCAAAAACGAGAGTGAACTCGCGGGCGTCATCGGGCACGAAGTCGGGCACGTCACGCAGCGCCACATTGCCCGCATGATTGCGGGCGGAAAAGACTCGCTTGCGATTACCCTCGGTTCAATTCTTCTCGCGCTTTTGGCCGCCAAGGCAGGCGGCTCCTCCGGGGGTGACGCCGCCATGGCGATTGCCCTCGGAACACAAGGGGCTCTGATTCAGAATCAGCTTAAATTTTCCCGGGACGCCGAACGCGAAGCCGACCGCATCGGCTTTCAGACGCTCGTCAACGCCGGATTTGACCCCCACGGCATGGAAAACTTCTTTGCCCGGCTGCAAAAAAGCAACCGCTACTACGAAAACGACGCCACGGCCTTTTTGTCCACCCATCCGCTTACCAATGAACGCTTAAGCGACATGGAAAACCGCTCCAAGGGAATCAAGCGTGCGGTTTACCCGAGCAGTCTTGACTTTTACCTCATTCAGGCGCGCTGCCGCGTGCTGCAGGAAACAGGCTACGACGGGTGGCTCAAGGTAAGCCGCTACTTCCGGGACGCCCTGGCAAAGGCTAAGGGGAAGGAACTCGCAGCGGCGCACTACGGGTTGAGTATCGCCCTTTCGCGCATGAATAAGAAAGCCGAGGCCCTCTCGGAAGCCCGGCTTGCCGCGCAAAGTGTGAGGGACGACAGCATTATTCTTGACAAAAACCTTGCCGAGATGAGCTATGCGCTTGCAAAAACCGCATCCGAAAAAGATGCCGCCTTAAAGCTCTCCCGAAAGACCTACGAGCGCTATCCGGACTCAGCGATGGCCGCGCAAAGTTATGCCGAACTTCTCTGGCAGGCCGGCAAAAACACGGAAGTGCTGAAGTTTCTCCGAAACCAGACGGCACTTTCGCACGAAGACCCGGATTACTTTGCGATGCTTGCCAGAAGCTATGAGGCCACAGGGCAGCGCTCTCTTGCGTTTGCCGCCACCGGGGACATGTACGCCCTCATGGGTAACGCCCGCGCCGCGGTCTATCAGTTTGACAAGGCGCAGCAGGCCAACGACGGCGACTTCTACACGATGAGCGAGATCGACGCGAAATTACGTGAGCAGCGCCGTATTGTGCTCGATGAAGAAAAAGACCGGCAGAAGTAAGCCGTGCGCCTTATTTTGCATGCAAAAAAGCCCACGAACGGATGATTTCACGCGCCCTGAAATATGCGAAAATGCCCTTAACTGTCACCCGACGAAGTTTTGCGACTCCGAGCGGGCGTTGCGGCGTGCTTGAACAAGCAGGATCCCGCGCCCGCCTTCGGGCTTTACTCAATTCGATCAGAAAGGCCTTTTCAGGCCTACCGTTACCATGGCAATTGAAGATTATCTGACCATTGCACCGCACACCGACGATGTGATTGAAACCGATGCCGTTATTGTGGGCGCCGGTCCCGTCGGGCTTTTCCAGGTCTTTGAGCTGGGACTTCTTGAAATCAAGGCCCACGTTGTCGACTCGCTGAAAAATGTCGGCGGCCAGTGCATGGAGCTCTACCCCACCAAGCCCATTTACGACATCCCCGCGGTGCCGGTGTATTCCTCGTACGAACTCACCGAAAACCTCTTAAAGCAGATTCACCCCTTCGGCGCTCAGTTTCACCTCGGCGAAGAAGTGACGGTCGTTAAAAAACGCGAAGACGGGCGTTTTGACGTTGAAACCGACAAGGGGACACGGTTCCTCTGCAAGGTCGTCATTATCGCCGCGGGCGTGGGTTCCTTCCAGGCCCGGCCCTTGCGCGTTCCCGGCATTGAAAAGTTTGAAGGCACGCAGCTTCACTACCGTGTGCGCGACCCCGAACTCTTTAAGGGCAAAAATATCGTGATCTGCGGCGGGGGCGACTCTGCCCTTGACTGGACCCTCAACCTCGTGGGCAAGGCCGAGAGCGTCGTTCTCATTCACCGCCGCGACGGGTTCCGCGCACAGACTGCGTCCGTTGCCAAGATGAAGGAACTCTGCGAAAACTGGGAAATGCAGTTTGAAGTGGGCCAGGTCACCGGTTTTGAAGAAAAAGACGGCCGCATGACTGAAATCCGCGTCACCGGCGCCGACGGCGTCACGCGCCGCATGCCGCTTGACCACCTCCTGGTCTTTTTCGGTCTTCAGCCCAAGATCGGCCCGATTGCCGACTGGGGACTTCAGCTTGAGCGCAAGCAGATCGTCGTTGACACCGAGAAGTTTGAAAGCTCAATTCCGGGCATTTTCGCCGTGGGTGACATCAACACCTATCCCGGCAAGAAAAAGCTCATTCTTTCGGGCTTTCATGAGTGTGCTTTGGCCGCCTTCGGCGCCTCGCACTACGTCTTCCCGGAAAAGAAGGTTTTCCTGCAGTACACGACCACAAGCCCGAAACTGCATAAGGTGCTGGGCGTGGAAACGCCGGATCTCGATGATTAATCCGGGACTCTGACACCGGCATCATCCGACGGACGCGAAACAGCCCATTTGTGTTGTTTCGCGTCTTTTTGGGTTTTGGCCACTGGAATTTTCCTCTATGCCTCACTTTTCACGCGCCGCCGTTTTCTCCAAGCCCGCAGGGCCCATGAGGCCCTATATTGAAGCGTTGATCAAGCTCATTTTGAAATCGGGCCTGGAGCCGCTTCTGGATAAGCAGACGGGGTCGTACTTTGCTGAGGGCGAGGCGCCCTGGCCGGTACTCTCTGACGAGGAGCTCGCCTCACGCGCTGACGTTGCCGTGGTTTTGGGCGGCGACGGCACGATGTTAAGCGCGGCGCGGCGCCTCTGGCCCCACGACATTCCCATCATCGGGATTAATGCCGGGCGCCTCGGCTTTATCACGGACATTGTGCTTGAGGACATGCCCCGGATTCTTCCGATGATGCTCGCAGGCCACTGTCAGACCGACCGGCGGCACCTTCTTTTCGGACGCATTTTCCGTGGCGGCGAAGAAATCTTTTCAAGCGTTGCCGTCAACGACATCGGCATCAGCCACGGCCGCGCCCTCGGCATGGTCGAATACACGGTTTACGTTGACGGCCAGCAGATGGCCGTGCAGCGCGCCGACGGCGTTTTGGTGAGTTCTTCCACGGGCAGCACCGCCTACGCGATGGCCGCGGGCGGCCCCATCATGCACCCGCATGTGCTTTCCATGCTTCTCGTGCCGATTGCCCCGCATACGCTTTCTAACCGCCCCGTGGTGCTTTCCTCCACCTCCGTCGTGGATATCGAAATCAACGAAACCCGCAGTGCGGTCGCCAGTTTCGATGCCCAGGTGCTCTTTGACGTCGCCGTGGGCGACATCGTGCGCGTGTCGGTGTCTCCGAACACCTTTACGATGCTGCATCCCATCGGCTACAACCACTTTGACCTTCTGCGCCGCAAACTCAAATGGAACTACCTGCCGCAGGCGGAAAAACCGATTCACGTGAAGGAAATCACCGGCCGGGAGCCTGACGCCGAGAACGATGACACTCCCAAAGCCGATCCGTTTCTGCCGTAACGCCGCCCGACGAGACACACACCATGCTCACACTCCTGTCACTGAAAGACTTTGTGATCGTCCGCACGCTCACGATTGAAGCCAAGGCGGGACTTACCTGCCTGACCGGTGAAACGGGCGCGGGCAAATCGATTCTCATTGATGCCCTGGAACTCGTTCTCGGGGCGAGAAGCGACACGGGCGTGATCCGTGAAGGAGCCGAGCGCACGGAGGTGACCGCGGAATTCAGCGCAACGCCCCGAGCCTCTGCCTGGCTTGAAGCCGCGGAACTCACAAGCGAAGACGGCGTACTGCTTCTGCGCCGCACGGTGGACGTCAAGGGCCGTTCGCGCTGCTGGATCAACGGCACTCCGGTCACTGTGGCGCAGATGAAGGAACTGGGCGAGCGGCTCGTGGACATTCACGGGCAGCACGCGCATCAGTCGCTGTTAAAGCCCTCGCATCAGTTGCAGCTCGTGGACGGCTTTTCCAACGTCAAACCGCAGCTTCTGGCCGTCAAGGCCGCGTGGGACGCCTGGCAGAAGACGGCGCTCCTGCTCAAACAAGCCACCGAAGACCGCGAGCGGCTGCAGGCCGAAAGCGAAAAACTGTCCTGGATGAATGAGATCCTTGCGGAACTCAATCCCCGGGAAGGCGAGTGGGATAAGGTAAGCGACGAACACTCGATGCTCTCCAACGCCGCCGACATTCTCACCAATGTCCGGGGAGCGCTTGAAAACCTCACGGACGGCTCGGACAGCGCCTCCGACCTTCTGACACGCGCCCACAATGAGCTTGTGAGTGCTTCAAAGTACGATGAAACCTATGCTGAATATGCCGAAAGCATTCAGCAGGCCTGCACCATCATTGATGACTGCTCGCGCGATATCGGCCGGCATCTGGATCACTGTGACTTAGATGAAGGCCGCTTTGAAGAAGTGGACGAACGGCTTAACGCCTACTGGCGGATCTCCCGAAAATTTCACCGGGCACCCGACGAACTCTTTACGCTCTGGGAAGAAACCAAAAAAAGGCTCTCGGAAATCGAAGAAAGCGCGGACCTGGACGGCCTGCGGCTTAAGGAAGCCGCCGACAAAAAGGTATTTCTCGCCAAGGCCGCGGAATTGACGGCTCTGAGAAAAGCCGGCGCCGCCAAACTTTCCAAGGCGGTCACCGCGGAAATGCAGACGCTTTCGATGGCGGGCGGCCGGCTTGAGGTCACGCTGCCTGCGTGCGAACCCTGGGCCGGGGGCGTTGAGCGCTGTGAGTTTTTGGTAAGCGGCCACGCGGGCGCCACGCCCCGCGCGCTCACCAAGGTCGCTTCGGGTGGCGAACTTGCCCGCATCTCGCTTGCGATTGCCGTCATTACCGCACAGATTACGCCCGTGCCGACCCTGATTTTTGACGAAGTCGACAGCGGTATCGGCGGGGCCGTTGCCGAAGTGGTGGGACGCCTTTTAAGACGCCTCGGAACCTCAAGGCAGGTGCTCTGCGTCACGCATCTGCCGCAGGTCGCTGCCTGCGGCAACAATCAGTGGAAGGTGATGAAGAAAACCGAGCACGGGGAGACCGTCTCGCACCTTACCGACCTCACACCCGCAGAGCGCGTCGACGAGATCGCCCGTATGGCAGGCGGCACCGTCATCACCGAGGCCACCCGCAGTGCCGCAGCAGAAATGCTTGCGGCGGCTGAAAAGTAAGCTCTTTTCTATCCGACAAACTTCCGATTTTTGAAAATTTGTCGGATACAACCGACAAAAAGCGCTTTTCGAATAGTTTGTCGGTTTTTTAAACCATACTCCGCCCGCAACTGACTGCCAGAGTCCTGGGAATCTAAAAGAGATTTTTCCGTACGTTTTCTGCGAAAAAAAGCGGACCGCAAGGCCCGCCTTTTTCTTAACCGACAGAAACGCTTAGTCGTTTACGACCTTCACGCCCGGCATGATGCGGCTCGCGGGCCGCCAACGCCACATAGGCAGCGGCCTTGAGCGCAATCTCGCGGTAAATTTCCGCAGTCTTACTGTCGGGCTTGGCGACCACCGTGGGCATACCGCGGTCAGCGTCCTCTCGGATATCGGCTTCAAGCGGCAGCTGCCCTAAAACCGGCACGTTGTACTGCTTACTCATGCGTTCGGCGCCGCCCTTACCGAAGATGTGTTCCATGTGGCCGCATTCCGGGCAGACGTAAAGCGCCATGTTTTCAACAATCCCCAACACCGGGACGTTGACCTTCTCAAACATGCGCAGGCCCTTTTTGGCGTCAAGAAGCGCAATGTCCTGAGGCGTCGTAACGACGACGGCACCGGTCACAGGAACCGACTGGGAGAGCGTCAGCTGAATGTCACCGGTTCCCGGGGGCATGTCAATCACAAGGTAATCGAGGTCATGCCAGGCCGTCTGGTTCAAAAGCTGCGTGAGCGCCTGGGCAACCAAGGGGCCGCGCCAGATCATGGGTTCGCCCGGATCGATCATGAAGCCCACGGAATTGATTTCAATACCGTAACTCACAATGGGTTCCATATTGACGCCGTCAAGGCTTTCAGGTTGCCCGCTTGCGGCAAGCATCGTGGGCTGGGAGGGCCCGTAAATGTCGGCGTCCAGCATGCCGACCTTAGCGCCTTCGGCTTTAAGCGCAAGGGCGAGGTTTGCGGCAACCGTGGACTTACCCACACCGCCCTTGCCGGAACTCACGGCAATGATGTTTTTGACGTTGGCGAGCGTCTTTAACGTGCGCTGCACGCGGTGCGCGATGATGTTGCCGGTCACCGTGACGCGGATTTTGTCTTCGGCAACGCCTGCGGCGGCCAAATTGTCCTTCACGAGCTTTTCAATCTTGGCGGCCGTTGACTTCACGGGGTAGCCCGGATTGACGGTCACACAGAGAAGGCCGTCTTTTTCTTCCACAGCCTTTACGGCCTTAAGTTCAGAAAAGGGCCGGCCGCACACGGGGTCGGCGACCGCCTCAAGAATCTTACGGAGTTCGTCGGGATGCATACCAAAAACCAGATCAGAAGAAACCGCGCCGCAAGGCACGGCTTCAGAGAAAACAATAGGAGCAGACGCTACGGCGCCTGCGGCATTAAAATGCATAGTTTAACGGCTTACGCCTGCACTCGCTTATACAGCGGCGGGCTACCAGCCGTACTTTCGTCTCATTAGCTTAAGTGATCATGACTGACAAGAAACGCCATCTTTTTGTGACGACCGCTCTGCCCTACGCAAACGGCCCCTTCCACATCGGCCACATCATGGAGTACATCCAGGCCGACATCTGGGTGCGTCATGAGCGAATGTGCGGCAATACGGTGCACTTTGTGGGGGCGGACGACGCCCACGGAGCTCCGATCATGATCGCCGCGCAGAAAAAAGGCGTGACGCCGCAGCAGTTCGTTGCGGAAATTGCCGCGGGCCGCAAAGAGTACCTCGACAACTTCTTCATTAAGTTTGATCACTGGCACTGCACCGACAGCCCCGAAAACACGGAATTAAGCCAGGACATCTACCGCAGACTCAAGGCCGCCGGCCTTATCTACACCAAGGACATCGAACAGTTCTACGACACCGAAAAAGGGATGTTCCTCGCCGACCGCTACATCAAGGGCACGTGTCCGAAGTGCGGCGCCAAGGACCAGTACGGTGACAGCTGCGAAGTCTGCGGATCGGTTTATTCGCCCACGGACCTTGTGGATCCGAAAAGTGCGCTTTCCGGCACCACCCCTGTGATCAAGTCCTCCACGCACTACTTCTTTAATCTCTCCGACCCCCGTGCCGTTGAATTCCTGCGCGAGTGGACAACCGGCAACGGCGCTGACGGCAAGCCCCGTGTGCAGGCTGAGGTTCTTGCCAAGGACGAAGAGTGGCTCGGTACCGAATCAGGCCTTGCCGACTGGGATATTTCCCGCGACGCGCCTTACTTCGGCATTGAAATTCCGGACGCTCCGGGCAAGTACTTCTACGTCTGGCTTGACGCTCCGGTGGGGTATCTTGCAAGCTTTAAGGCCTACTGCAAGAAAGCCGGCCTTGACTTCACGCAGGAACTTGAGAACCCTGCGACCGAACAGATTCACTTCATCGGCAAGGACATCATTTACTTTCACACGCTCTTTTGGCCGGCGATGCTGCACTTTGCCGGCAAACCCTACCGTGTGCCGGACCACATCAACGTGCACGGCTTTGTGACCGTGGACGGCCGCAAGATGAGCAAGTCCCGCGGTACGGGGATCAGCCCCCTTGAATACATTCGTCTCGGCATGAACGCCGAGTGGCTGCGCTACTACCTCGCCGCCAAACTCACAAGCCGCGTCGAAGACGTTGACTTTACGAAGGCTGACTTTGCAACGCGCGTTAATTCCGAGCTGATCGGCAAGTACGTCAATATCGCAAGCCGCGCCGCCGGCTTTATCTTCTCGCGCTTTGAAGGCAAAGTCTCCGATGCCGCGATGGCAGACGACTTGCTTGTCAAAATCCGCGCCGCCGCCCCTGAAATCCTCGAAGACTTTGAAAACCGCGAATACGCCGCTGCGGTGCGCCGCGTGATGGAACTTGCCGACCGCGTCAACGAATTTGTGGACAGCGAAAAGCCCTGGGAACAGGCCAAGGATCCCGCCCAAGCCCCGGCCCTGCAGCGCACCGCCTCCATTGCCCTGGAAGCCTTCCGGCTGCTCACGCTCTACCTCAAGCCCATTCTTCCCGCGACCGCTGAGCGTGTGGAGAAGTTCCTTAACTGCGGGGAACTCACCTGGGCCTCAGTCGATACGCCGCTCACATCCGCGCATCCCATCTCGAAGTTTGAGCACCTCATGGGCCGCGTTGACATGAAAAAGCACCTCGATGCCCTCGTTCCGGGGGAAGCCAAAGTTGAAGAAAAGGCCGAAGCCGTGCTCCCGGGCGGTGAAGCCATTGCCGCTACCTGCTCGATTGATGACTTTGTGAAGACCGATCTGCGTGTTGCCAAGGTTGTCGAATGCACAACGGTTGAAGGCAGCGACAAGCTTTTGTGTCTGAAACTTGACGTGGGCGAAGGACGTCTGCGCCAGGTCTTTTCCGGCATTAAGGCCTTTTATAAGCCCGAAGACCTCGTGGGTAAGCTTGTTGTGATGATTGCCAACCTCGCACCCCGCAAGATGCGTTTCGGCGTGAGCGAAGGCATGGTGCTTGCAGCAAGCGACGCTTCTGACAAAAAGAGCGGCGTCTACCTCATTGAGCCCTTCCCCGGCGCCAAGCCCGGTATGCGGCTTCATTAAGACACAGATCCGTTAAGGACTTAAGCCCGAAGGTTTCAAAAAGCCTTCGGGCTTTTTTCATAGAATTTCCGCGAGGAAACCTGCGGCTTGAGCCGCAGGAGACCTGTGCCCAGGCAGAGCGCCAACTCTGCGCTACATACGGGTAACATTTGCCCATAGAGCTATTTTCAAAGGCCGCCAACGCTTCTTCGGGAGTATTGGCCTGGTAAATGGGCTTTAAGCCGGCCATTACAGCCTTTCGATCCTTGTGGCTGACGAAGGCTGTAGAGGCACGGATGAGATGGACAATGCAGGTTTGATGTTGCGCCTGGGGAAATACGGCTTCAATGGCTTGCGTCATACCCTTGAGGCCGTCTGTGACGGCGATCAGGATGTCCTCTACGCCACGGTTTTTCAATGCCGTAAATACCGACGTCCAAAAAGCCGCGCATTCGTTTTCATGAACCCACATGCCGAGCACATCGCGTCGGCTGTCACAACGTACGCCGAGAGCCAAATGAACCGCCATCTTCTTGGGCTCTTCGTGCATAGTTGTGGGTAAAAAAAATCAAGCAACTACACCGGAAGGC
>OBKS01002213.1_pt1 | contig 11605 bp, 10 predicted proteins | sample 1517381 | NCBI WGS metagenome assembly OBKS01 (sample SAMN04571686, study PRJEB22368) | human gut metagenome | biome: human gut; material: stool | host: Homo sapiens | place: Luxembourg | collected 2012-08-03
CTCCGTACGCTAAGCTCGTTACCCAGCTGTTCGGCGACAAGATGTACATTGCAAATGCTACCGGCTGCTCCTCCATCTGGGGCGGTTCCGCACCGGCAACGCCGTACACCGTCAACAAGCAGGGTCACGGCCCGGCATGGCAGAACTCCCTGTTTGAAGACAACGCTGAGTTCGGCCTTGGCATGACGCTTGCACAGAACGCAATTCGCGGCCGTCTGGAGCAGCTCACGAATGAGCTCGTTGCAGAAGAAGGCGCAAGCGAAGAGCTGAAGGCAGCAGCTGAGAAGTGGGTTGAGACCATGGCTGACCGCGCTGAAAACGGTCCGGCGGCTGAGGCTTACATCACGGCTCTGGAGGCTTCCTCCTCCGAGAAGGCAGCCGAGATTCTGAAGGATAAGGATTATCTCGCTAAGAAGTCCATGTGGATCTTCGGCGGCGACGGCTGGGCATACGACATCGGCTTCGGTGGCGTTGACCACGCTTTGGCTTCCGGTGAAGATATCAACATTCTGGTCTTCGATACCGAGGTTTACTCCAACACAGGCGGACAGGCTTCCAAGTCTACCCCGGTCGGTTCTGTTGCACAGTTCGCGGCTGCAGGTAAGTCTGTGAAGAAGAAGGATCTGGCTTCCATCATGATGAGCTATGGCTATGTTTATGTTGCGCAGGTCGCTATGGGCGCCGACATGAACCAGTGCCTGAAGGCTATGCATGAGGCTGAGAGCTATCATGGCCCGTCCATCGTTATCGCTTACGCACCGTGCATCAACCACGGTATCAAGGGCGGCATGGGCGTTTCCATGAACGAAGAGAAGAAGGCAGTTGCAGCAGGCTACTGGCATACCTTCCGCTTCGACCCGCGCCGTGCTGACAACGGTGAGAACCCGTTCCAGCTCGACAGCAAGAAGCCGTCTGCTTCTTACCGTGATTTCATCATGGGCGAGGTTCGTTACAACAGCCTTACCCGTGCATTCCCGCAGAGAGCCGAGCAGCTCTTCGAGAAGGCTGAGAAGTACGCAGAAGAGAAGTACGAGAAGTTCGCACACATGGCTTCTGAGGAGGAATAATTCTGCAAGGAATTTTCCGCCTGTACTGAACCGTACAAAAGCGGCGTAAACCGCTGAAATAAAGAGACCCCCGATTTGCAGCAATGCAGATCGGGGGTCTTGCTATATTAAAAAACCGGCATAATTATTGAAAAGCCCAACGTTATAATGTGCGGTACTGGCATCACATCGGTGCCGATCTTGTAGGGACAATCGAAAATGAATATATCCGAAACGATACAAATACAAAGCTGTGTTCAGTGATGCAGATGGGCCGTTTGCTATATTATAAAAGCTTTAATAGAGTATGGCAGGAAAGTAAAATTGGAAAATAGTATAAATTATACTCGACAAGTGTTTGAAAAATTAATATAATATGAATGAAATATCTGCGGTGCGGAGGCAGTGGATTTTCCCGATTACCTCCTTATTGTAAGCGGTTCTTTATATCGGTAAAACTGTACAGTTGGCTCCGAGTTTGCGGCGCAGGATATTGTAGCCTAAACTTATGCTGAAGCTCCTGTATACCGACTGCCATATGATGCTTTTACAGTTTCCCATCGTGAATGATGTAATTCCGGCATAAATGCAGGCTGATTCTTTATGTTTTCACCAATAAAATTTATCAAAAGCTTAATTTTATAGGAATAAAAGAAAAAATTGTTTGTTTTCAATATTCTTCAGACATGATATTCTATAATCACTTCCATAAAGGAAAAACCATTATTTTAAGGAGGAGCAAAAGTGGCTGTGCGTTACAATCCCAATCCTGCAAGAATTACGGAGCCGTTGTATAAAGTTGAGGAACTGGAAAAATCTCCTTTGTACACTGTGCTTTGCGGCGGAAAGGAGCTGACGGTTTACCACACGGATAGTTTTGATTATGTAATTCCGGTTGTGGACGACGATTCTCCGCTAAGTTTTCAGGTAAAAGTATCCAAAGATTTCCAAAAGGCGGTTTTCCGTCCGGCCAAGACCAATGTTCAGGCTCAGATTTCCGGCCGAGAGTTGAGCTTCCAGCTGGAAAAGCCCAGTAAAGTCACCTTGGAGTTAGATGGCAATTTGAAGACACCGCTCTTCATCTTGTGCACAAAGCGTGTCCCGAAGCCCGAAAAAGTGGATCATCTTTTTGAGAGTGGGAAAGTCTACAATGTTGGCACGTTAGAGGTCAAAGCGGAAGAAACGGTTTTCTTGGAAGAGGGCAGTGTTGTCTGTGGTTGTGTGAATGCTTTTTTCGCCCACGGCATGAAAATTTTAGGAAACGGCATTCTGAATGGTTGCGTATGGCATCCGAAAGAAGAAAACGGTGGCGGCAGACCAATGATTCGGATGGTGTTTTGCGATGATGTGAAGATTCAAGGCATCACCATGGTGGACGGTGGTTCGTGGCACCTGGTTCCTGGCGCTTGCCGGAATGTGGAGATTGAGGATGTAAACATCATGTCTCGAGTTTGCACGGGTGACGGCATCGATATTGTAGGCTGCGAAGACGTAACCATGCGAAACTCCTTTATTCGCGCTTCGGATGACTGCGTGTGCATCAAAGCTGCAAGTTATCCCGACCCTGCTGCCAATAGGAATGTGAAGAATATTCTGGTAGAACACTGCGTTTTGTGGAATGCAGAACCCGGTAACGCCGTGGAAATCGGATATGAAGTGCGCTGCGATGAGATTAGCGACATCACATTCCGAGATCTGGACATCGTTCATTGCGAGTATGAGGGTAATCAGTCTGGCGGCGTGCTGACCATCCACAATGCAGATCGCGCTCACATTCATGACATTGTGTATGAAGATATCCGCGTTGAAGATGCTCAGGAAAAGTTTGTCGACATCAAGGTATTGGATTCCAAGTACTCATTGGATCGAAAACGCGGAAGTGTCGAAAATATATATTTCCGTAATGTGGAAATTCTGAATGGTAATTTCCCTGTTTCTATTATTCGCGGTTTTGAGATGCATACGGAAATGAGTCGCCCCCGAAATATCTATTTTGACAATGTAGTGGTTTTAGGCAAAAAAGTCGAATCTCCCAGCGACTTGCATATGGTGGTGGAACTCTCTGATGATATTTTGTTTAATGGTACGGCACACGCAAAAAGAAATCCATTCTAATTGATATGCAGGAGTCCCGATAACTAGGAAAGAAAGACAGCGTCTTTTAGTCGCTGGCTTTCTTTTATAAAGAGATCTGCTTGGCTGGGCAAGTGGTTCTGGTTTCATAGGGTATCTCAAGGAAAAAGCGGTTCATGATGAATGAATATCGGAATGCATGGCAGAGCAATAACAATTGGTTCCATGTGTTGATGAGCGTTTAAATTCTTTTTCAAAACAAAAAGAGGTATAATTAGAGAAAAGCTCAACATATAATGCAGCACAAGTATCACAGACAAGGGTGTGTTACGATGAAGCAGAATGTTGAGGACAGAGCCGCCATGCTGGGGGAGTATATCGTAGAGAACAAAGCTACTGTGCGCCGTGCCGCAAAGCAGTTTGGCGTGAGTAAATCCACCGTACATAAGGACGTTGCCGAGCGGCTGCGCAGCGTGGATATGGGGCTTTACAAAGAGGTGAGCAGCGTACTGGCGGTGAATAAAGCCCAGCGGCATATCCGCGGCGGTATGGCGACAAAGCGCAAATACGAGGCACAGAAGAAATGAGAAAAGCCCTCCGCAAACAAATACGGAGGGCTAAAATTCTATGCGGCTTTAAATAGCTCGGTTAGCTTTTTACAGGTACTTCCTGCGGGGCCTTTTTGTGGCGGCTTTCCGGTAGTGTGTACTTGCTTGTGAAACGGTTGTAATAGCCGGTGAAGCGTGGGTCGCCGGAGGTTTTGATCTCGTTTAAGTAACCGTGTGTGTCCATGGTGGAATCCTTGATCTGGATCAGGCATACCGCAATGTTAGAGCAGTGATCGGAAACGCGCTCGAAATTGTTGAGGATGTCTGAGAGCACGAAGCCGAGCTCAATGGTGCACTTGCCTTCCTGTAAGCGGCGGATGTGGCGGTTTTTCAGTTCAACTTTCAATGAATCGATGACCTGTTCGAGCGGCTCTACTTCGTAGGAAAGCTGTAAGTTGTTCTCGACAAACGCGTCTGTCGTGATGTTCAAAATCTCGATGATGGCACCTGTAAAGACCTCAAGCTCCTGCTGGGCCTTTTCGGAGAATTTCAGATCTTTATCGTGGATCTCGCGTGCAACGCGCAGGAGATTCACCGCGTGGTCGCCGATACGTTCGAAATCGCCGATGGTATGCAACAGCTGCGAAACATCGTTGCTGTCGGACGTGGAGAGGTTTTTACTGGAAATTTTGACGAGGTAAGAACCGAGCTTATCTTCGTACTGGTCGATGGTTTCTTCGTTTTTCTCGATTTTTTCTGCTGTGGCGGAATCAAAATGCGAGAGCAGACCGATGGCATCCAAAATGGTGTCGCGCACAAGGTCTGCCATTTTTGTGGTGGCATTGCGGCACTCCGCAATTGCGAAGGACGGAGAGAGCAGCAGACGCTCATCGAGCAAAACCGCGTGCGGATCCTGCTTGCCGGGCTTCAGGCGCTTATCACGCACGGTGATAACGGCGAGCTTTTCAAGCTGATTGCAGAAGGGCAGCAGAATGAACGTGGTGATGAGGTTGAATGCGGAATGCACGACCGCGATCATAAACGAGGAGATCGGCTGGTCGGTGAATGTGAAATGGAAAATGCTGTTTGCAATATAAAAGCCGGAAAGACAGATGACGGTGCCGAGCACGTTAAAGTAGATATGCACGGCGGTCACGCGCTTTGCGCTTTTTGTGGTGCCGATGGAGGAAAGCAGCGCCGTGATACATGTGCCGATGTTCTGACCCATAATGACCGGCAGCGCCATGCTGAACGAAATGCTGCCCGTCATGGCGAGAGACTGCAGAATGCCGAGCGAAGCAGCGGAGCTCTGGATGAGTGCCGTGATGCCTGCGCCGACTAAAATGGCGACGATGGGGTTATCGAGAATCGTTAAGACCTCTTTAAACTGCGGCAAGTCCGCAAGCGGTTTTACCGCGCCGCTCATCATGGTCATGCCGGTCATCAAAATGGCGAAGCCGACACATACGGAGCCGATGTCCTTTTTCTTGCTGCTCTTGGTGAACATGATGAGAATGATGCCGATGAGCGCCACGATGGGCGAAAAGCTCTCCGGCTTTAAAAGCTGTACGAAAACGTTGTCGCTCGTGATGCCGGAAAGGCTTAAGATCCACGCAGTGACGGTAGTACCGATGTTTGAGCCCATGATGACGCCGATGGTTTGCCCAAGCTCCATGATGCCGGAGTTGACGAGGCCGACCAGCATGACCGTCATAGCAGAGGAGGACTGGATCGCAATGGTGATGCCCATGCCGAGCAAAAGGGCCTTGAAGCGGTTCGAGGTCATGGAACGCAAAATACGTTCGAGCTTGCCGCCGACCATTTTTTCAAGGCTGGAGGAAAGCAAATGCATGCCGTAGAGGAAGAACGCAAGTCCGCCAAAGAGTGTAATAACGGAGAAAATGTCCATTTGTGGTTGCAGCTCCTTTGTGTGCGCAAAACGCTCGCTTTTCAAATTTTTTTCTTTTTTCTTACTTAATCTTTACATACAAGCTTATTCTAACATAGGTGACGGCGGGAATTCAATGCTTTTTTGATAAAAAACGTCGAAAGAGAAAATTATCTTGCCTTGACCCGCGGCAAGCATCGCGGTATACTGTATTTATATTTTAGGCGCGTTTTAGGCAAACGCATTTGAATACTTGAAAAATAAGGTGGGAAACGTGATGAAAACGGCGGCAATTTTGGTGGCGGCGGGCAGCTCTGCACGTATGAAAAGCGGCGGCGCTTCGAAAACGATGATGGAGATCGGCGGCGAGCCGGTTTTGAGCCGTACACTGCGCGCATTTGAGAATGCCGCGTGCATCTCAAAGATCGTTATTGTGGCGCGTGCGTGCGATTTCGATGCAATCCAAAAAGCGTCGGCGTTCGTCACAAAGCCGCTCACGATTACCGAGGGCGGCAAGGAGCGACAGGATTCCGTTTCAAACGGTGCAGCGCTTTGCGGTGATGCAGAGTATATCGCCGTGCACGATGCGGCGCGACCGTTTATCACGCCGGAGGAAATCGAAACCGTGTGCGCGGACGCGGAAAAATACGGCGCGGCGACGCTGGCGGTGCCGGTGAAAGACACCATCAAGGTTGCTGCGGCGGACGGCACGGTGTGCGCTACGCCGGAGAGAAGCACTTTGCGTGCCATTCAGACGCCGCAGGTATTTCGCCTTTCTTTGTATAAAGAAGCGCTGTGCCTTGCGAAAAACGCCGGAAAGCAATATACGGACGATTGCCAGCTCATTGAAGCGGCGGGCGGCAAGGTATATTTGACCCCGGGCGACTACAAAAACATCAAGATCACAACGCCGGAGGATCTGCTTGTGGCAGAGGTTTTTGCGGCGGAAAAGTAAAGGAGTGTTACTATGCGGATCGGTCACGGTTATGACGTACACAAGCTTGTAGAAAACAGAAAGCTCATTTTGGGCGGCGTGCATATCCCGCATGAAAAGGGTCTTTTGGGGCATTCCGATGCGGACGTGCTCGCGCATGCCATAGCGGATGCTTTGCTCGGCGCGGCGACGCTCGGGGACATCGGCGTGCTTTTCCCGGACGATGACCCGCAGTACGCCGGTGCGGACAGCTTAAAGCTGCTCGCGGTGGCGGTGGCGGCGGTACGCCGCAAGGGCTTTGGGATTGAAAATATCGATGCGACGGTTTTGGCACAGCGTCCGAAGCTGCGCCCGTACATCGATGAGATGCGCCGCAACATTGCATCCGCCTGCAACCTCGACCTCGATTGCGTGAGCATCAAGGCGACGACGGAGGAGGGCCTCGGCTTTACCGGCCGCGGCGAGGGTATTGCAGCGCATGCGGTGTGCCTGCTGAAATAAATTTGCAGTATTTTTGAGAGCTTCGCTTCGGCGGGACTCTTTTTTGCACCAATTCCCGGCTTGTCTCATATTCTGTTTTGATGAGACTGTTTTGAAGGCTTGGAGGTGCTTGCAATGGAAAACAAAAGAGACACGGGCGGGAAGCGGCTTATTGTTGTCAGCAGCGTGACTTATGCGTTGAAAAGCCGTGATCTGCTTTTTCAAAGAGGGATAAAAGCCTACATTGAGCGGCTGCCGCGCACCCGAGAAAGCGGCTGCGGCTATGGTGTATATGTTCCGCAGCGCACGGACGAAGCGGAGCGCATTTTGCGGGATGCAGGCGTGAAAGTGTTCTACCGTGCGGAACGGGGCGAAAAGAAATGATCTATCTCGATAACAGCGCGACGACGTACCCAAAGCCGCTTTCGGTGCGCCGCAAAATGGCGCAGGCGCTGGAGCAGTTCGGCGCGAACCCCGGCCGCGGCGGGTTTAAAATGAGCTTGCAGACGGCGCAGGCGGTCTACGATGTGCGGCAGAAGGCGGCGAGCTTTTTCGGTGCGGCGGGCCCGGAGTGCATCTCGTTTCAGCCGAGCTGCACGCAGTCGCTGAATATCGTTATCCACTCGTTAAAGCGTGGCGACCACGTGCTTGTGACCGATTTGGAGCACAATGCGGTTTTGCGGCCGCTGAAAGCCATGGAGGCGCATGGTGTTTCGTTTACCGTTGTGCCCGTGACGCCCGGCGACAACGACGCGACGCTCGACGCGTTCCGTCATGCGATGCGCGAGAACACAAGGTTGTTTGTCTGCACGCAGGCCTCGAATGTATTCGGCATTCGCGTGCCTGTGGAGCGGTTGGCGGCGCTTGCGCATATATACGGCGCGGAAATCTGCGTGGACGCGGCGCAGTCCGGCGGGGTGATTCCCATTCATGCGGAGCGCGACGGCATCGATTACCTTTGCTGCGCAGGACACAAGGGGTTATACGGTCCGATGGGCACGGGTATGCTCATTACGAAAAACGGCGAAAAGCTGGAAAGCCTGATACAGGGCGGCACGGGTACGCGCGCGTTGGAGCTGGACCAGCCGCGGGAAATGCCGGAGTACCTTGAAAGCGGCACGCAGAATGTGCCGGGCATCCTCGCACTCGGTGCGGGCATGGATTTTGTGCGCACGAACGGTGAATACATGCTGCGGGAGAGGGAAATGCGCCACATTCGCCGCGTATACGAGGCATTCAAAAACATGCCGCATGTTGTTTTATACACCGCAATGCCGGACACGATGTACTTTGTGCCGGTGCTCGGCTTTAACGTGCGCGGCATGCAGAGTGAAGAAGTGGGCGAGGTACTTGCAAAGCGGAACATTGCCGTGCGCTGTGGGTTCCACTGTGCACCGCTCGTACACCGCAAAATGGGAACGGACGGTGAAACGCCCGGCGGCGCGGTGCGCGTTTCGCCGGGTGCGTTCACGACCGACAGGGACATTACGGAGCTGATTCGCACGGTCTATTTGCTCCGGGCTGAAAGTGCGGCGCGAAAAGTCAAATAAAAATGAACAAAGTGTAAATAAAAATCGAAAAATATAGAAAAGAACAGGAAAAAACATACAATTCCCCCTTTTCATCCCCACCTCTTTGTGTTAAACTATATACAGTACGCATTTAGGTTTTGTAAAAAGTAAATCGTATGGAGCGGATGTGCACCGTGTGTATGTACCGCCGAATCCTGTGCAAAGAGGTGAATGCTTTGAATAAGGTTTTTGAAGTCATTGCTTCCTGGTGGGAGTGGATGGTGAGCATTGCCATGAATTTTCAATTTAAAGATGCCGTTGATATTATTATCGTTGCATTTTTGATCTACGGTGTGGTCAAGCTTGTGCGCGAAACGCGCGCGGGGCAGCTTGTAAAGGGACTTTTTCTGCTTGTCATTCTGTTTATTATTTCTTCGTATTTTAATCTGGTGATGGTCAGCCGCGTGCTGGCGTATTTCTTCCAGTTCGCTTTCGTCGCAATCCTCATTGTGTTTCAGCCGGAAATCCGCAAGGCGCTCGAGCAAGTGGGCCGCAACAACGTCGGACAATCTATTGCGGCTGTGGTAACAGGCCGTGACCGCAGCTATGACCGCGCGCAGATCCGCAAGGCAATCAACGCCGTGGTAGACGGCGTGGGCATTTTGCAGCAGCTCAAAATGGGCGCGCTTATCGTATTCGAGCGCAAAACGAAGCTTGGCGACATCATTGAGACCGGCACGCAGATTAACTGCGAGCCTTCCGGCCAGATTGTGGGCAATATTTTCTTCAATAAGGCGCCTTTGCATGACGGCGCCATGATCATTCGCGACGGCATGATTCATGCGGCGGGCTGTATTCTGCCGCTGACGAAAAACACTTCGGTCTCTGCAGAGCTCGGCACGCGTCACCGCGCGGCGCTCGGTGTCAGTGAGGAATCGGATGCCGTGGTCGTGGTGGTTTCGGAAGAAACGGGGCAGATCTCCGTGGCTGTAAACGGCGTTTTGGCGCGCCGCTTTACGCGCGATACGCTGCGTGATGTTTTGGAGGGGTACCTCATTCCGCAGGAAGAAGCTTCCACCGTGCGCCGTAAGTTCGACGTGCTGAAAAGCAAAAGGACGGTGAAGAAGTGATGGCAAAAATGTCTAAGAAACCCAGAAACGAAGTAAAACAACGCTTACGCGTGTTTGAAAACAACACAATTTTGCTCATCTTTTCATTCCTTGCCGCGGCGGCCGTCTGGTTTGCCATGATGGCGAGCAACTCCGAAAGCCGTGCGACCGTGATCCGCAATGTGCCGATTAACGTTGAAATTTCCGATACGGCGCAGGAAGCCGGTGTGCGCGTGTTCAGCATGAGCAGCAGCGCGACGGATGTGAGTATTACGGGCAACTCACTCATCACAAGTAAGGTGACGAGTGAGGACATCGGCGTTACGGCGACGCTGGATCCTTCCGTCAGCATGCTGACGGGCAGCAGCTTGCAACAGACGACGCTTTCTCTGCGCGCAGCAAAAAAGGGCAACACCCTCGCCGAATATGAGGTGGAAAGCGTTTCGCCGTCCGAGATCACAGTGGTGTATGATAAATATAAAGAAACGCAGCTCACTTTGGAAACAAATTTTCAGTACACTACGGCGGAAAATTACTATGCGCCTTCTACGCCCACACTTTCTACGGAGCTTATCACGGTCTCCGGCCCGGAAAGCAGCGTGAACAAGGTGGCGCGTGCCGTGTTGGAATATAAGTTCGGCGAAGAGCTCACGCAGTCGAAGTCGCTTTCCTGCAAAGTGACGTTGTACGACGCGAACGGCAATGTACTTGACCCAACGGAGCTCTATTTGAAGCTGAGCGACGACACGGTGGAGGTTTCCATTCCGGTGACGAGCCGACAGACGGTCAAGCTGGAAGCGGATGTGCGCAATATTCCGGACAGCTTTGCCTCGAACCGCATCACGATCGACCCGGCAGAAATTGAAATTGCCGGCGACGGTGAAACGGTCTCAAAGTACACGACCCTGACGCTCTCCACGCCAATCAACTTCCTGGACGTTACGCCGGAAAACAACACGTTCACGGTGGCTATCCCGGTGCCGAGCGGTGTGACAAATGTGACGCGAGTGGAAAACGCGACCGTTACATTCAACCTGAACGGTTACAAGGAAACGTCTGTGCTGACGAGCAACATCAGCGTCACCAACGTGCCGGAGGGTATGGAAGCAGAGCTTTCTACAAAGACGCTCACGCTGAAGATCATCGGCACGGCGGCGCAGATCTCGAAGCTGACGGGAGATTCCGTTTTCTGTACGGTGGATCTTTCCACGGTGACAGACCCGAGCGGAAGCATGGAAGCGCCGGTGACGGTGACGATTAACAATGCGGATTCCTGCTGGGCGACCGGCAGCTACACGGCGCATGTGACGCTTTCGCCGAAAACCGAATCTTCCACCAGTGGTGCTTCGAACTAAATAAGCAAAATGAAAACCCGCCGAGCTGAAAAGTTTCGGCGGGTTTGTGTTTTATGTGGAGAGTACATTCAGCGTAGCGCGATCATGTCGCCGGTGACGTGCGAAAGCCAGTCTTTTACGGCGAACGGTACGCCGGTGGCTTTTAAAATAACGATCACCAAAATGATGGCGATGAGAATAAGCAGCACCTTAAGCGCAAATTGCGGGTTGCCGTGTTGGTGCTCGTCTTCGTGCTCCGGCACATGGTGTTCTTTAGCGGTCTGCTTGGCGGTTTCGGGTTTCCGTGTTTTTTCTTCCATAACGGCACCTCTTTTCTGCAAAGATACAGAATCTTTCATTTCCATTTTACCACATGCCTTTCCTGTTTTCTATAATTTATCGACTTTTTTCTTCGGGAAAAATCAACAAAAATTCGGGAAATAATTTTGCGCTGAGCGCGTATAAAACAAGACACTTTGGTGTCTTGTTCAGAAAACCCATACAGCCGGGCTTCCTACGGCTTGAACATCCGCCGGAAATTCAAGTCTACCTGTCCTGACGATTACGAACGCAAAAGTGTTTCGCCGTTTGCGGACGACGACTCAAGGCACTGTCTTGAGAATCCGTAAACTTTCTTGAAGAAAGTTTAATCAAAGACTTTGTTCGTCGCTTTGCCGACAGA
>OBKS01002222.1_pt1 | contig 11555 bp, 9 predicted proteins | sample 1517381 | NCBI WGS metagenome assembly OBKS01 (sample SAMN04571686, study PRJEB22368) | human gut metagenome | biome: human gut; material: stool | host: Homo sapiens | place: Luxembourg | collected 2012-08-03
CGGACGTCTGAGAAATGGTACAGAGAGCAAGATCAGTTTTTCAAAAAAGAAAAATAAGAGGTAATAATTTATGGCAGAAATCGGAGTTATCGGTTCAGGAAGCTGGGGAACGGCTCTGGCCCTGGTACTGAATAAAAACGGACATCATGTAACCATCTGGTCTTATTTAAAAGAAGAAGCAGATGAGATCAGAAAAAAGCGGGAAAATCCAAGTAAGCTTCCGGGCGTTCATATCCCGGAGGAGATCGAGATCACAACGGATCTGCAGGGAAGTGTGGAAGGAAAAGATGTGGTCGTTCTTGCAGTTCCGTCTATGGCAACCAGAGCTACGGCGAAGAAAATGTGCCCGTATGTAAAGGAAGAGCAAATTCTGGTCAATGTGGCAAAAGGAATTGAAGAGGGTACTTTAAAGACGCTTTCTGAGCAGATTGAAGAAGAGATTCCGCAGGCAAATGTAGCTGTTCTTTCTGGTCCAAGTCACGCAGAAGAAGTAAGCCGCGAACTTCCGACAACGGTTGTAGTCGGAGCAGAGACAGAAGAAACCGCCATTTATCTGCAGAAAATTTTCATGAATGATGTATTCCGTGTCTACACAAGCCCGGATATTAAAGGAATTGAGCTTGGCGGTTCCCTGAAAAATGTAATCGCACTTGCAGCCGGAGTTGCAGATGGACTAGGATACGGGGATAACACCAAAGCTGCACTGATTACCAGAGGAATTGCGGAGATCACAAGACTTGGTGTAAAGATGGGCGGAAAGCTGGAATCCTTTACCGGACTTACCGGAATCGGTGATCTGATCGTCACCTGTGCAAGTAAGCACAGTCGTAACCGTAAAGCAGGTGTTCTGATCGGTGAGGGAATGACGATGGAAGAAGCGATGGCTGAGGTCAAGATGGTAGTTGAGGGCGTGTATTCAGCAAAAGCGGCAAGAGAGCTGGCTGAAAAATATGAGGTATCCATGCCAATCGTGGAAAAGGTCAATCAGGTACTTTTTGAAGGCAAACCCGCAAAGGATGCGGTAAGTGAACTGATGATGCGTGACGGGCGCAGCGAATACAGTAACCTTCCGTGGGATTAAAGTTTCAAAGAAATTTCATAAAGTCTTAATGGAAAATCCTTCCGTATAGGCGTATAATGGCGTGTATACAGGAGGATTTTTTGTATGAAATTCGGAAAAAAAGAAAAAGAAACACAAGAGGAAGAAGTCGTTCGAGGCGAGATCCAGCGTGTGGTTCCGGACTACCGGGTAGGTCTTAATCCCGAGCAGATCCGGATAAGGGAAGAGAATGGCTGGACCAATGATGAGGTTGCTCCACCGGGACTTACGACAAAAGAGATTGTTCATAATAATATATTTACCTATTTCAACCTGATCTTTCTGATTCTGGCGATTCTGCTGTGTCTGGTAGGTTCTTTTCGAAATCTGACATTCCTGCCGGTCATCATCTGCAATACACTGATCGGGATCATTCAGGAGATCCGTTCCAAGAAAGTACTGGATAGGCTGACCATGCTGAATGCACCGCACGCAGAAGTAATCCGTGGAGGGGTATCGCTGAATCTGGAGGCGGATCAGCTGGTTGTGGACGACATTGTTGTATTTCGTGCAGGGAACCAGATCTGTGCAGATGCGGTTGTTGAGGCTGGCGAGGTTCAGGTCAATGAATCTTTACTTACCGGTGAATCTGATGAGATCACGAAAAAGCGTGGAGACCGTCTGATGTCAGGTAGTTTTGTGGTATCAGGAAGCTGTCATGCACGCCTGGACAAGGTTGGAGCGGATTCCTATATTTCACAGCTGACTCTGGAAGCAAAATCCATGCAGCAGGGGGAACAGTCGGAGATGATCCGTTCCCTGGACAAGCTGGTAAAAATGGTCGGAATCGCACTGATCCCGATAGGAATCATTTTGTTTGTGCAGAGTTATTTCTATAATCACGACAGCTTCCGGCAGAGTATTATCTCCATGGTTGCTGCAGTGATCGGCATGATCCCGGAAGGATTATATCTTCTTGCAAGCGTGGCACTTGCGGTAAGTGCAATGCGTCTTGCATCGAAAAAGGTATTGCTCCATGATATGAAGAGTATCGAGACTCTGGCGCGGGTTAATGTGCTTTGTGTTGACAAGACAGGTACGATCACAGAAGACAGTATGTGTGTCAGTGAAGTGGTGAAAGCCAAGGCCTATGACGAAGAAAAGATGCCGGATCTGAACCGGATGATCGGCGATTTTGTCAAAGGAATGGACGCGGATAACAGCACGATGCATGCGATGCAAGAACATTTTACAGAGCATTCAGATAAAGTGCCGGAAAAAGTGATTCCTTTTTCTTCCACGGTCAAATACAGCGGAGTAATTTTCAAAGATCAGGCATATGTGCTTGGTGCACCGGAATTTGTCCTGCGTGAGGGTTATACAAAGTATCAGGGAAGAATAGAACAGTATACGTCCAGGGGGTTCCGTGTACTGGTATTTGGAAGCTATGATGGAGAGCCGGATGGTAAGCCGCTGACTGGAACGGTAACGCCGCTTGGTTATGTCCTCCTTCTCAATAAAGTCAGGGAAGAAGCGCCTGCGACTTTCAAATATTTTGCGGACCAGGGTGTTGCGATAAAAGTTATTTCGGGTGATAATCCGATCACCGTATCGGAGACTGCGAAGCAGGCCGGAATTGAAGGCGCAGAGAATTACGTGGATGCGGGAACATTAAAGACCGAAGAAGATATTGCCCTTGCGGTGAGCAAATATACGGTCTTCGGAAGGGTAATCCCGGAACAGAAAAGACAGTTTGTGCAGGCACTGAAAAAGCAGGGAATGACGGTCGCTATGACCGGTGATGGTGTTAATGATGTACTTGCCCTGAAGGATGCAGACTGTTCGGTGGCGATGGCATCAGGAAGCGATGCGGCGGTTCAGGCGTCCCAGGTGGTACTTCTGGAATCCGATTTTTCAAGGATGCCGGAGGTTGTTCTGGAAGGAAGAAGAGTTGTCAATAACATTCAGCGTTCAGCAAGTCTGTTCCTGGTGAAGAATATTTTTTCCTTCCTGCTTGCAATTTTCTCGGCAGTCTTTATGATTACCTATCCGCTGGAGCCATCCCAGGTATCGCTGATCAGCATGTATACGATCGGTATTCCGGCATTCTTCCTGGCACTGCAGCCGAACCGGGATATCATTAAGGGACACTTCCTGACTAATGTGTTCTTAAAGGCACTTCCGGCAGGACTTACGGATGTACTTGCGGTTGGTGCGCTGGTTGTATTTGGACAGACGTTCGGAGTTGCATCCAAAGATATTTCTACGGCGGCGACGATGCTGCTTGCAATTGTCGGATTCATGATCCTTTACCGGATCTGCCAGCCGATGAATGCACTGCGTATGATCGTCTGGATCGGATGCGTGATCGGACTGTTAGGATGCAGTATCTTCCTGCCACAGTTATTTGCGATTACGGGAATGTCCAGAAAATGCATTATGCTTTTTGTAGTATTCTCTATCGCGACCGAGCCGGTACTTCGGTATCTGACGAAGCTGATCGAATGGCTGAGAAAGCAGTACATAAAATTTATCAAGAATCCAATCAAAGAATTTAAAGGAAAAGCTGCCGATTAAGGCAGCTTTTCTTGGAAAATGAGTATTTTTAAAGAATAAGGATCAGATAATTCAGTCTGCAAATTTTGCATTCTGATCCACCTCTTCCGACTGGTTTACGATATGATTGGTCAATGCCTCATCATCCGTGGTAAACACAATATCCGGCAGAAGTTCAAAATAAAAATCCGTATATTTTTTCGCAAGAGCCTGGATACAGAAATTCTGTACGATCTTAAACCGGGTAATGGAAACCAGATCTTTGTCAAAGGTGATGTAAACACTGATCCAGAGCTTTCTTCCGGTACGGAGAATGTCATAGTAGAGTTTTTTGTAACCATAGGCATTTAGGACAGGTTCGATCGTTTCTTTAATTTCATCAACAGTCTCTTCCTCCGGCGGGATCAGGAACAGATCCCGAAGTCCGGTTATTACCGTCTTTATCGGCGTCGGCAACATAAAGATGGACAGGGTGACGGTAATGATCTGGTCAAGATAAGGTGTTATGGGTCTGAACCATGGAAAAGGCAGCAGAACCGGAAGAAAGAAGGCAATTGCCATACCGAAAGAGGCAATACTGTCGATCTCCCAGCCTTCCATTTCCATTGTGATCAGTGGGGAATCCATCAGACGATTCTTATATTTGAGATAAATGGATACGGTAATTCCCAGAAAAAATGCAAATAATTCAAACCAGGCAATGGTATCAAAAGCGACTTTTCTGCCACCATGGATCATGATTTCGATATTGTTCAGGATCAGCCCGACGGTAACGCCAGTCATGGTAATGCCCTTGACAACGACAAACATAGATTCAATCTGCATATAACCGAACGGGTGCTTTTCATTGGATGGCTTGTAAAGTAGCGGAATCAGAAAAAGCGACGGCAGGAGCATGCAGAACTCGACTCCGTCATAGATTGCGTCCAGAAGAACTGCCTGGGAACTGGTGTAGATTGCCATGACGATCTCAACGATAACGAAAAACAGATTCCCGTACAGGGAGACAGACATGGCTTTTTTTTCTCTTTTTTGTGCTTTTCTTCCTACGTGCATAGGATACCTCCTTTTTTGACTGTAAGAAAATCCCGATAGGATTTTCTGATAAATGAAAGGCATTACGTGCCTGTAATACGCTTTTTTGTTACCATTTATCATACCCGATTTTGAAATTGATGGCAAGAAAGTAAAAGTGAACTGGCAGTATAGTTGTTCTAAACCGGGGAAAGCCCGCATACACTGTATCAGCAATCAAAGGGGGACAGTGTATGGATACATTTGATTTATACAAGGATATACAGTGCCGGACGAATGGAGAGATCTATCTGGGTGTGGTAGGACCGGTGCGGAGTGGCAAATCAACCTTTATCAAGCGTTTTATGGATGTGCTGGTGCTGCCGAAAATGACCGATGAGCATGCAAAAGAGCGGACGGTGGATGAGCTTCCGCAGTCTGCGTCAGGGAAGAGCATCATGACAACGGAGCCGAAATTTGTGCCAAAAGAAGCTGCCGAAATCCAGCTCGCAAAGGATGTGAGTGTGCTGGTGCGTCTGATCGATTGTGTGGGCTATATGGTGGAGGGAGCCGCCGGTCACATGGAAAATGGAGCAGAACGTCTGGTGAAAACGCCGTGGAACGAAAAAGAAATTCCGTTTACAAAGGCGGCAGAAATCGGGACGAAAAAGGTAATCCATGACCACTCCACGATCGGGATTGTTGTGACGACAGACGGAAGTATCGGAGAGCTTCCCAGAAACAGCTACCGGGCGGCAGAAAAGAAAACGATCCAGGAGCTGAAAAGCATTGGCAAGCCGTTCGTGGTCTTGGTCAATACCCGGAAACCGTACAGCGCAGAGGCAAAAAACGTGGCAGAAGAAATCCAGAAAGAATATCAGGTAACGGCACTTCCGGTCAACTGTGAACAGCTCCGGGAAGAAGATATCCACCGGATCATGGAAAATGTGCTCTTTGCATTTCCGGTCACAGAAGTAAAATTTTTCCTTCCAAAATGGGTGGAAATACTTACAGCAGATCACAAGGTCCGGGAAGAGCTGGTATCTTATGCAAGAGAAGTCATGGGCAGAATCGGAGAAATCCGGGATGCGATGGAGATCCGGAAGCCGGAGCAGAGTACCTACATAAATGCAGTAAATGTAACAGGTGTGTCCATGGATACCGGTGAGATCTCGGTTGAAATCAAGGTAGAAGATGGCTGTTATTATGAAATGTTAAGTGATCTGACCGGAACGCAGATCAGCGGGGAATATGATCTGATCCATACAGTGCGTAATCTTGCCATGCTCCAGAAAGAATATGAAAGTGTCAAAGATGCACTTGCTTCGGTTAAAATGAAAGGCTACGGTGTAGTCAGCGCGACAAGAGAAGAAATCCGGCTGGACGATCCAGTGGTAATCCGGCAGGGCAATAAATACGGAGTAAAGATCCGTTCGGAAGCACCTTCTATCCATATGATCCGAGCTAACATTGAGACCGAGATCGCACCGATCGTGGGGAGTGAGCAGCAGGCAAAGGATCTGGTAAATTATATCAACGAGGCGGCAAAGAGCCCGGATGGAGTCTGGGGAACCAATATTTTCGGAAAATCGATCGAAGAGCTGGTGATGGATGGCGTGCGAAACAAGATCGCCATGATCGGAGATGAGAGTCAGGCAAAACTGCAGGACACCATGCAGAAGATCGTCAATGACAGCAACGGAGGTATGGTTTGCATCATTATCTAAAATTTTTCTTAAATCAATTCGATTGGCGGCAGGAAACTTGCATGGCAATCCGAGAGTATGTTATACTAAAGTCTATACGTTAGGGGATACATTTTCATGGAATGAATGGTTATATAAGATACCATGAAATCTATACGTGAGGAGAAAAGAAAAGAGGGACATCTATGAAAGTAGCAATTGTATCAGCAGACACCATGATATACAGAAAACAGAAGGATGATACGTGTTCGCCAATCGTGCGAAGAGTGCTCGATCAGGTCAGCTTCAAGACAGAGCTTGTACAGCCGGTACCAAATGACAGGGAGGTTATCCGCAAGATCCTTGCGAAGATCGCGGATGCACAGATGGCAGATCTGATCCTTACGATCGGTGGGATCGGATGCAGAGAAGAGGACTGTGTTCCGGAAGCGACAAAGGCAGTGGTCGATAAGGAGATTCCGGGGATCGGAGAGTCGATGCGTCTTTTTATGACACGGACCAGAAAAAGGGCAATGCTGACGAGAGGAACAGCAGGTATCCGGGGTAAATCCCTGATCGTCAATCTTCCGGGAAGTCCGAAGATCATTAAAGAGTGTCTGGAATATGTTCTTCCGGAGATTGTTTATGCGACAGAGACGGCAGTCGGTGAACATGATGATGTTGAGGAGTAGGCAGACAGATGAGGGTGACGTATATCGGACACAGCGGATTTTCAGTGGAACTGGAATCCCATATTCTATTATTTGACTATTATGAAGGAACGATGCCGGAGTTTGATCCAGCGAAGAAGCTGTTGGTATTTGCCAGCCATTCCCATCCGGATCATTTTAACAGAGAGATCCTGAAGCTTGCGGATGTGTATCCGGATGTGGAATATATTTTCCCGAAGGATATCGGAATTGCGAAAAAGGAGCAGCGTGTGTCGGAACATTTCATGCGAAAAAGGGATGAGATTACTGTCGGGGATACAAAGGTAAAAAGTCTGCGCTCAACCGATGAAGGGGTTGCCTTTCTGGTAAGATGCGAAGACAGGATCATTTATCATGCAGGGGATCTGAACTGGTGGCACTGGGAAGAGGAAGATGATGCGTATAACCGGATGATGCGCGGCGATTATCAAAAGGAGATTGAAACGCTGGCCGGTGAGAAGATCGATCTTGCATTTGTCGTGCTTGACCCGAGACAGGAAGAGCAGTTTTACTGGGGCTTTGACTGGTATATGCGGCATACGGATACGAAGATTGTATTTCCGATGCATATGTGGAAGCAGTACGAGGTGCAGGACCGGCTTATCGGAATGGAAGTATCAGAACCATACCGGGAGAAGATCATGCGGATCCGGGAAAAGGGACAGGTATTTGAACTATAAGGAGACAATTTATGAAAGTCAGTATTTATACAGATGGAGCGGCAAGAGGTAATCCGGACGGACCGGGCGGATATGGAGTCGTTCTGGAATATGTAGACCCGAAGGGAGAACTTCACGTTAAAGAGCTTTCCGGCGGCTATGTGCGGACAACCAATAACCGGATGGAGCTGATGGCTGTCATCCGGGGGCTGGAAGCGCTCAACAGACCTTGCGAGGTAGAGCTTTATTCTGATTCTCAATATGTGGTCAATGCATTCAATCAGCACTGGATTGAGGGATGGATCAAAAAGGGCTGGAAGCGTGGGAAGAATGAGCCGGTCAAGAATACCGACCTGTGGAAGCGTCTTCTGGAAGCGAAAAAGCCGCACCAGGTGAACTTCAATTGGGTAAAAGGGCATGATGGACACCCGCAGAATGAACGTTGTGATACTCTTGCGACAACGGCCGCAGACGGAAATGAGCTGCAGGTTGATCCGGGAGTGTAGAAGAAATCCTTTACACTGATAAAAAAATGTGATAAAGTATCTAAGGCAAGTAAGACAGACGTTCGCGGATGCAGGTGCCGAAAGGCCGCAGACGAGGAAAGTCCGGGCTTCACAGGGCAGGATGCCGGATAACGTCCGGTAGAGGTGACTCTAAGGATAGTGCAACAGAAATATACCGCCTGCAGATGCAGGTAAGGTTGGAAGGGCAGTGTAAGAGACTACCGCCTGGGTGGTAACACACAGGGCATATGTAAACCCCATCCGAAGCAAGACCGAAAAGAAGTGGTATGGCGGCCCGTCATGCTTCAGGTTGGTCGCTTGAGTCTGCTGGCAACAGCAGAACTGGATAGATGAACGTCCACGACATAACCCGGCTTATCGTTTTGCTTGCTTTTTTATTTTTAATTGAGAAATTTTGAAAAGAATCTGTACTTATATTTTTGAAGTATACAGATTCTTTTTTCGTAAATAGAATTTATTTTAAATAGCAGGAGTGGAGGATGTAAAGAAAAATGAAGAACGATTGTTTCAAAATTCAGAGAAAAAGAGACATGGCATATTACCACCTTCCGGGCTTGTTTGAATTTTATGAACTGTACAAGCTGTTTCTGCCGTTGTTTTATACACACAGGGAGTATTTTTATGACTGGTGTGAGATTGGCTCTATTTATGGTGCTCCGGAAGACTGCCTGTGGGGCGGTGGACGTGTGGAGATGGGAGAGGCAGAGCCGGAAGAAGTGCTTGCACTTACGCAGGAATACGGGATTTCTGCCCGCCTGACCTTTAGCAATTCCCTGCTCAGAGAAGAGCATCTGGCGGATAAGAGATGCAATGCGTTTTGTCGGTTGTTTGAGGAAAGCACAGGTGTGAAAAACGGTGTGATCGTACACTCGGATCTGCTGCTGGATTATTTGAAAAAGAATTATCCCGGATTATATTTTGTCTCATCTACCACGAAGGTTTTGACGGAGTTTCAGGAGTGCCTGCGGGAAATACAGCGAGAAGAGTTTCAGTATGTTGTGCCGGATTTTCGCCTGAATAAGGTGTTGGATAAATGGAATACATTATCAGAAGCCCAGAAAGATAAAGTCGAATTTCTGTGCAATGAATGCTGCTGGTTTGGCTGCAGGGACAGAAAAATCTGTTACGAAGATGTGAGCCGGAAAAATCTGGGAGAAGCCGGGGAAGAACATCGGTGCACTGCGCCGAATGCGAAAGAAGGCTACCGCTTTTCAAAAGCAATGACCAATCCCGGATTTATCAGCGTAGATGACATCAAAAATATTTATTTGCTGATGGGATTTACGAATTTTAAAATCGAGGGCAGGGCACTTGGAAGTGCGCTGGTTCTGGAATTTCTGCTGTATTATATGACAAAGCCGGAATATCAGCTGCATGTGAGAGAAGAACTGTATCTGGATAATATGCTGGATTTATTTTAGAAGCTTTTACTATGAAATTTCATAGTGACTTTCCGTATACGATGCACAGAATCTGGAAGGATACCAGATCAAAGGAACTGCGGAATATATTACAGAGGGAGCCATCGTGGATACATTCAAGGCTATGGTTGAAGACATGTTTAAAGGTGCTGCTACTGCAAACACAGAGAATGGCTTCTTACATCGTTGGATTAAGAGAAATATATAAAACAATGGTCAATATCTTTTGCGATGAAAAAATCGCATCGGATATTGGCTTTTTATTTACTATTGACAAATAAAAAAAGCATTTATATAATTACCAATGGTAATTAACTGTGATAATTATTTTAAAATTATCATAAGATCAAAAAAAACAGAGAATGATGGTTTCACAAAAATAATTACAGGAGGAACAGGTACATGGAAAACAGAACAATTAAGAGAATGTTTGATGCATGCTACCAGGCAAAGCGGATCCGGGAGCTGCTTCCGCCGCTGCCAAGTGGTGTGCGGTCAACATTTATCCAGTATCTGGATGCGATTCAGATGCTGGAAAAAGATGATGTTTCCGTGAAGATATCGGATATTAGTGATGCACTAAATCTTCCAAGACCCGGTGTTACCAGAACCGTAAAGGAAATGGAAGAGAAGGGATTTCTTCAGAAGATTGCATCGCCGGATGACGGAAGAGTGACTTATATTACGATCACAGAGGCCGGAAAAGAACTGCATCAGAAATTCGATGCACAGTATTTTGACATGCTAGCACCTTATATGGACGAGATATCGGAAGAGGATGCTCAGAATATGATCCGGACAATCGAAAAATTCTATCAGATTATGAGAGAGAGGAGAGAATACGATGGCAGCAGATAAGACAGATTTTACACAGGGAAGCATTTTGAAGAAAATGGTTGCCTTTATGATACCGATTCTGGGGGCATTGATCCTGCAGGCGGCTTACGGTGCAGTAGACCTTCTGGTGGTCGGGCGTTATGGCTCGACATCGGGACTTTCTGCGGTTTCTACAGGAAGCCAGGTACTGAATCTGGTGACATTTGTAGTGACACAGCTTGCAATGGGCGTGACGGTACTGATCGCCCGGTATCTGGGAGAAAAACGGGCAGAACAGATTGGTTCTGTAATCGGAGGATCCGCAGTTGTATTTGCTGGGATATCCGTTCTGCTGTTTATTTTAATGGTGTTGTTTGCACATCCGATTTCTGTTCTGATGCAGGCACCAAAAGAGGCAGTTACCCTTACATCAAGCTATGTGCGTATTTGCGGATGTGGAATTTTCTTTATCGTGGCATATAATGTGCTGGCCGCTATATTCAGAGGAATGGGAGACAGCAAATCCCCGCTGTTATTTGTTCTGGTCGCATGTATCATCAATATCATGGGGGATCTTGTTCTGGTTGCAGGACTTCATATGGATGCAGCGGGGGCGGCAATTGCGACTGTAATGGCACAGGGATGCAGCGTTGTCTTTGCAGTCATCATCCTGATGAAAAAGAACCTTCCGTTTACGATTTCCAGAAAGAGTTTCGGATGGAATCCGCAGTGTGGGAAATTCCTTAAGATCGGACTGCCACTCGCACTTCAGGAAGGACTGACACAGATTTCATTTCTGGCACTATGTGCATTTGTCAACCGGCTCGGCCTGGAAGCATCCTCCGGTTATGGTGTTGCATGCAAGATCGTAAATTTTGTCATGCTGGTACCAAGTGCCCTGATGCAGTCCATGGCTTCTTTCGTATCGCAGAACATCGGAGCCGGAAAGATAAAAAGAGCGAAACATGCGCTGTTTACAGGAATTGGAATCGGATTGACTGTAGGATGTGTTGTATTTGTACTGGTGATGTTTAAGGGAGATCTGCTTGCAGGATTCTTTACCACGGATGTAGCAGTTATCCAGAGAGCTTTTGAGTATCTGAGAGGATTTGGGGCAGAAACCATTGT
>OBKS01002227.1_pt1 | contig 11536 bp, 9 predicted proteins | sample 1517381 | NCBI WGS metagenome assembly OBKS01 (sample SAMN04571686, study PRJEB22368) | human gut metagenome | biome: human gut; material: stool | host: Homo sapiens | place: Luxembourg | collected 2012-08-03
CCGTGGCGGGGATGTCCTTTCCGAACTCCACACCGGCCCAGCCCAGGTCGCCCAGAGCCTTCCGGGCCTCACGGGCCCGCTGCTTCTGCTCCTGCATCAGCTGGCGGAAGCTCTCCTCGTCCACGGTCATGCCCTGCTCGGCCACCATTTCCGCCGTCAGGTCGATGGGGAAGCCGAAGGTGTCATACAGCCGGAAGGCGTCGGCGCCGGAGAAAACCTTCTCCCCCTTGGCCTGGTGCTCCGCCAGCAGGTCGGAGAAGATCTTCATGCCGCCGTCGATGGTGCGGCCGAAGTTCTCCTCCTCGGTGCGGATGACCTTGGTGATATAGGTCTGCTTTTCCCGCAGGTCGGGATACTGTCCCTGGTTTTCATGGATCACGGTATCCACCACCTGATACAGGAAGGGATCGTTGACGCCCAGGAGCTTCCCATGGCGGGCGGCCCGGCGCAGCAGACGCCGCAGCACATAGCCCCGCCCCTCGTTGGAGGGCAGGATGCCGTCGCAGATCATGAAGGTGGCGGAGCGGATGTGGTCGGTGATGACCCGCAGGGACACGTCCCGCTTCTCCGTCTCGCCGTAGTGGGCCCCGGTGAGCTCAGACACCTTGTGGGTGATGTTCATCACGGTGTCCACATCGAACAGGCTCTCCACATTCTGGCACACACAGGCCAGACGCTCCAGGCCCATACCGGTGTCGATGTTCTTCTGCTTCAGCTCGGTATAGTGGCCCTGGCCATCGTTGTCGAACTGGGAGAACACGTTGTTCCAGATCTCGATATACCGGTCGCAGTCGCAGCCCACGGTGCACCCGGGCTTGCCGCAGCCGAACTCCGGCCCGCGGTCATAGTAGATCTCGGAGCAGGGGCCGCAGGGGCCGGAGCCGTGCTCCCAGAAGTTGTCCTCCTTGCCGAAGCGGAAGATCCGCTCCTTGGGGATGCCGATCTCCTTGTTCCAGATGTCGAAGGCCTCGTCGTCGTCCAGATAGATGGAGGGATACAGCCGGTCGGCCTCCAGGCCCACCCACTGGGGGCTGGTCAGAAATTCCCAGCTCCAGGCAATGGCCTCATGCTTGAAATAGTCGCCGAAGGAGAAGTTGCCCAGCATCTCGAAATAGGTGCCGTGGCGCGCCGTGTGGCCGATATTGTCGATATCGCCGGTGCGGATGCACTTCTGACAGGTGCAAACCCGGTGGCAGGGGGGCTCCTCCTCGCCCTTGAACCAGGGCTTCATGGGAGTCATACCGGCGTTGATCAGCAGGATGGACTTGTCGTTCTGGGGCACCAGGGAAAAGCTGGGCAGACGCAGGTGGCCTTTGGTTTCAAAGAACTTCAGGAACATTTCCCGCAGCTCGTTCAGGCCGTGATAGGGATGGGACATGGTTCATTACTCCTTTATCTCAAATGTATTTTACTGATTTTCTTCTGTGGGGCACAGGGCGGCGATCTCCTCCTCCAGGGCCCGGTAAAACTGCGCGATGTGCCATCCGTCCGCCAGGGCGTGGTGGACTTGGATGGATACAGACAGCTGGGTCATGCCGCATCGCATGAACAGCTGCCCCCAGCTGACCCGGACGTTGCTGTCCGCCGGAGTGCAGGCCGGGTGGGTCAGGGACGTGTAGTTCAGCCACGGCAGGCAGGAGGCAAAGATGCTGGGGCTTTCTGCCTGCCGGTCCGTTTCGATGGTGCCGCCCTGCCGGGCCGCCGCCTGCTGCACGCGTCCCATGGCGATGTAGTCCTCATAGGGCACCCGGGTCGACTCCATCCGGCAATAGGCATAGCTGCCGTCTGGCTTCATCTCGGTGAAGGATACCGGGCACTCGTCATACTCTACCACCTGGCCGTCCTCAATGCGCCGCCGCAGCTCCGGCACCCGGTTCACCGCCCGGTGAATGACATACAGCATGGTCAGGAAGATAGGCTTGTGCTCCGCCCGCAGCCGCAGCTCCAGGGCCGTCACATCCAGCTGCACCGTTACCCCGGCGTAGGGGAAAGCGTAGCCGCTGAACAGCTGAAACTGCTCCCGCCGCGGGTCCTTTTCCATATCAATTACACGCCGCTCCATAATCGCCTCCTGATAAACAAAAACGCCCCGCCCCACATAGGGGCGAAGCGATGCTTCACGGTACCACCCTAATTAACGGCCGCAGCCGTCGTCTCAGTCATCCGGTAACGGGGATGGGGCGTGCGGCTCGTCGCCGCCGGCTCGGAGATGGCCCTCTGCCCTGTGACCCGGCGGGCTTGCGGCGCACTCCGCGGCAGATTCTTCTCGTCATTGCCTTTGACGTTCTGTATTTTACCACAGATCCGGCCGTTGTCAAGGGTTCCGCCCGCTTCCGGTCACAATTTTTTCACAATTTGCGCCCCAAAGCCGCACTTGACGCTGGGACGGGTCTATTGTATAATGGGTTGATTTAATGTGCGGAGGTATACCCATTATGTGGATCGCGGATGGCTGGAAGGATTATGAGCTGCTGGACTGCGGCGGCGGAGAAAAGCTGGAGCGCTGGGGCGACCAGATTCTGGTGCGGCCGGACCCCCAGGCCATCTGGGAGTCGGACCGGAAGAACCGGGGCTGGCGCACGGCCAACGCCCGCTACAGCCGCTCCAGCACCGGCGGCGGCCACTGGGACAAGAACAAGCTGCCGGAGAGCTGGCCCATCGCCTATAAAAACCTCCGCTTCCAGGTGAAGCCCATGAACTTCAAGCACACCGGGCTTTTCCCGGAGCAGGCCGCCAACTGGGACTTTGCCATGGATCAGATTCGCCGGGCGGGCCGCCCCATCCGGGTGCTGAATCTGTTCGCCTATACCGGCGGGGCCACGGTGGCCTGCGCCGCGGCGGGCGCCAGCGTCTGCCATGTGGACGCCGCCAAGGGCATGGTGGCCTGGGCCAAGGAAAACGCCCGGATCTCCGGGTTGGAGGAGGCGCCTATCCGCTGGATCGTGGACGACTGCGCCAAGTTCGTGGAGCGTGAGATTCGCCGGGGCAAGACCTACGACGCCATCATCATGGACCCCCCCAGCTATGGCCGGGGACCCGGCGGCGAGGTGTGGAAGCTGGAGGAGAATCTCTATCCCTTCGTGAAGCTCTGCGCCCGGGTGCTGTCCGACAAGCCCCTGTTTGTGATCCTGAACTCCTACACCACGGGCCTGGCCCCGTCGGTACTGGGCTACATCCTGCAGATGCTGGTGGGCCGCCGCTTCGGCGGACACGTCACCTGGGACGAGCTGGGCCTGCCGTGCACGGATTCCGGCATGGCGCTGCCCTGCGGGGCCACCGGCCGCTGGATGAGCAAATAAAATTTCGCAGAAAAGAGACAAAGCAATGCAGCCAATGATTCAGACCGACGCCCTCTCCTTTTCCTACCCGGTGGAGGAGGGCCAGCGCCGGACCACCGCCCTGGACAATGTGACCCTGTCCATCGAAAAGGGCAGCTTTGTGGTGGTGCTGGGCCACAACGGCTCCGGCAAATCCACCCTGGCCAAGCATATGAACGCCGTGCTGCTGCCCTCCGGCGGCGCGGTGTATGTGGAGGGCATGGACACGAAAAAGGAGGAGCTCCTGCTGGAGATCCGCCGCCGGGTGGGCATGGTGTTCCAGAACCCGGATAACCAGATCGTGGCCAACGTGGTGGAGGAGGATGTTGCCTTCGCCCCGGAAAACCTGGGGGTCCCCACGGCGGAGATCCGCCGCCGGGTGGACGACGCCCTGGCGGCGGTGGGCATGACGGAGTTCACCCGCCACGCCCCGCACCTGCTGTCCGGCGGACAGAAGCAGCGGGTGGCCATCGCCGGCGTCATCGCCATGGAGCCGGAGTGCATCGTCCTGGACGAGGCCACGGCCATGCTGGACCCCTCCGGCCGCCGGGAGGTGCTGGACACCGTTCACCGGCTGAACCGGGAGCGGGGCATCACGGTGGTGCACATTACCCACCATATGTCCGAGGCGGAGGACGCCGACCGGGTCATCGTCATGAACGACGGCGTGGTGGCCATGGACGGCGCGCCCCGGGAAATTTTCTCCCGGGTGGAGGAGCTGCAGGCCCTGGGCCTGGCGGCCCCGGATACGGTGGAGCTGCTGCGCCGGCTGAACCGGCACGGCATGGATCTGCCCTTGACGGCGATCACGGTTGATGAGTGTGCCCGCGCCATATTCCAGGCGCTCCATGGCGCGGAAGGGAAGTAAGCAGAGTTGGAACCGATCATTCGTATAGAACACCTGACCCACACCTACAGCGCCGGGACTCCGTTCCAGCGCAGCGCGGTGGAGGATGTCAGCCTCGATATCATGCCCGGCGAGTTCCTGGGCATCATTGGCCACACCGGCTCCGGCAAGTCCACCCTGATCCAGCACCTCAACGGACTGCTGCGCCCCACCCAGGGCCGCATCCTGCTGGACGGAAAGGACATCTGGGCCGAGCCCAAGAAAATCCGACAGGTCCGCTTCCAGGTGGGCCTGGTGTTCCAGTACCCGGAGTACCAGCTGTTTGAGGAAACGGTGTACAAGGACATTGCCTACGGTCCCGGCAACATGGGCCTGGACCGGGACGAGATCGACCGCCGGGTCCGGGAATCCGCCGCCCTGGTGGGCCTGACGGAGGACCAGCTGGAAAAGTCCCCCTTTGAGCTCTCCGGCGGACAGAAGCGCCGGGTGGCCATCGCCGGTGTCATCGCCATGGAGCCCAAGGTCCTGATCCTGGACGAGCCCACGGCAGGGCTGGACCCCCGGGGCCGGGAGGCCATTCTGGCCCAGATCCGGGCCTATCACCAAAAGCGCGGCACCACCGTTATCCTGGTGAGCCACAGCATGGAGGAGATCGCCTGCAACGTGGACCGCATCCTGGTGCTGCGGGGCAGTCATGTGTATATGGACGGCACGCCCCGCCAGGTATTCCGGCGGGCCTCCGACCTGGAGGAAGTGGGCCTGGACGTGCCCCAGGCCACCAAGATCGCCCTGGCCCTGCGCCGCATGGGCCTGAACATCGACACCGCGGTCTACACCGTGGACGAGCTGGAGCAGGCCCTGCTCTCCATAAGAGGGGAGGCGGGCGTATGCTGAGAGATATCACCCTGGGCCAGTTTTTCCCGGGCAATACCTTCATCCACCGGCTGGACCCCCGCACCAAGCTCCTGGCGGTGATCCTGTACATTGTGGCCCTGTTCAACGCCCAGGGGGTGGTGACCTACGCCATCGTGACGGCGCTGCTGGCCCTGTGCATCATCGTCTCCCGGGTGCCCTTCCGGTCCCTGACCCGGGGCCTGAAGCCCATCTGGGTCATCGTGGCCTTCACGGCCATTATGAACCTGTTCTTCACCAGCGGTACCCCCCTGGGCGCCGGCTGGCTGCTGAGCCATATCTCCCAGGAGGGTCTGCGCTCCGCCATCTTCATGGTGCTGCGGATCGTGATGCTCATCATGGGCACCTTCCTGCTGACCTACACCACCAGCCCCATCTCCCTGACGGACGGACTGGAGAGCCTGCTGTCCCCCCTGAAGAAGCTGCGTCTGCCCGTCCACGAGCTGGCCATGATGATGTCCATCGCCCTGCGCTTTATCCCTACCCTCATCGAGGAGACGGACAAGATCATGTCCGCCCAGAAGGCCCGGGGCGCGGACTTTGAATCCGGCAATATCTTCCAGCGGGCCAAGGCCCTGGTGCCTATCCTGGTGCCCCTGTTCATCAGCGCCTTCCGCCGGGCCGACGAGCTGGCCACGGCCATGGAGTGCCGCTGCTACCACGGCGGCGAAGGCCGCACAGCCCTTCATGTGCTGCACTTCCGCCCGGCGGACCTGTGGGTCCTGGCGGGGTTTGCGGCCCTGACGGCGGGGGTCATCGCCCTGGGGCGGCTGGGAATCTGAAAGAGGTACGCTATGCGCAACATCGCACTGATCCTGATGTACAACGGCACCGCCTATCATGGGTGGCAGGTGCAGAAAACCGAGGTCACCGTGGCCCAGACCCTGGAGCGGGGTCTGTCCATGGTGTGCGGCGAGCCCATCAAGTGCACCGGCTGCGGCCGCACCGACGCCGGGGTCCACGCCGAGCACTATGTGGCCAATTTCCGCACCAATTCCCGTATTCCCGTGGACCGGCTGCCCTTCGCCGTCAACACCCACATTCCCGAGGATATCGTGGTAAAGGCGGCCTATGAGGTGGCGGAGGATTTCAACGCCATCGGCTCCTGCATCCGCAAGGAGTATACCTATCGCATCTACAATTCCCGGGTGAAGAACCCGTTTTATGTGAACAGGGCGTATTTTTACCCCAAGCGCCTGGACGAGGAGGTAATGGACCGGGCGGCCCGGATGTTCGAGGGGACCCACGATTTTGCCGCCGTGCGCAGCGTGGGCACCAACGTCCGCAGCACCGTCCGCACCATCCACTACTGCCGGGTCCGGCGGCAGGGGGAACTTTTGGAATTGAAGGTCTGCGCCAACGGCTTTTTGTATAATATGGTACGGGCCATCACCGGCACAGTGCTCTACGCGGCGGAGGGGAAGCTGACGCCGGAGGAGATCCCTGTGATCCTGGACAGCGGCAACCGTACCCTGGCCGGGCCCACCGCCCCGCCGGGAGGTCTGTACCTGACAAGGGTGTGGTATGAAGATGAAAGACTCAATGGACCGGATGGAATTTGACCAGGGTAACCCCCAGGAGGAGGCGCCCCGCCGGGTGCAGCGCCGGAAGCGGCCGGAGCTGAAGCCCATATGGTTTGCGGCGGTGGCCGTGGTGCTGCTGGCGGTGGTGCTCATCGCCGCCCTGACGGATACCACCGCCTTCGACGGGCTGCGCCGCAGCGTGACCTATGCCCGGGCCAAAAAGGACGAGACCGGCTGCGCCCAGCTGTACCACTACGCCGCCGACCGCACCAGCTGCTTTGCCTCTCTGGACGGCAGCCTGGCTATCGTCACCAACAGCCAGCTGCTGGTGATGCAGGAGGACGGCCAGGTGGTCTGCAACGAGACTGTAAAGTGGACCTCCTGTACAGTGACCGGAACCGGCAGCCTGGCCGCCGCCTACGACATCGGCGGCAGCGACGTGTATGTCCTCAATGCCCAGGGCCTGGTCCGCAAAATCACCTGCGGCGGCGAGATTCTGTCCGTTACCCTGACCCGGGAGGGCCGCCTGGCGGTGACCCTCAACGAGCGGGGCTACAAGGCCGCCGTGGAGGTCTACAACGAGGATGGTGTAAAGGAATTTGCCTTTCATTCTGCCGACAGCTTTCTGATGACCTCCTCCGTGTCCCGGGACGGCAAGGAGATGGCTGCCGTCACCATGGGCCAGTCCCAGGGTTCCTTCACCAGCAGCATCGTCCTGTATAAGCTGGACCGGCAGGAGGCCTACGCCACCTGCGACCTGGCCGGCGTGGCGGTGTATGACCTGGGGCTGGTAGGGAAGCGCTACTGCGCCGTGGCGGAGGACAGCCTGCATTTCATCGACCAGAAGGGCCGGGCCGCCGCGTCCTACAGCTATGACGGCGGCGTTCTGCGCCGGTGCAGCCTGGGCGGCGACGGCTATGCCGCCGTGCTGCTGGGCCGTTACAAGGTGGGCAGCCAGCTGCGCCTGGTGACGGTGAACAGCGACGGCAAGGAGCTGGGGTCCCTGGACCTGGACGGCGATGTGCTGAGCATGTCCGCCTGCGGCCGGTATGTGGCGGTTCTGTTTGCCGACCGGCTGGTGATCTATAACAAAAACCTCAAGGAATACGCCACCCTGCAGGGCGTCAGCAGCGCCGGTGATGTGCTGATGCGCAGCGACGGCTCTGCGGTGCTGGCGGGCTCTGCCGCTGCCAGCGTGTTCCTGCCCTGACCCCGAAAGGAGAGTGTCCATGTCCGTATTTGCCGATATTCTGGTGCTGGCGGCCCTGATCGCCGCCGCCTGGCTGGGAGCCAAGCGGGGCCTGCTGAAAAGTCTGGCGGGCCTGCTGATCGTCGTGGTGGCCCTGCTGGGGGCCTCCTGGGCCGCCGACCACCTGACGGAGCCTGTGGCCCAGTGGATCGAGCCCCGGGTGACCCAGCGGGTGGAACAGAAAATTGAGGAGAGCCACGCCGCCGACGCGGGCCAGATGCTCCAGGCTCTCAGCTTCCGGGGCGACAGCCTCCAGAAGCTGCTGGACACCGTTTCGCAGCGGGTGCAGGAAACAGGGGAGAGCCTGATCCGGGCGGTGAGCCTCAGCGTGGCCCGCTCCGTGGCCAGCACGGCGGTGTATGTGGTGGTGTTCCTGATTCTGCTGGTGCTGCTGTGGCTGCTGATGAAGCCGCTGAATGCCATTGTCACCAGGCTTCCCCTGATCAGCACCGTCAACGGTCTGGGGGGCGCGGCCCTGGGCCTTGTGTGCGGCGGCCTTACGCTGTTTGTGGCCGTGTGGGCCATGCAGCGCTTCGGCTGGCTTCTGACCCCTGAACTGATTGACAGTACCACACTGCTGAAATTCTTTGCAACCCAGACGCCGCTGGGCCTTCTGGCGGCGCTGTGAACAATTTACCCAGATAACGGAGGGAAACCATGCAACCGACTCTTTGTTCCAAATGTAAGAAAAATGTGGCCGTGGTCTTTATTTCCCGGCAGAATGAAAAGGGCGAGATGGTCAACGAGGGCCTGTGCCTGAAATGCGCCGCCCAGCTGGGCCTGCCCCAGGTGGAGGAGATGATGAAGCGAATGGGCATCTCTCCGGAGGACCTGGAGAACATCAACAACGAGATGATGCAGGCCTTCGGCGGGGCCGAGGAGCTCAGCGACATGCCTGCCCCCCAGGATGAGGACGACGAGGACGACGGCGAAAGCGGCAAGACCGCCACCTTCCCCTTCCTGAACCGCCTGTTCGGCGGCAGCAATCCCCCGGCGGAGAAGTCCGACGCCCCCTCTGGCCGGGAGGAGGCCCCCAAGGGCCGCAAGGCCGATAAAAAGCACAAGTACCTGGACAGCTACTGCATCAATCTCAGCCAGCGGGCCCGGGACGGCAAGCTGGACGCGGTCATCGGCCGGGAGGAGGAGATTCAGCGGGTGGTGCAGATTCTGAATCGCCGCCAGAAGAACAACCCCTGCCTCATCGGCGAGCCCGGCGTGGGCAAAACCGCCATTGCCGAGGGGCTGGCCCAGCGCATCGCCGCCGGGGACGTGCCCTTCAAGCTGCGGGATAAGCAGGTGTATCTGCTGGACCTGACGGCGCTGGTGGCGGGCACCCAGTTCCGGGGCCAGTTTGAAAGCCGCATGAAGGGCCTCATCGAGGAGATCCGCAAGCTGGGCAACATCATCCTGGTCATCGACGAGGTCCACAACATCGTGGGCGCCGGCGACGCCGAGGGCAGCATGAACGCCGCCAACATCCTGAAGCCCGCCCTGAGCCGCGGCGAAATTCAGGTCATCGGTGCCACCACCTTCAACGAGTACCGCAAGCACATCGAAAAGGATACCGCGCTGGAGCGCCGCTTCCAGCCTGTCACCGTAAATGAGCCGAATATCGAGGACACGCTGAAGATTTTGCAAGGCATCGCCCATTACTATGAGAATTACCACGGCGTCTCCATCCCCCAGGGGGTGCTGCGCCAGGCGGTGGTGCTGTCCGAGCGGTACATCACCGACCGCTTCCTGCCGGACAAGGCCATCGACCTGATCGACGAGGCCTGCTCCGATATGAACCTCCACGACCCGGACATCAACCGCCGGATGGAGGTCAAGCGGGACCTGGAAAACGTCACCTTCGAGCGGGAGAACCTCATGTCCGCCCAGCCGGCGGAGGGCCAGGAGTTCACCCAGGAGGAGCTGGACGCCCGCTATGCCCGCATTGCCGAGCTCCGCAGCCAGGAGCTGCGGCTGCAGCAGGAGCTTTCCGCCCTGGAGGCCAAGGGCATGCCCCAGCTGACCATGGACAACATCGCCCGGGTCATCGAAATGTGGACCAAGATTCCCGCCAGCAAGATCAAGGAGGAGGAATTCAAGCGCTTGTCCCAGCTGGAGGACCGGCTGAAGCAGCACATTGTGGGCCAGGACGAGGCGGTTTCCGCCGTGTCCGCCGCCATCCGCCGCAGCCGCGTGGGCATTTCCCCCAAGCACAAGCCCGTCAGCTTCATTTTCGTGGGCAGCACCGGCGTTGGCAAGACGGAGCTGGTGAAGCAACTGGCCGCCGACCTGTTCAACACCCCGGATGCGCTGATTCGCCTGGATATGTCCGAGTTCATGGAAAAGCACTCTGTTTCCCGTCTGGTGGGCTCGCCTCCGGGCTATGTGGGCTATGACGAGGCAGGCCAGCTGACGGAGAAGATCCGCCGCAAGCCCTATTCCGTCATCCTGTTTGACGAGATCGAGAAGGCCCACCCGGATGTGCTGAACATTCTGCTGCAAATTCTGGATGACGGCGAGATCACCGATGCCCATGGCCGCAAGGTGAACTTTGAGAACACCGTCATCGTCATGACCTCCAACGCCGGGTCCGACAAGGCCGCCGGGTCCGTGGGCTTCGGCCGCAGCGCCGATGACCAGGGCCGGGAGCGCACCATGAAGGCTCTGCGGGAATTTCTGCGTCCGGAATTTATCAACCGCGTGGACGAGATCGTCTATTTCCACCAGCTGACGGAGGAGAACTTCGCCGCCATCGCCCGGATCATGCTGGATGAGCTGCGGGATTCCCTGCGGGAGAAGGGGTATACCTTCACCTATGACGACGCGCTGGTTTCCTACCTGGTGCACTCCTCCTATTCCGCCGCCTACGGGGCCAGGAATCTGCGCCGCTGCATCCAGAAGGAGCTGGAGGACCCCATGGCGGTTCAGATCATCGACAGCTTCGAGCATCCCATCACCCAGCTGCGGGCCACGGCAGAGGACGGTAAGGTGCGGCTGGATACGCTGTAAGGAGGGCGGTTTCATGCTGTTTCGCAAGGATATCGAGCCCCGGTGCGCCTACTGCGCCCAGGGGGTCCGCATCAACGAGACCCAGGTGGCCTGCGTGAAAAAGGGCATTGTGGCGGCGGAGAATCACTGCTTCCGCTTCCGGTATGACCCCCTGAAGCGGGTTCCGCCCCGTCCGGCCCAGTTGTCTACTGACGGACTGAAAGAGGAAGATTTCAGCCTATAAAACCCACAAAAATACACAAAAGAGGGGAAATATCATGACAACCGTTTGGGCCGTATATTTCAGCGGCACCGGAACCACGGAGCGCACGGTAACGCATATTGCCGGGGAGCTTGCCCGGCTGCTGGCGGCGCCCTGCCGCAGTCTGGACTTCACCCGGCCCCAGGTCCGGCAGCAGGAGCTGGATTTCTGCCAATCGGACCTGGTGGTGCTGGGAACGCCGGTATACGCCGGGCGGGTGCCCAATGTGCTGCTGCCGTTCCTGCGGGAAAAGGTTCGGGGCGGGGGAGCGCTGGCGGTGCCGGTGGTGCTGTTCGGCAACCGGAACTATGACGACGCCCTCATAGAGCTGCGGGACATCCTCCAGCAGGACGGCTTCCGCTGCGTGGCGGCCGGAGCCTTCGTGGGGGAGCACAGCTTTTCCCGCACTTTGGGGGCGGGCCGTCCGGACGATGGGGACATGGCGGG
>OBKS01002237.1_pt1 | contig 11500 bp, 10 predicted proteins | sample 1517381 | NCBI WGS metagenome assembly OBKS01 (sample SAMN04571686, study PRJEB22368) | human gut metagenome | biome: human gut; material: stool | host: Homo sapiens | place: Luxembourg | collected 2012-08-03
CAGCGAGGCCTCCGCGGTGGAACTGACGCCGTCAAGACGTCCGGCGCGGCTGAAAAGAAGCGGTACAACAGGCGAAAGCCCGGCTCCCGGAAGCGCAAAAGCCGCCAGGCAGAAAACGGGATTATCACAAAAACAGAGCATCAAGCCCGCGGCCGCCGCAGTGAGACTGCCGCCCGTCATCAGCACCCCCTCTGTGAGGCGCCGCCGCAGGAGCTCGCCGACGAGACGGCAGACAACGGCTGCGGCCGCAAAGGCGGCCGGTGCCGCCGCATCCAACCCGGCACCTTTTGTCATCAGAACTAAGGCGCCCCACTCGGCCGATGCACCTTCCGCTAAATACGCGCAGGCCGCCGTGAGCCCGAAGATCCAGACAACCGGCGCAAGCTTGAAACGTCTTTCGGCCCCCTCTTCTGCCGCATGCGCAGCTGCATCGTCAATGAGCCCGGCGTAAGAACCAAAGTCACAAAGTCCGTAAAGTCCCGGCGGCACCGATCACACTTCCGGCACTTATAAAGCGCGTGCATGATGAGCATGACACGCAGATTTCATCGCCTTTGACCGCTCATTGCCTGCACGTTCACCGCCACGTCCCAAAGCCCCTCACCGAGCCCAAAGAGCACGAAGGCCGCAGCAAGGCACCAACAATCGGCGGCACCGGCTGCCGTCACCAGACCGGCCGCAGCCGAAAGAACACCCGCCGCAAGAATCCGGCGGCTGCCGAAGCGCGCCACAAGCCGGGACGATGCCACAATCATCAGAACGGCAGAGATGCCGGGCGCCAAAAGAAGCCGCCCGATCTCAGACTCTGAGAGAGCGGCCCGCGCCATCAGGGTCCCGTAAAAAAAGCGCGGGGCCGATGAAAAAGAAGCCGCAGGCGGCGTTTGCTCTGATCCGTCCATCACCTACCGGATCCGAAGCACGAGGCTTCCCAAGGCAATGAGCCCGCACAAAAAGGGCACCAAAAGAAGCGCGTTGTTAAGCCCATAGTCTTCGGCAAGAATCCCCAGGGTCGGGGGCACCATCAGCATCCCGCCGTAGGCAAGCACCGAAATCAAAGCACTGGCGGCCGCCGGCGACACCGAAGACAAACTTCCCGCGCGGCTGAACAAAAGCGGCACAATCGGAGACAATCCGGCGCCTAAAAGCGCATACGCCGCAAGGCACAAATAGGGGCTTTCCGTGAAATGCACGACGGCCGCGGCAAACGTGGCAATGAGCGCCCCGAAAAACGCCATCCGGAAGTCCCCCAGCTTCTGACGCACAGGTTCCCCCGACAGGCGGCAGGCAACCGTGGCACAGGAAAACGCCGCAAAGGCCAAGGCCGCGATGTCTTCGTCCGCGCCCTTGACGGAATGCAGCAGGAGACTTCCCCACTCCGCCGCCGACCCTTCAGAGGCGTAGGCGCACGCAGCCATCAGGCCAAACACGTAAACGATGAGGGGGAGCCCGAAAATCGAGCCGCTTTTCTTTGCGGCGCCGCCTGCGGGCTGATCCTCATGGAGCTTTGTTTTGGCCCAGGCCCGTACCGCAAGGTACACCACAAACACGGTGAGAAAATGAGGGACGACGGCAAGCTCCGCCGCCGCAAAAAAGGCGCCGGAGGCCGCACCGATCACGCTTCCAGTGCTGTAGCTTGCGTGCAGTATCAGCATCGAGGATTTGCCGTAGCGCCGCTCAACGCCCATCCCCTGCACGTTCATCGAAACGTCCCAGAGGCCCATGCCAAAGCCGAAGAGAATGAAGGCGCCCCACAGTACCCAAAAGTCCGCGGCAAAAGCAGCAACCGGAATCCCCGCCATACAGACGAGGCTTCCCCAGCCCAGCACCCGGCGGCTGCCGAATTTCGTCACCAGGAGGCTACTCATTAAAAGCATCACGAGGGCCGAAAGGCCGAGCGAGAGAAGGAGCAACCCGATCTCGCCCTCGCTAACACCGGCCTGCGCCTTTAAGGCGGGCATGCGGGAGGTGAGCATCCCGTAGAAAATCCCGGGACCGGCAAAAAAAGCGGCGCAGGCGAATAGCGCCGTGCGGTAAGGCATCTGCGGGGACTGCATCATGCGTATCGATTCATTAAAAAAGCGGGATCTCCCTTCACCGGAAACCCTGCTTCGTCAACCCGTAAACTCAGTTATTCATCGTCACCGGCCGCGGGCGCCTTGGGCTTCATGCGGTCGGCTTCGAGCTTATCGAGGTATTCCTTCGTAATATCGCCCGTGACGTACACGCCGTCAAAGCAGGAGCAGTCAAACTGCTCGACCCTGGGATTGAGGTCCGTCAACGCATCCTTTAAGCCCTCTACGGTCTGATACACGACGGCGTCGGCGCCGATCCGTTTGGCGACCTCTTCGGCGCTTTCCCCGTGGCCGCAGATCAATTCCGCACGCGTGGGCATGTCAATCCCGTAGACGTTCGGGTACATCACGCGCGGCGCAGAAGACGCCACGTACACTTTCTTCGCGCCAGACTCACGGGCCATCCGGACGATCTGCTCCATCGTCGTGCCGCGCACGATGGAGTCGTCGACCAAAAGAATGTTCTTCCCTTCAAACTCCACGGGCATCGCGTTTAACTTCTGACGCACGCTCTTTTTGCGGGTGGTCTGCCCCGGCATGATGAAGGTGCGGCCGATGTAGCGGTTCTTGATGAACCCTTCGCGGTACGGGATGTTGAGCTTTTGCGCGAGCTGCTGCGCCGCCGGGCGGCTTGAGTCCGGAATCGGCATCACGCAGTCGATCTCCGAGAGATCGATGTGCGAGGCAATTTCGTTGGCGAGGTATTCACCGAGCCGCAGACGCGCGCCGTAGACGCTGATCCCGTCAATCACGCTGTCGGGACGGGCAAAGTAAACGAACTCAAAGGCGCAGGGATTAAGCATCGGGTGCTCCGCGCACTGCGCGCAGGAAAATTCGCCGTCCTGGCTGATAAAGACCGCTTCACCCGGGGCCACATCGCGTTCAAACTGAAATTCAAGGCCCACCATCGTCACGGACTCGGAGCTCACGAGGTAATCCTTGCTGCCGTCGGCGTTTACGTGCGTACCGAAGCAAAGCGGCCGGATGCCGTGCGGATCACGGAATGCCAAAAGGCCCTTGCCGGCAATCAAGGCGACGACCGCGTAAGAGCCCCTCACCCGGCGGTGCACGCCCTTGACGGCTTCAAAGGCGGCTTCAGGAGAAAACTTCTCACCGGGTTTGACGGCCTGGGAGAGTTCGTCGGCAAGGACGTTTAAAAGGACTTCGGAGTCGCTGGTGGTGTTGATGTGACGGCGGTCAACGTTCCAGAGGTTGTCCTTCACTTCTTCGGCGTTGGTGAGGTTGCCGTTATGGGCAAACATGATGCCGTAGGGGGCATTCACATAAAAGGGCTGGCTTTCCTGATTGGAGCTGGCGCAGCCCTGCGTGGGATAACGGACGTGCCCGATACCGATGTTGCCGGTGAGATCCCTCATGTTGCGGGTGCGGAAGACGTCGCGCACCAGGCCCATCGCCTTATAGGAGTGAAACGTGAGGCCGTCCAACGTACCGATCCCCGCGGCATCCTGACCGCGGTGCTGCAAAAGCAGCAGCGCATCGTAGAGACGCTGGTTAACAGGTTCCTTACTGACCAAGCCGACAACACCGCACATGTTGAGTTTTCCCGGATTATGTAAAAAAAGAAGGAGGTGCCTCAGGGGCTGAGCCTCTCTGAAGCAAAAGTTTCGGAATTCTATGACGAAATGTTAACGCACACTGTAACGCTTGCGCATCTCGACGATGGTTTCCGGCATATAGGGCATCGTAAAGTCGATGATGCGCTCGCAGGGGACGATCAACACGGAATTGCGCCACTGGCCGGTTCTCACGGCCGAGGTCATCCCAAGAAGAAACACCGCCAGGCACACGACAACGACGCCCCTTGCAAAGCCAAACACCGAACCGATCGCGCGGTCTTCAAAGGTGATTTCGGCAGCCGCCAGAAGCCTCGAGCAGATTTTGCCGAAAAGCCCGCAGGTAAAAAGCGTGAGCACCACGATGATGACCGCGGCGCAGGCCGTTCTCACAGCCGTGCCGAGACTTTCCAGAGGAATCACGCGCGCCAATTCCGGCGAATAATTCAACGCCAGAAAAATCGCCACGGCCCAGCCGACGATGGCGAGAATCTCGCGCACCACGCCGCGGCTGACGCCCACCACGGTGGACACAAGGAGCACGGCACAGATCACAAAATCAGCTTCATTCATGGCGTTCGTTTACTTCTTAGCGGGCAGCTGACTGATGCCGCCGTGGGATTCACTGTTAAGAGCCAGAAGGTCGCGCGCGGCCTTGGCGTCATCAAGCGTTTCAAAACGCCCCACCCTCACGCGCCAGAGATCGGAATTGCGGCGCTTCACGGTTTCGGCGTAGGCAGGCAGCCCCAGGCGCTTGAGGTAGTTCACCTTCTCAAGCGCAGACTTCTGGTTTGCGGTCGCGATGATCTGAATGTAGTAGCGGCCGGTCTCGGAGGCCGTAATCCCGTAGGGACCGGCAACCGTCTTTTTGCCGGCCGCGGGCTTTGCGGCCTTTGCGCTCTGCGCGGGCTTTGCGTCGGCTGCCTTGGCGGTCTTTACGGGTTCCGTCTTTTTAGCAGCCGCCTCACGGGGCTTCTCCTCGTTCACAACCCCCGCCTTACGCACGGGCTTCTCGTCGTTTTTCGCCGCGGATGCAGGCGTTTCCGAGCCCGCCGCGAGGCTTGCGGAAGCCGTCACGGGGTTGGCACGGGAAAGCGACTTCGCCGCGGAATCCACCGCGGACTGCGAAGCCGAAGGCTCCCGCAAAAACTTTGCGGCTTCTTCGGTCTGACTGATTTTCACAACCGCCGCGGGCTTCACGTCTTCCAGGGGCGGAATAAGCGTTTTGGCCGTACGGTCGGCGTAGGTATTGTCGGGCTCAAAAAACGTGGGCGCGGCAATCAGAAAAGCAAGCACAAAAGCGGCAAACCCCAAAATGCGGCGTTTGTTTCTGATACGCTGCATACGCTTTTTCTGCGCTTCGTCGCCGAGCGCATCGGCAAACTGCAGCGGCTCCACGCCGGCGCTCTGAGGCTCGGCTTCAGAGCCGCGCGGCGGATTGGGGCCGAAAAGCTTTTGAAATTTGTCAATCATGGAAAAAGGTGCGCCGTCCCAGTTAAACGCTTACGGCCAGACCGCAAGCGTCTTTTTGTCACTGCGCAATGCCTCAATTAAAGCCGACACCGTGACAAAAGAACCGAATCCGATGATTCTAACAGGATGACCGCAGGTCATGGCCGCTTTTCGGGCTTCAGACAACGCCGCAGCGGGGCTCGCGCACTCTGTGATGTCGGCGGCGGTCAGGCCCGCTTCCATGAGCGACTTCTTCAAAACCTCCAAAGACGCCCCGCGTGCTGTCCCGAGGCCCGTCACAAACCAGTGATCGACCTCAGGGCTCACGGTGCGGATCACGCCCGTCATATCTTTGTCCGCAAGCATCCCCAAAACCGCAAAGGTTTTGCGCCCCGGCTCACGCGTGCGTTTCAGGTTTGCCGCGAGTGACGCCGCTGCCTGCGGGTTGTGCCCCACGTCAAAAATGATCTCGGGCTCAACCTCCCCGCCTTTCTGCACCGTCTCAAAGCGCCCGGTGATACGTACGGTCGTCAACCCCTTGCGGACCGCTTCTTCCGTTACAGGCAGTTTGTCGCGCATAAGGTACAAGGCCGCCAGAACGCCCGCGGCATTCATGATCTGGTTGTCACCGGCAAGCGCAGGATGCGGAAGCTTCTGCCAGAGCGTTTGACCCTTTACCGAGAAGTCAAAGGTGCCGTCGGCATTGACCTTGGTTTCAAAGTCCCGCCCGTAGCAGTTAAGTTCCGCGCCGATCGCACGGGCGTTGTCAATAAGGGTCGCCGGGACATCCCGGTCCGTCACAACGGCGGTCCGCCCCTGACGGTAAATGCAGGACTTTTCGTAGGCAATCTTTTCCCGGGTGTTGCCCAAAAACGCCACATGGTCAATGCCGATCGCGCAGACAATGCCGCAGGACGTATCAATCGCGTTCATGGCATCAAGCCTGCCGCCCAAACCGATCTCAAGAATCACGGCATCCGGTTTTGCCTTCATGAACAGCAGGAGTACCGCGAGCCCCGTCATCTCGAAGTACGTGAGCGGCATGTCGCCTCTTGCGGCATCGACCGCGGAAAGCGCCTCAACAATCGCCGCGTCTTCGGCTTCTTTGCCGTCAATCAACGCGCGCTCGTTAAAGCGCAACAGGTGCGGCGACGTGTGCATGCAAACTTTGTTGCCGGCGTTACGCAGAATGCTTTCGAGCATCGCGCAGGTGCTGCCCTTGCCGTTTGTGCCCGCAACGGTAAAGACCGGACAGGTGAAGGCAATGCCCAGCCGCTCAATCATGGCCTTCATGCGTGTGAGCCCCATGTCAATGGGCTTTTCGTTTAAGTGTTCGGCGTAGGTAAGCCACGCATCAAGCCCGTCGTTTACTGCCGGGCGCATCACATTCGTTGTCATCGTGTTTAAAACAACCACTCAAATCAGAATTCGTTATCTCGGACAATATAGGCGGCTTTCCGGCATCTCACCCCTGCCCTTTCGCACCACGATGCGCGCAAGCGACATCGCGGCGTCCGTGAGCCCCTCTTCATAGGCCACCACTTCGCCGCGGGTGCGGCAGAGGTTTAAGAGTTCATTGGGCCCGAGGAGGTGTTCGGCGCTTCTCGGTTTTCCAACCCGCCTGAACTGATGCCCGGTAAAGGTCTCATAAATAAACAGACCGCCCTCGCTGAGGTTATTCCAAAGCGACGCCCAGTGCGCACGCCACAGGTAGTTAATCCCCACCACAGCGTCAAACGCAAGGCCCGTCAGGGGCCAGTCCTCCTGCTCAAGGTCGAGCTGCCGGAAGTCCACGCCCTCCGGAAAGTGCGCGGCGGGCACGTTCACATCCACTGCCGTGACGTGGAACCCACAGAGCTTTAAAAACCGTGTGTTGCGGCCGTTGCCGCAGGCAATCTCCAACACGCGGCCCTCGGGCTTTATGAGCCCGGCAAAGCGCATCAGCCACGCGCTTGCCGGGTCCGAGGCGACCGAAATATCAACGGGCATCGTCACGGGCTCCTTAAAGCATCACGGTCCATTCGACGAACGTTTGCGCCAACTGCATGAAGGGCCTCAGAAAATAGTTAAGAATCCCGGTGGCAAGCAAAATGATCACAATGAGAAGCCCGTAGGGTTCAAGGCGTGAATATGCGACGGCCTGCCGCCAGGGCAAAAGCCCCGCAAGTACCCGTCCGCCGTCCATCGGCAGAATCGGAAGGAGATTAAAGGCCGCCAAAATCATATTGACCGAAACACCGGCAAGACAGATATCAACGGCCGTCTGCCCGATCATGCCGGAAGGCTCACCCAGCACAATGATCTTTAAAACAATGAGCCAGCAGAACATCTGCGCAATGTTCATCCCGGGACCTGCAAGCGACACCCAGATCATGTCGCGCTTAGGGTTATAAAGCCTGCTGAAATTCACGGGGACGGGTTTTGCCCACCCGAAGAGAAAACCGGCGCCCCCGGCAATCATGGAGCCCACGAGCAAAAGCCCCGGCACAAGGATCGTTCCCACGGGATCAATGTGTTTGAGGGGGTTCATCGTGACGCGGCCGAGAATCCAGGCCGTGTTGTCGCCCAAACGTTTGGCGACAAAGCCGTGCGCGGCCTCGTGCAGGGTAATCGCGAGAATCGCGGGCACCGCGTAAATCAGAATACTTTGAAGAATTTCCGTCATGAGGGGGAGCCTGTCCTCGTCAAAAACGCAGAAAGCCGCAAACGGGCGGCATGCAAAACACGTGTCGGAATTGTAGTCGTGCAGAACACACGGACAAACAGGCGGAAGCGTCTCGATACAAACGCTCGGGGAATTCTTTTCGGGTTCCGAAAAAAAGAGAGGCAGAATCCGTGGACCCACAGATTCTGCCCGAGGCTTAGATTCCGTTACTGCCCGGCGTTAAACCAGGCAGATTCGAAACGATGTCTCAAACCTTAGAACATCTTCGCAGCCACGAAGCCCAGAGCCACGCTGAAGACGATGGCGAGGAGCCCCGGCATGAAGAAGGCGTGGTTGAACACCCACTTACCGATGCGGGTCGTACCGGTGTCGTCCATCTGCACGGCGCCCAGAAGCGTCGGGTAGGTCGGCAGAACAAAGAGGGCAGACACGGCGGCGAAGCAGGCAACGAGCATGTAGCTGTCACCGGGGTTGGCAGCGGTGATGCCGAGAGCCGCAACGATAGCCGGGGTGATGGCCTTAGCCGTAGCAGCCTGAGAGTACAGGAGCATAGCGGCGATGAAGAACACGACTGCAAGCAGAGCCGGGTAAGCGGTCACCGTGGAAGCAGCAAGCGTCTTGATCTCGTTGATGTGGCCGGAAACGAACGTGTCACCGAGCCAGGCAACGCCCAGCACGCACACGCAGGCAACCATACCGCTCTTGAAGACGGAGCAGTCAGCGATCTTACCGATTTCGATCTTGCACAGAACCGTGATCAGGGTGCCGACCAAGAGCATCAGGCTCATGATGGCTGCGTCACGCGGCACGACGACGGGCTTGATGAGGCCCACGGCCGGAGAAATCGCGGAGGCATACAGAACCACGCAGACAACGCCGAGCAGGAAGATGAGAACGGAGCGCTTGGCGTAGGGCTTGAGTTGAGTCTTGGTTTCATCAGAAACAGCCTTCACGAGACCCTTGGCGAGACGGTCCTTGTAAACCGGGTCGCTGTCGAGGTTCATGTTGGAGCAAAGCGTCATCACGAAGGACGTGAGCATGCAGCCGATGAAGGTCGTCACAATCCAGATCCCCAAGAGAGCCGGATAAGACCAGCCGAAGCCTTCGAGAACGCCGGACATGTAGATGACGGCTGCGGAAACCGGAGACGCCGTAATAGCGATCTGGGAGGAAACCACGGCGATCGAAAGCGGAACGACCGGGCGGATCTTCTGGCCCTTGGCGACTTCAACGATAACCGGAATCATCGAGAAGGCGGTGTGGCCGGTACCGGCGAAGATCGTCAGAACATAGGTGACGATCGGGGCGAGGTAGTTGATGTACTTCGGATTGCTGCGCAGGATCCGTTCGGCAATCTGAACGAGATAGTCAAGGCCGCCCGCAAGCTGCATGGCGGAGATGGCTGCGATCACCGATGCGATGATCAGAATCACGTCCCAGGGAATGTTACCCGGCTTCATGCCGAGGCACAGACCGAGGACCAGAACGCCGGCGCCGCCGGCATAACCGATACCGATGCCGCCGAGGCGCACACCGATATAGATTGCGCCCAGAAGCACAATAATTTGAAGGATGACCATTAAGTCCATGATATCTCCTCAGGTGGAGGTTTGGTGTTTATCGGCTGCTCTGCTCCGGAAAGCTTCGACAGTGCGGCAAAAGGAAAGGAACCGTACTTGAGCTTGTCTGAAGTCCTCACACCCGGGGAACGGGGCTTTAAACTTCAGCACGGAGGGTGACCCTACAGGCCCGCCCTCCGTTTCATCTCTGCCTTCAAAACAGAGCGCGCTTTTTATTCAGGCGTTTTCAAACCCTTTCAATTACTGCACAAACTTCGGTGCAATAAGGTTCTGCAGGTTGAACGTCTTGTCCCACTCTTCCTGAGTGAGCATCTTGCGTTCTTCCACCACAACCTGGTGAAGCGACTTGCCGGTTTCATAGCATTCGTGAGCCATGGCGGCGCAGGTCTTGTAGCCGAGGTGGGGTTTCAGAAGCGTGACGATACCGCAGGAGTTCATCACCATTGCTTCGGTGCGCTTGGCGTTGGCGGTCACACCGTCAATGCACTTCGTGCGCAGCGTGTTGCAGGCGTTGGAGAGAACGCGCAGGCCGGTGAACAGAGCAAACGTGATCACGGGTTCCATAACGTTCAGTTCGAGCTGGCCGGCCGAAGCGGCAAGCATCACCGTCTGGTCAAGACCGATCGCGAGGAACGAAGCCTGGTTGGTGACTTCGGGGATCACGGGGTTGACCTTACCCGGCATGATGGAGGAACCGGGCTGCAGCTGCGGCAGATTGATTTCAGCAAGACCGCAGCGGGGGCCGGAGGCGAGAAGACGCAGGTCGTTGCAGACCTTCGTGAGCTTGATGGCGAGGCTCTTCATCGCGGAAGAAATCGCAACGTAGGCACCGCAGTCGCTCGTGGCGGCGATGAGGTCTTCGCTGTTCTTGAAGTCGATGCCGGTGAGCTGAGCGAGGTACTTCGAAGCCAGAGCCGGATAGTCCGGATGTGCCGTCACGGTCGTACCGATGGCGGTGGCGCCGAGGTTGATGACCTTCAGGTGTTCCTGCGCTTCGCGGATCGTCTTGATTTCATCGGCGATCGTGAAGCCCCAGCCGTGGAATTCCTGGCCGAGGGTCATCGGAACAGCGTCCTGCAGGTGGGTGCGGCCCATCTTCAGAACACCCTTGAATTCTTCGCTCTTCTTGTAGAAGGCGGCAACGAGGTCTTCAACAGACTTCAGAAGCACGTTGCTCCGGAGCATCAGCGCAAGGTGCAGAGCCGTCGGATACGTGTCGTTGGTGGACTGACCGAAGTTGGCGTGGTCGTTCGGGGAAACGCGCTTGTAGTCGCCCTTCACAGAACCCAGCTTTTCAGCAGCGAGGTTGCAGATCACTTCGTTGCAGTTCATGTTCGTGGACGTACCGGCACCGCCCTGGAGCCAGTCGGTCACAAACTGATCACGGTACTTGCCGGCGATCAGCTGATCGCACGCCCAGATGAGAGCGTCGGCGACATCAGCCGGAATCGTGCCGAGTTCCTTGTTGGCCATGGCGGCAGCCTTCTTGACATAGCCGAAGGCGATGACAAAGAAGGGTTCCTGGCTCATCGGCATTTCCGTGATGTGGAAGTTCTGCTTGCCGCGCAGCGTCTGCACGCCGTAGTAGCAATCATCAGGTACTTCCAGATCGCCCAGAAAATCGTTTTCAATACGAGACATCTTTTACAGCTCCTCTTTCGTTCAGGACAAAGCGCTAAAAAAACATACCCTCTGCCCGTTAAAAATGCTTCAGTCCGTCTGCGTGCCGGGGTTTCAACCTCCCCTGCCCGTGGTCCGGACGGACCGTCACGCCGGAGGAATTGCTGTCTTGCACCTAAGCAAAACAGCCTATCCCTTCCTTCCGAGCCACATACTACACCCTATTTTTTGTATTGGTACTAGTCGTTTTTTCTCAAATTAGGTATTAGAACCTCGGTAAAACACCATAAGCATAATGACTTATTTTTATAACTTTCAGTCCGCCCGTTTCAGTCGTCTGATTTCACGGATTTTTTTTACTGGCTTTCACCGAGTCTTTACGGCTCAACCTCAAAAATGCAATGATTTTTACGGCTTTTGATTTTCGTCAAGACTCAGCGATTGTTTAAAAACCCGCCGCCCAAAAAAAGCTCCGGCGGTTTCCCGTCAGAGCCTTTCACAGAATTTCCCGCAGGAAGCCCGGGGCTTGAGCCCCGG
>OBKS01002240.1_pt1 | contig 11490 bp, 7 predicted proteins | sample 1517381 | NCBI WGS metagenome assembly OBKS01 (sample SAMN04571686, study PRJEB22368) | human gut metagenome | biome: human gut; material: stool | host: Homo sapiens | place: Luxembourg | collected 2012-08-03
TTGAACTCAATAGTTTGGATGCTATTAAGTTACTAAAAACCAGAAATATGCACAACCTTTCATTTGTCATTTTACTAACTTTTTAATTCAACCAACGGGTTAAATATATTTATTTATAAAAAAGGCTGTAAACTCGGTTCGCTCATGCGTTTAAAAAGAGAAAGCAATGAAGCCGGCATATAATTTAATTACAAGATAATGGATCAAGAGGTAATATACAAAGCTCTGCGCGGCGAAGCAACCCCAGATGAGCTGGAACAGGTGGCACGGTGGCATTCCGAAAATCCGGAGGACTTCCAGCGCTGCGCGGATGAGGTGCACATGCAGATCGACATGATGGAGTTGTACGGCGAAGAGATCCGTCCAGCAAGTTGGATCGCCGTGCACTGGAGAAAGGTAGTCCGTATTACCGTACAGGCTGCCGCCATGCTCGCCATCGGGTTGTTCGTCGGGGGATATATCAGCAAGGAACGCACCTACGATATGCTTGCCGAGCAAATCAACACGTTGCAGGTTCCTTACGGCCAACGCCTGAAGTTCACGCTTCCGGACGGTTCGAGCGTTCAGCTCAATTCCGGAGCAAAGATCGAATATCCATCCGTATTCAAAAAGAATCTCCGCAGAGTAAAGCTTTCCGGCGAGGCGGTATTCGATGTCGAACATGACGAGAGGTGTCCGTTCGTTGTAGAAACTTTCGCATCCGATATTCGGGTGTTGGGTACGAAATTCAACGTTGTGGCCGATGAGCGCCACCAACGCTTTTCGACTGCATTGCTCCAAGGTCGGGTGCAAATTACAAACCGGCTCGATCCCACGCAAAAAGACATTATACTGAAACCTAACGATATTGCTAATCTCTCGAACGGTCATCTTTTCATCGAACCGATAACCGATCCGGAAATATTGTGCTGGACGGAAGGTCTTATCAACATTTCGGGTCTGCCTTTCGATGAACTGATGGAGAAATTCGAGCGGGCATTCGACGTGAAGATCGACATCTCCCTTGAGAAACTTCCGAACATCAGAAACGTCAGTGGTAAAATTCGTGTGAACGACGGCATTGACAAAGCCCTTCACATTTTGCAGTATACCGCGGACTTTTCTTACAAGAAAAATTCGGAAACAAACGTAGTGACGATCTATTGATGTGAAAGCCTGATTGTTTAACGCCTAAAATGATTGCCTATGAAAACGTAACCAACATCGTTCATAGCTTGTTCAATGAAAAAGCCTGCGGAGGTAGAGATCCGCAGGCCGGATAATAGATTGAATCGAGCTTTTTTGAGACACTAATTAACCTATTATCTAAAACTTCGCAAAGATATGAATAAAACAGTATTCTTCAACAAGTTTCGAAGACTGTTTGGGTTCGTACTCACAATCTCTTTGCTTGGGAACGTATTCGCTGCATCTGCACAGAATGCCCGAATTTCCATTAAGATGGAAAACGTCCCTATTTCGCAGGTTATAAAAGAGATTGAAAATCAAACCCGTTACTTGTTTATCAACAAAGGCGTCGATACCAAAAACAAGGTCAGTATCAACGCTGTCCAAAAAACGATCCAGGATGTGTTGGCACAACTGTTCGCCGGCACGGAAATCGCTTACCGGATCGATGAATCCTACATTATCCTGACCAAAAAGAACGATGCGGGGAATCCGGTTTCCGTGACCGGAAAAATCAGGGATGCAAAAGGTAATCCGATCGTCGGAGCCAGTATCCTTGTTCAAGGAACTACAATAGGCGTCAGCTCCGACGCCGATGGTGCGTTTGCGCTTCAGGTACCCCCCCCCGTAGCAGACAGACAGCTGGAAATCAGTTTTATTGGTTATACTCCTGTGTCTATTGTCGTGGGCAGCCGGACTTCTTTCGAAATCACGCTCGAAGAGGCTGCGTCCGAGATCGAGCAGGTCGTGGTCACTGCTCTTGGTATTAAGCGTTCGGAAAAGGCCGTAGCCTACAATGTTCAGCAGATCAAGGCCGAAGACATCACAACCGTCAAGGATGCCAACTTCATCAACTCGTTGACGGGTAAAGTGGCCGGTGTCACGATCAACGCCTCATCGTCAGGTGTCGGCGGTGCCTCGAAGGTCGTACTGCGCGGCAACAAGTCCATTTCGCAGTCTTCGAACGCCCTTTACATTATCGACGGCATTCCGATGTACAACTTCGGTGGTGGTGGCGGTACGGAGTTCGATTCGCGCGGTGCTACGGAATCCATCGCAGACCTCAACCCCGAGGATATTGAGTCGATGTCGGTGCTGACGGGTGCTGCCGCGGCCGCGCTCTACGGTTCGGAAGCCGCGAACGGCGCTGTGATGATTACGACGAAAAAAGGCCAAGCCGGGACTCTGAAAGCTACGTTTTCGAGTAATATCGAATTTCTCGCACCTTTCATCCAGCCGGAATTTCAGAATCGCTACGGTACGGGTTTGAACGGCCAGCGCAGCGGCTCGAGCATTTACAGTTGGGGCGAGAAATTACGCCCTGAAGCCCGTTACGGTTATACTCCGGACGATTATTTCGAGACGGGACACGTTTATACGAATGCTGTTACGGTTTCTGGCGGTACGGACAAGAACCAGACCTATTTTTCGGCTGCTTCGGTCAATTCGGACGGCATTATCCCCAATAACGAATACGACCGTTACAACTTCACGTTCCGCAATACTTCGTACTTTCTGAAAGACCGGCTCAAGCTCGATGCGAGCGCCAGCTACATCTATCAGAAAGACCAGAACATGACCAATCAGGGAGTCTATTCGAACCCGCTGGTTCCGGCCTACCTGTTCCCGCGGGGTGAGAATTTCGACCTTTACCGTCGCTTCGAGCGTTACAACGAAGGGACGAAACTCATGGAGCAATTCTGGAGTGCGGATATGGAAGGCGGTGATTTGCGCATGCAGAATCCCTACTGGATCAACTACCGCAACCTGCGCAATACGGACAAGAAGCGTTATATGCTGTCGTTCTCGGCCAGCTACGACATTCTTCCGTGGCTTAATGTTGCCGGACGTGTCCGCATTGATAATTCGAATTCGCTCTACACGCAAAAACTCTATGCCTCGTCGAACACCACGATTACGGAAGGCGGCAAAAACGGCCACTATACCGAAGCCCGTGCTTACGACACGCAGACCTACGCCGATCTGATGGTAAACATTAACAAGACTTTCGGCGAGGATTGGTCTCTGAACGCGAATATCGGCGCCTCGATCAACAATATCAAGACCGATGAGTTGTCATACCGTGGGCCGATTCAGGAGAACGGACTTCCCAACATATTCAATGTTTTCGATCTGGATGACACGAAAAAACGTGCCGAAAAGGTCGGCTGGCACGACCAGACGCAGTCGATTTTCGCCTCGGTCGAAGTAGGTTGGAAACAGATGCTTTACCTCACGGTGACGGGGCGTAACGACTGGGCTTCGCAACTGGCCAATTCGCCCGAGTCGTCGTTCTTCTATCCGTCAGTAGGCCTGTCTTGGGTGCCTTCTTCGACATGGGATCTGGGCAAGACGTTCAGCTATCTGAAGATCCGCGGTTCGATCGCCTCGGTAGGTATGCCTTTCCCGCGTCACCTGACGGTTCCGACCTACGAATACGACGCTACGAACAAAGTGTGGAAGGACAAGACGCACTATCCGATCGGCGACCTGAAGCCGGAGCGTACCATTACCTATGAGGTCGGTCTGGATGCCCGTCTGTGGCAGCATATCAACCTTTCGGCTTCGTGGTATCAGGCCGACACGAAAAACCAGACCTTCGACCCGTCACTTCCGCCCTCGTCGTCCTATACGACCATTTACCTGCAAACCGGACACGTCCGCAATACAGGTGTCGAGCTTTCGCTCGGGTATGACAATCAGTGGCGGAACTTCCGCTGGACGACGAACTTCACCTACTCATGGAACAAGAACGAGATCATCGAACTGGCAGCCAATGCCGTGAACCCGGTTACGGGCGAAGCGTTGAATCTTACCAAGTTGGACATCAAGGGGCTGGGTAAGGCGAAGTACATCCTCAAGGAAGGCGGTACGCTGGGCGACCTTTACACGACGTCCAACCTTCGCTTCAACGACAACGGTTATGTCGAGGTGGACAAGAACGGCAACCTGCTGATGACCGACGAAGGCGAGGACATCTATCTCGGATCGGTTTTCCCGAACCACAACCTCGCATGGCGCAATGACTTCAGCTATAAGGGTATTAACCTCGGCGTGCTGTTTACGGCCCGTCTGGGCGGTGTCTGCTATTCGGCGACGCAGGCCAACCTCGACCTGTACGGCGTCTCGGAGGCTTCGGCCGCGGCGCGCGATGCGGGCGGTGTTTTGATCAACGGCCGTGAGATGGTCGATGCCCAGAAATGGTATCAGGCGATCGGCTCGCAGTCGGGTTTGCCGCAGTATTATCTCTATTCGGCGACGAATGTCCGCTTGCAGGAGTTGTCGCTGGGTTACACTTTCCCGCGCAAGTGGTTCCGCAATAAGCTGGGGCTTACCGTGTCGTTCGTAGGGCGCAATCTGTGGATGATTTACTGCAAAGCGCCGTTCGACCCCGAAGCCGTCGCTTCGACGGGGCTGAACTATCAGGGTATCGACTACTTCATGATGCCCTCGATGCGCAACCTCGGTTTCAATGTCAAATTCCAATTCTAAAGCGCAGCAACCATGAAAAAGATGAATAACAGATGGCAGTCGGTGCTGCTTTCACTGGCGCTGTTCGGATTGGCAGCCTGCACCGGCGATTTCGAAGACATCAACCGCAATCCCAATCAGGTTACGGACGACCAGATGGATGCCCTGAATTATAAGACCGGAACGAAGTTCAAAGCTCTTCAAAGTCTTGTGATTCCGGTGCAGGAGCATATGTACCAGTTCAACGAATCGCTTTCGGGCGGGCCGTTCGGCGGTTACATCGGTGCTACGGTCGATACATGGCAGACCAAGTTCGAGACCTATAATCCCTCGGCCGACTGGCGCAAATGGCCTTTCGCCAACGTCATCACCGAGACCTATACCCCCTATAAGGGCATCGTCAACGGCACGGAAGACGAAGTGGCCATCGCTTTCGCCCGCCTGTTGCGAGTGGCCATCATGCACCGTGTGACGGACTCCTACGGTCCGATTCCCTATTCGAAGCTGGAGAGCAACGAGTCGGTCTATGTGGAGTACGATTCGCAGGAGGCGGTCTATACGAAGATGTTCGAGGAGCTGGACGAGGCTATCGAGATACTGGGCCGCAACACGACGCTCCCGGCCGAAGCGTGGAGCCGCTACGACGGCGTCTACTACGGCAATATCGCGCAGTGGCTCAAATATGCCAATTCGCTCAAGTTGCGCATGGCCATGCGTTTGTCGTATGTGAAGTCCGACGTCGCCCGTGCGAAGGCCGCCGAGGCTATTGCCGGGGGTGTTATCGAGGCTAATGCCGACAATGCGGCGATGCACGCCGCGGAGAACCGCACGACGCTCATCTACAACGACTGGGGCGACCACCGTGTCGGAGCCGACATCCTCTGCTACATGAACGGCTACAAAGACCCGCGTATGGAGAAGATGTTCCTTGCGAACGATGTCGGCGACTATGTGGGTATCCGTATCGGCATCGATGTGGCGGGAAAATCGACGGCCATGTCGAAGTATTCGAATATGATCGTTGCGAGCGATACGCCCTATTTATGGTTCAATGCCGCGGAAGCGACCTTCCTGCATGCAGAGTACGAACTGCGCTGGGGATCGGCCGAGACGGCGAAGACGCTCTATGAGCAGGCTGTCCGACTTTCGTTCGAGGAGCGGGGAGCATCGGGGGCCGACGCCTATTTGGCCGACGCCACGAAGAAGCCTGCACCCTATACCGATCCGCTGGGCAACTACAGCGCATCTGCCCGGAGCGAAATCACCGTTCCGTGGGAAACGGCGACGGACGGCAGCGATACGGAGGCCGTTCAGGAGCGCAACCTCGAACGCATCATCGTGCAGAAATGGATCGCTATCTTCCCGTTGGGAGTCGAAGCATGGTCGGAACACCGCCGTACGGGGTATCCGAAACTGCTGCCTGTACCTACCGACAAATCGGGAGGTTCCGTCAATGTGGAACAGGGCGCACGCCGTCTGCCTTACCCTGTCGAGGAGTACCAGCAGAACAACGCCAACCTTCAGGCGGCCATTCAAACGCTCGGTGCAGAGCAACAGAACGGCGACCGTTCGGGCGACGTCATGGGAACCCGCGTATGGTGGGATTGCAAACCGTATAACAAGTAATCGCTATGAATATGAAACCAAACCGAATGATACGTTTCCTCGCTTTTTGCGCTGCCGTCGCAACGTTTGCGGCCTGCAACGACTGGACGGAGATGGAAACGGTGGACAGCAAGGTGGAAAAGCCCTGGGAGCAGGATCCGGCACTATGGGCCGAATACACCGCGGCGCTGAGGGCCTATAAACAGTCAGAACATTTCATTGTTTATGCCCGTCTGCACAACTCGCCCGAGAAAGCATCGAGTGAGCAGGATTTCATGCGCTGCCTCCCGGATTCGCTGGACATCGTGACGCTGACCAACGCCGATAACTTCTCGAAGTTCGACGCCGAGGATATGGACGTCATGCGCGAGAAGGGGACGAAAGTACTTTATCAGGTCGATTATGCCGCACGCGCGGAAGAGTTCGCCGATATGCAGGCGCTCGATGCCTATCTGGATCGGGTTGTCGCCGCCGTCGCCGCCAACGGCATGGACGGCTACTCGTTTACGACCGACCCGCTGGCGACGGATGCCACAGCCCGCATCGTCGAGAAACTTGCTGCGGCGAAATCCGAGGGCCAGCTCCTCGTCTTCGAGGGCAACCCGCTGTCGCTTGCGGCCGCCGACCGTCCCAAGGTCGATTTTATTGCCCTCGATACGGAGAAACTCGAAAATGTGCAGGAGGTGAAGCTCCAGGTGCTGAATGCCACGGGGTATGCCGGTATCGCGCCGGAGAAGCTGCTGCTGGCGGCCGAGATCAGCGCACCCCTGCTGGATGAGGATCGCACGGAGTTCGCGGCCGTCGATGAGATGTCGCGCCGCGTCATCGAATTCGGCCCGCTGGGCGGTCTGGCAGCTTACAACATTTCCGGAGATTACTATCATGCGGAGATGAACTACCAGACGATCCGTGGGGCGATCCAGACGTTAAATCCCGCTAAATAGTGAACGCCATGAAAAAATACGGAAAATATCTGATTGCAGCCGTCGCGGGGCTCGTGTTTTTCGCGGCCTGCGATAATTATGAGGCCGACGACCACAAGTTCGGAAACGCCGTTTATCTCGACGTCGCGGAAACGAACGAGGTGCAGCTTACGACCTTCGGCAACAATAAACCGACTTACGACTGCGCCTTGCAGGCGGAGCTGACCTATCCTGCGGGACAGGATGTGGCGGTGACGCTCACGGTCGACCCGTCGCTCGTCGGGACGTACAACGCCCGCTACGGTACGCAGTGGCCGATGCTCGATGCCAAATACTATAAGCTGTCGGCCGAGAGTGTCACGATCGCCGCGGGAAAAACAACCTCGGATGTCGTGACCCTGCAATTCAAGGAGCTGATGGGCCAAGGCGAGGAACAGACGGGAGCGCTTCCTATCGACGAAACCTATCTCGTCCCCGTGCGCATCGGCCATGCCTCGATGGACGTGCTTCACGGTTCCGACGTCGCCTATTATGTCGTGAAACGATCCTCGGCCATCACCGTCGCAGCGCAGCTCACCGACAACTGGATCGAGTTCCCGACCCTCGACAAGTATTCGGAAAGCAGCAAGGCTTGGAACGGTCTGACGGCCGTGACCTACGAGGCCCTTATCTACCTCGACGATTTTGCGACGAGCAACGCTACGGGCAGCCCCGTCAACATCTCGTCCATCATGGGTGTCGAGCAGTATCTGCTGCTGCGTATCGGCGACACGAATTTCGAGCGTCAGCAGTTGCAGTTCGACGGATCGGGTGCCGGCTCGTCCTTCGGGAAGATTCCCGGACGCGATGCGACGAAGAACCTCGAAAAGGGGCGCTGGTACCATGTCGCCTGCACATATGACCAAGCGGCGCGTACCGCACGCATCTATGTCGATGGCCAGATTCAGAGCGAAGCGACCGATGTCGGCATCTCGGCGCAGAGCAAGAAGAACCAGATCAATCTGGCCATGCGGGCGCTCTACGACCTGTGGAATACGGCTCCCGACAACGAAAAACCGCAGTACGAGACCGACGACACGGGTTACAACAAGCTGGGCGAGGCTTACCAGTTCTTCCTCGGCCGCTCCTACGACGATTACCGTCCTCTGAACGGCAAGATCGCCGAAGCACGTGTCTGGTCGGTGGCCCGTACGCCCGAACAGATCTGGGACAATATGTACGACATTCAAAACCCGCAGGACGATCCGACGCTTCTTGGCTATTGGAAGTGCAACGATGCCTCGGGCAATACGGTCAAGGACTATTCGATGTACCGCAATGACGGCGTAGCCAAGTACGATATTATCTGGCCGCAGGGCATCGAGATTCCGAAACTTAACGAAAACAACGAGTGATTATGAAGACGATTTTTAGTTTGCAAACGGGAATTGCGACGCTTCTCTGTACGGCGGCACTCGCAGGCCTTATGGCCTGCGACGCCGACACCGTAGAGCAGCAGGGCGGGAAACTTCCCGACAAGGAACCGTTGGAGAATATCTATGGAAGGTTGCGTAGCAGCAGTATGTCCGACGACAAGGTTCGTATTCGGATGACGGAAGGATCCGGGTTCGTAACTTCCAACTTCTATTACCAGTTTTCAAAAGCGCCGGCTTCGGAATTATCCCTCGACGCATGGATCGACGGTTCGCTGCTCGATGGGTGGAACGAGGCGAACGACGAGCAGCGAACGTTGCTGCCCGAAGGCAATTATGATTTTCCTGACGGCAAAACGCTTTCGCTCTCGGCAGAAAATCAGCATTCTGCACTTAAACGCATCCGCTTCATGGCCGAGAATCTGGCTCCGGGCGAATATTATCTGCCGCTGACGGTGGCTGAAGAGGCCGGAACCGAGGAGCATCAGACAATCAATTATCTCATTTCAATTCGCGCACGACAACTCGGGGAGTACAAGCTCAATGCCGACCAGGTATTTGCCGTATTCTATCTCGACACGGAAAAATACCAGCCGTTGTTGGTGGATGAATACCTCATGTCCAAGCTCGATGCCAATACGTGGGAAAATGCGTGGAGCGAGCGGGAAGACGGCTTGCGGACGATCGGTAACATTGTCAATTTGAACAAGGTGGTATTGGATTACGATGCGGAGACGGGACGCGCCCTGTTGAATCTCGGAAACGACATGCGCTATGTCCTCGACCATATCGACAAATATATCAGGCCCTTGCAGGATAAAGGCCGTAAGGTCTGCATTTGTCTGGAAGGTGGCGGAACAGGGCTCGGATTCTGCAATCTGACCGACGCCCAGATTGTCGATTTCGTAGCCCAGGTGAAGACCGTTATCACGGAATACGCACTCGATGGTGTGAATTTCTGGGATCGCAATGCCGCCTACGGCAAGGAGGGAATGCCCGCCATGAACACGACCTCCTATCCGAAACTCATCAAAGCGATGCGGGAAGCGCTCGGCAATGACAAACTGGTGACGCTGACCGATTACGAAGCCCCCACCGAGTATTTCTGGGATACCGGGGCGACCGGAGGCATCGAAGTCGGGCAATACCTCGATTACGCATGGTCTGGGTATCTGGACAATGAGAAAAATGTTCAGATTGTCGATCCCTGGCATCAGGGGCAGCAATATGTCTCGACGGATCATCCCCGCAAGCCTATTGCCGGCCTCGATCCTGCGAAATACGGATGTATCAATATTCCGTGGTATCCGCAGGGCCCGAACACTATAAATGACTATTTCACCGATATTTTCTTCTGGCGTCAGGCAGGAAACAAGCAGAGCAATATTCTGGTTTTTGAAAGTCTGCGGACGCTTCTTCAGGATAATTTCGAAAGCACTTGGGCTAGCAGCATTCAGGTTGGATATACGTATTTTGCCGACGATGGCGCTTGGATGATCGAGGATACACCTTGGGGCCCCTCCATTATGAGCGATAATGAATATTCATTCGATACATCTCTTTTGGGCAAACTCCCGAATGGTGGTACAGGATATAACAAATGGTTAAAAGACTGGTAAACTTACAGGCATGCCTATTTCGGTCTAAACGACATATTCTTTAACCCTTAAAACTCATTGAATGACAGAAAAAACAAAAACCAAAACCCAAAACAAACCGATTAACCAGTTATTGATCCTTTAAAACTAAAAACGACTATGAAACGTTATTTTGAAATTTTTGCAGCCCTTTTCTTGGGTACTACGATGATGTTCTCGTGCCAGCAGGCCGAGGAGCCGACGATGGATCAGGGCACAGTTCCCCAAACCCGTGCTTACGGCGATACGCCCGTGGTGGCCATCTATGTCGAGACCAACGACACCAACCCGCTCAATGCCGGAGATTACATGCTCTCCAACGGCAAACCCTTTGCCGGTATCGTGGAGCTGTTTGCCTCGAACATCCACAAGCGGACGGTGAACGGAGTGGTAGAGCCTACGCTCTTCCTGAATGACAAGATGACCAACCTGCTCGAAAACGGCGGTTATCAGACTTACGTGAAACCGTTGCAGGACAAGGGCATCAAGGTGCTGCTGACCGTGCTGGGCGACTGGCAGGGCATCGGTGTCGCCAACATGAACGATACCCAGACCACACAGTTCGCCAAGATCCTGGCCCATGCTGTGGAAAAATACGGTCTGGACGGAATCGGATTCGATGATGAGTATGCTAATTATTCGTCTACCAATTCTACTTCGTACAGCGAAATCATCACCAAACTCCACGCGCTGATGCCGGCCGACAAACTCATCACCGTTTTCGACTGGGGGTATACCAACACGCTGAACAGCGAGGCTAAAGCCTGCATCGACTATGCGTATCATGGCTATTTCGGTTCGAGCTTCATGACATCCGGTCTGGTGGACAAAACCCGCTGGTCGCCGGTATCGACGAATCTCGGCTCTGCTCCCAACGCAGCGACGCTGAATTCGCTGGCCAAGCGTGCCAAAGCCCAGGGCTACGGCGCATTCATGTTCTTCAACCTGCGTCGCAGCAGCAACGTTAATCCGCTTAACGGATTCAACGCTACGGCAAGCGGGCTTTACGGTCTGACCGTTACCTGTGAGAACGGCGATCGCCCTCAAGACTGGACTTTTGTATCGTCGGGGTATGAGATCAACATGGACGAAGTGGAATAACATGATAGCGATGTGTTTGCATTGACCGATTCGGATTCGTTATATACCCGAAAGTGACCGATTCCAGACCCGCACATCCGCAAACAGGTGTGCGGGTTATTTTAACTGATGAAGGGATAATCGAGTAGGAGGTAAACGCTAATCGTAGGTGTTTATCTCCTACTTTCACGTTTA